>Ga0070735_10000890_pt1 | contig 30239 bp, 9 predicted proteins | sample Coa_R1_FD_66443 | JGI IMG/M metagenome (GOLD analysis project Ga0070735, IMG submission 66443) | Surface soil microbial communities from Centralia Pennsylvania, which are recovering from an underground coalmine fire - Coalmine... | ecosystem: Environmental > Terrestrial > Soil > Unclassified ...
GGGCAGTCTCCTCTTCAGCCCTTCTCTCAACTCTTCCATCTTCACCTGTTCTTCCGCCACCACATACGCCACCAACTTCTTCATCCCTCCACCGTCTTCCCTCGCCACCACCACGCATTGTTGAACTCCCGCCTGCGCCCCCAGTGCTGCTTCCACCTCTCCCAGTTCAATCCGGTATCCTCTGATCTTTACCTGATGATCCAATCGCCCCAGAAACTCTATGACTCCATCTTCCCCGTTCCTGACCAGGTCCCCGGTTCGATATAAACGCTGCCCCGGCTCCCGGGCGAACTCATCAGGCACAAATTTCTCTGCCGTCAGTTCTGGCCTGCCCCAGTAACACCGTGCGAGCCCCGCACCGCCGATATACAGTTCCCCCGCCACCCCCACCGCTACCGGTTCAAGCGATTCATCCAAAACATAGGTACTGGTGTTTGCTATGGGTCGTCCAATCGGCACGTTAAGAAGCTTTTTTCCCGTGTCTTCAATCGAAAAAGTCACGGCAAAAGTTGTTGACTCGGTAGGACCATATCCGTTCAGCAAATGACTCGGCTTGCCTTGCGCAATGATTCTTTGCACGCACTTTGGGTCGACCGCTTCACCGCCAACCAGCAGGTATCGCAGAGAGGTAAATGCGCCATTCGTTTGCAGCGAAACCTCGCTCGCCAGTGCGGCGGTCATGAACATTGTGGTGAGACTTTCCGCAAGGATCTTTTTCTTCAATTCGCCCGGGGTAACACTGCTTTCTTTATTGACTCCCACCAGACATCCGCCATTCAGCAGAGCTCCCCATACCTCGAAGGTCAGGGCATCAAAGGAGGCATTTGCAACTTGAGCAATGCGGTCTCTGTTGTTTAGCTCCACGTAATTGGTATTCATCACCAGACGGGTGATCGCCTGATGCACCACCGCAGTCCCTTTAGGCATACCGGTGGAACCAGACGTGTACATCACATACGCCAGGTTGGAGCCGCTTGCATACGCCGGGAGATTTGTAGTGTCCTCATTCGCCGGTTCACCGTTGTCTGCATGCGTTTCGATATAAACCAGTAAACCGCCGCTTTCACCAATAGGATTCTGAGGGCCTTTTTGCGCCAGCACGACGTGGATTCCTGCATCCTTCACCATGAAAGTTAGCAATTCGACTGGATAGCTGATGTCCAGGGGAACATAAGCGCCGCCTGCCTTTAAGATTGCCAGCATCCCTATCGCCATCTCCACGCTTCGTTCCATGCAGATCCCCACCAGACTCTCCAGACCCACTCCATGTCGCCGTAAAGAATGCGCCAGCCGGTTGGCGCGCCGGTTAAGTTCTCCGTAACTAAGCTGCCGGTTTTCATACACCACCGCGATTGCCTCCGGCGTTCGTTCTGCCCACTCTTCGAACATCGTGTGAATTGTGGCTTTCGCGGGATATGGACGCTCGGTCTCATTCCATTCCACCAGCATTCTTGAGCGCTCGGCGTTCGTTAACAGTGGTAACTCTCCCAGCCGCCTGTCCGGGTGTGTCACCGCCCCTTCGAGCAATTGCAGCAAATGCCCCTCCATCCGCTGAATCATGGCGGCGGAAAATCGGCCGGTGTTGAATTCGAATGTTCCTGATAGATCTGATTCTGTTTCCTTGAAGAAGAGCGTCAGGTCGAATTTTGCGCTCTTGGTATCTGCTTCTTCCAGGCTTAACTCCAGACCTCCCAACTTCCATTGCTGCTGTGGCAAATGCTGGAATACAAATGCCACCTGAAAAAATGGATTGTGGCGCGCATCGCGGTCCGGCTGGAGTTCTCTGACTAAATGCTCAAATGGCACTTCCTGATGCGCATAGGCCGCCAGCGCCACCTCTCTGACCTGCATGAGGAAATCTCGAAAGTTGAGGCTCCGTCCTACATTGAAACGGAGCACCAGCATGTTAAGGAAAAATCCGATCAGCCCTTCCGTTTCCGCGCGGTTGCGGCCGGAAATTGGAGTCCCGATCACAATGTCATCCTGATGCGTATAGCGGCGCAACAATATATTGAAAGATGCCAGCAGGGCCATGAACAGCGTTACGCTGTTGGAACGGCTCACCTTTCGCAATGACTCCACAACCCCGGATGGGATCACGAAGGAGCGTCGCTCACCGGAATGTTCTTCCGCTTGTCCTGAATCGGTCAGAGGCATCTCTAGCTTGGGGAGATCAGCCAGATTCTCCTTCCAGTAAGCAAGTTGTTTCGTCATCTTCTGGGCGGAAACGTGCTGCCAAATCGCATAATCAGCATATTGAACCGGCAATTCCGGCAAAGGAGACTCTTTGTGTCCGGAGTAGACTTCATAAAGCACTGCCAGTTCGTGCGCAAAGATGCCCATCGACCACGCATCACTAACGATGTGGTGCATGGCCAGGCTCAGAAAATACTCGGCGGATCCTGTTCTGAATAGAACCATGCGCAGCGGTACACCATTCATCAAATTGAAGGCCGTGGTAACCTGTTCATCGATTCGACGACGGACTGCTGCTTCGCGTCCTGCTCTTGGGAAGTTCTCCATGTTTACCACGCACAGAGTGAACGGCGGCACGCCGCCGATCACCTGAACAGGCATTTCATCTTCGATCACAAAAATTGTGCGTAATACTTCCTGGCGTCGGACGATCTCATCCACTGCCCGTTTTAAAGCTCTTGTATCCAGGCGACCTGTAAGCCGCAGTAGAATCCCGATGTTGTAGTGCCGGCTGAGTGGTTCGAGCTGCTGCAGGAAGAACATGCGTTGCTGACCGAATGAGAGCGGCGCATGATTCCGCTGATTTCCTCCTTGAAGGATGGAAACTTCTGATTCAGCGGTCGCCCGGGCTTCAGATTCAATTCTTTCTGCCAAGCCGGCTATATTGGAGTATTCGAATAACAGTCGTGGGGAAGTTCCGGCTTTGAATATCTCCCGGATCCGAGAAGCGACCCGCATTACGCTCAGGGAATTTCCGCCTAACTCGAAGAAATCGTCGTGAATCCCAAAACTCTGAACTCCAAGAACCTCAGACCAGATTCCGAACAGCAACTCCTCTGTTGTGCTGCGCGGGCCGATTGGCGCTTCTCTGCGCTCTGCCTCGAGAAACTCTTCAGGCGCGGGCAGCGCTTGACGATTTACTTTCCCGCTCGACGTCAAAGGCATTTCCCGCATGACTAAAAACTGCGCAGGAATCATGTACTCCGGCAGCTTCTGGCCTGCAAATCTGCGCAACGCGTCCGCTTCTGGGGCCGGGGTCGCAGCACTCAAGATGTAGGCCACGAGCCTGCTGTCGCCGGAGCGGCTTTGGTGCAGGATAACGACAACTTCCGCAACCCCGTCATATTGACGCAATACATTTTCGATCTCGTTCAGTTCTATCCTGTATCCACGCAGTTTTATCTGGCGGTCTGCACGTCCCAGAAATTCGAGGTTGCCATCCCCGCGCCAGCTTGCCTGATCACCGCTCCGATACAGGCGTTCTCCGCCTCTCACACTAAAAGGATCGGGAACGAATCGCTCCGCCGTAAGTTCCGGCCTGTTTAAATAACCCCGGGACACGCCGACGCCGCCGATATATAACTCACCTGGCACTCCCACCGGGACTGGCTGATACCCCGGGCCCAGCACGTAAAAACGTGTATTCCAAATCGGCTTGCCGATCGGGACATTGGGGCAGCAACTCTCAGTCGGGCTCAGCCTGTAAAAAGCACACAGGATCGTGATCTCCGTGGGCCCATAGATATTGTGCAGTTCCGCTCCGCATTGGCCATAAAACCGTCCGGGAAGGTCTGCGGGAAGCACGTCCCCTCCGCAAAACACCTGCTCGAGGCTCCCGGTGTATTCGCGAAAATCTCTCTGCTGCAGAAGGACGCTCAATGCCACCGGCACAAACTGTAGCCGGGTGACGCAAGTGTTCTGAATGGTGCGCAGGATAGCCTCGCTATCCTGCCTGCCACGAGTCAATGCAATACTCTGGGTGCCGGTCATCCAGGGACCGAAAAATTCCCAGAAAGAAGTGTCGAATGATAAAGCTGTTTTATAGAGCAGGCGCTCGTGTTCGGCAAACGGAAACTCGTGTAACATCCAGGCCATGCAATTCATCATGTTCCGGTGTGACACCATCACGCCTTTGGGTCTGCCGGTGGATCCCGACGTAAACATGATGTAGAGCAGGTTCTCGGGAACAACCCGTCGTTCCGGGTTCGTCTCGCTTTCCATCTGGAGGTTTTTCCATTCATCGTCCAGACATACGATTCGTGCGCCGGTTTTCGGTAATTTATTCTGCAGATAGCGCTGGGTGATCACCGCAGCCGGACGCACGTCACCCACAATTGAAGCCAGCCGCGCCTCTGGAAAATATGGATCAAGGACAACGTATGCTCCACCCGCCTTCAGGATTCCCATGAGGCTGATCAACGTCTCCAGGCTACGTTCAAGGCAGAGTCCCACGCATGTCTCCGCGCCAACCCCCATGCTGATCAGGTAATGCGCGACCTGGTTCGCGCGCCGGTTCAGCTCTCCGTAGGAAAGCAGTTGGTCTTCATAGGTCAGCGCCACCTTGTCTGGCGAACGGGTGACATAGTCTTCAAATACCTCGTGCACGCATTGAGTGCTTTCGCAATTCCGCTCAGTTTCATTCCACGTCACCAGAATCTCAGCGCGCTCTGCTTCGGTCAGCATGGGCAGATCGTCAAGACCAGCTTCCGGGTTTCTTGAAAATCGCTCCAGCAGCGTTTCGAGATGCCTGGCCATGCCTTCAGCCAATGAACTCCCGACCGCCGAGCGGTCGTAGGCAAGTTGAAGTTCCAGATCAGGCTTGAGGTATCCAACAACGGTCAGTGCGTAATGCGTAGGAACCGAACGGTAAATCCCGTGCTGCCAGAGAGCACACCCTTCCCGGCGGAGCGCTGCATCCAGCGTATATTCTTCAAACACAACAATCGTTTCGAAGAGAGGTTTCCCGCCTGGAACTGGGCAGCAGGTACGTATCAGGGACAAAGGAGTTTGTTCATGATCGCGCAACTCAATGTGCTGCACCCGAAGGTCTTCCAGCAAGGTCCTGAAGGATTTGCCGGAATCGAACTGAAGTCTGACGGGAACAGTATTCATGAGGACGCCGACTACCAAAGTAGCGTCTTCAAAGGTTGTCCGGCGGCAGCTTCGTGTTTCTCCGAAAACCACATCGCGAGCACCGCCGTATCGGCCCAACAACAGCGCCCATGCAGCTTGTACCACTAGGGCCAGGGTGGTCTTGTTGCGGCGTGCAACAGATCTTAGAAGTTCATTCGTCTCAGGCGACAGATTAACGGTCTGTGTTCTGTATCTTCCATTAAGAGAACTCTCCTGCGCCTCGGGAGCCATGTTCAGGCGCGCGGGAGAAGTAAAAGTCTCTAACGTCTGCCGCCAGTAATGCTCCGCATCCGCCCAATTCTGCCGAAAAAACCAATCAATATAATTCTCAAATGCTGGCGGAGAAGGAAGTTCCAGTTCTTGGCTTTGCCGATATGCGTCGTAGAAATACGCAACTTCCTTCAGGATGATGGCGCGGGAGCGCCCGTCCATTAATGCATGATGATGGGTCCAGACGAATAAATTCTCTCCTGCCTCCAGTTTTATGATCGCCAGCCTCATCAGCGGAGGCACAGCAAGATTGAACGTCTCATTGCGGACCCTAAGCAGGAATTCCGTCAAATCGGATGGCTGGTTTTCGCGGGTAATATCCTTCCAGTCAAGGAGTTCAATTGAAAAAGGGATGCTCTCATGCACCTGCTGGTACATTGCATTCATTTCATGCCGGTGAAAGCTGGTTCTCAGTACCGAGTATCTCTGGATGACCGCTCTCCATGCCCGTTCGAAAGCATTCAGGTCCAATTTGCGTCCGAGCTTGCCGATCACTTGCCCGATATAAACACCGGACTCCGGTGAAGAGATGCTGTGAAACAGCATGCCCTCCTGCATTGGCATGAGTCGATAGAATCGTTCTGACAATCCGGGATGAGTCACATTCGAACTCAATAAATCAGGAAATCTATTTGTACAAGCAGTGATGGCGAAATCATGACGTTCTCCACCTGTGTAGCCGACAGCCTGTAAATCATGGATGGCGATTCAATCACAATCACAAAACTAAGAAAGCTGTTATTGTGCTCGCAAGCCAGGTTGCGATCCATCGCGATTCGCTTCTTCCCCGTCAATTACAGTTTTGCTCTTGCATTTCCTGGCTGCCACGCGCATCCGCTTTTGTTACTCTCCTTTTGACGTGGAGCGGAAGCAATGCATTGACGAAGAGTTCTCCCTGGCTGCTGGTTCTGGCATCACTGAAGGGATCATCGGCTCTCAATTCAAGAAGACGCTTGCTTTTTCCCAGTAATTAGTGGCGACCCAAATCACCGTTTTATGTGTTGACATTGTTGAGGTAAGTGCGCAGAAATATGTGCAGAGCGGAATACAACGCTTGAAAATGAAAACTCCTATTTATCTCGAAAGCAAGGCGGCAAGTTCGCACCGGCGAACCTTGCCTGTAGCTGTTGTAGGGATCCTTTCCACAATGTAGAGTTTCTTAGGGCATTTAAATTCTGCAAGGTGTTGATGACAATATTTCAAAAGCGACAATTCGCTTATGCCAGAGTGATCGTGCAAAACAACTGCCGCGGCAATCTCTTCACCCAGTTTGGGATGCGCATATCCAAATGTGACCGCCTCGACTACGGCTGGATGTTTTAAAAGTAGCTGATCGACCTCTATAGGCGAGATCTTCTCGGCCCCGCGAACGATAATATCCTTCAGCCGTCCTGTCAGGTGCAGATAGCATTCCTTATCGATATATCCCTGGTCGCCGGTGCGAAACCATCCGTTCACAAAAGCTTTCACATTGGCCTCAAGATTATTCTCATATCCGGAAAATACGGTTGGCCCCTGAATGACCACTTCTCCACGCTCCCCTGTCTGTAGGTGATTCCCGTTGCCATCTACAATGCTGATCTCAATGCCGGCAGCCAAACCAACGGAACCGGCTTTTCGTGTGAGCGGTGGCAAAGGATTTGAACTCACCTGGTGTGCGGCTTCCGTCATCCCATAAGCTTCGACGACGGGAACCCCAAGCATTTCCTCCATTGTATGAACACTCTCCACTGAAAATGGCGCGCTGCAGGAGCGAATGAAGCGAAGAGAGCCGGTATCGATTTTTTGTCGCAGGCGCGAAAGTAGCATCTTATGCATCGTAGGTACACCCGAATACCAGGTGATTTGATATCTGTGCAACAAACGCCAGACAGCAAGCGGATTAAACCCTGTAGGAACGACCACAGTTCCACCTGACAAGAACGTCGCGAGCACCGAGGCCACGATACCATGAACATGGAAGAGGGGCATTACACAAAGGGAGACGTCGTTCTCTGAAAGCGAATATGTCTTCACGATATTGGCTGCTGAAATAGTAAGGTTCGAGTGCGGTAGAGGAATAGATTGGGGCTGGCCCGTACTTCCACTGGTATGTAGAAGGAGAGCAATCTTGTCACAAACCGACGGGACCGCCGATGAGACCTCGAACCTGTCTCGCAACCGAACAGTGCCGTCATCGCCTGTTTGTACTGTAAAAACAGGAATCCCGAGATCAGCTGCGGCTTTGCGCGCGAATTCCCATCCTTTCGACAAGGACAACAGCACGCGAGCTTTCACGTGCTTCAGGAGAGACAGGCATTCGTGGTAGGGACATGCCGGATTCAATGGTACTGCAGTACCGGTAATCGATGCTGCAAACAAACTTACAATCGCCGCCAATCCGTTTGGCATTGCCATTGCCACGCGATCTCCAGACCGAATTCCCGCTGAAAATAAATCGTCAGAGATAGACAATATCTGGCGTCTCAGCGAAGCATAAGATAATTTCAATTCTAACTCTGGCAGGATAATTGCCGTATGGTCCCCGGCAGAATGCAACACCTGCAGTAGATTTCCATTCGCTCCACCTGTCGGCATCTCTAACTCTAACTAGCCAAGGGCTTCACCCTTGATATCCCTAACTTAAACGAGTTCCGGGTTTTGGTTTTGAATTTCAATTACCAAATTACCAGGGTCGACAATTCGACACTGTATAGACGGTGCTTAGCACCGGGGTGACCGACACGGCCGGTTTTGGCGTGGCGGGGCGGAGGGCCATCTCTCGGGGCGAAGTCCCAAGCTCTTTGCCGCCGCCCGAAACAATTTTCATGAGCTTGGGCGGGCTTCCGGCCCTAAAGCGACAACTTACTCAATTGCCAAATTCTTGACGACAACATGACTGCTTGCATCACAGCGAAAGCACAATTCTCGTAATCGCTTGCATAACAACCTAGGTTTTCGCGGATTTGCGCCGCGACAAAAGGGCCCCTTCGTTTGGATTATTCACGATTTTCCTTTGCAAAAGAAAAAACAATGCTCTAAAGGGTTGTGAATACTGGGTCTTAGATACCCAGCATTCCTTTAGGAGCATCCATCGCTTGATACACAATGTTGTAACACAGTTGACCTTTTCCTTCTATCTTCATCAACTCATTCAAGCAGATTTCTCGGGCGGTCAGGTGACCACAGACGGAAGTCTGTTGCCGCTCCGCGACTTTGATCAACGCCATCGTCTGACGGCAAGCGTGTGCGACTTGCTCCCCGAAGAACGAGACGGAGGGGGCGGATTCAACACGCCATCCCGGCTTTGCTATCGCAGCGCAGCGTCTCTATGGCATTGTGGCGGGATAACGAAGATGCCCAACGGCTACGCTTAGATCCTGTTTTCCAGATGCTGGCCCACTATCCCCTGCAAGAGCCGCTAGATTTGCAACCTAACTCCATCTGGATCTGCATTACGAATGCGTGCGTCTTGGAATGAAAGGCATTTTTCAGGAGTTAGGATTGGCTGCATGAATATCAACAAAGTTCTTTGCGTGTTTTGCCCTTTAAGGGCCTAAAGGGTCTGGTCCATTTTTCTTCTCAAGCTAAGCGGCCGCATATCAGTCCAAACCTCTTGGATATAGGCCAAACACTCCGCCTTGAGACCGGTTTTACCCACGTGTTTCCAACCCAGCGGAATCTCTTTGTAATCTGGCCATATAGAATATTGCTCCTCGTGATTCATCACCACCTTGTAAATTGTTGCATCTTCCCGGTCAGAGTCATTCCAGCTCATCTGTGTCTCTCCTTGAACACGTTAGAATCAAACAGTTGGCATTCAGGATTTACGGAGGCGATTCTTTAGAAAAGGACATACAAGTCAGGCTTGCGCGCTATCTGTAAGCCGTGAGAGACGATCCCGCGTCCTACAACAAAGAGGCTCAATGTCACCTATTTCTACCTCTACTATCACGCTCTTCATAATTGCCTCCACAGTGATCACCACACGAAAGTTGTTCTTCTTTCGGAGCAACACGCCTTCCATCCCGGCCATCACGCCCGAGTGAATTCGCACTCTTGCTCCTGCTGTAAGATAGGGGTGTGGCTCGATTCTTCTTTGCTGAAGGCCCTGGCGGAGAAAATGAATGTAAGAATCCGGAATCGGAAAAAACTCTCGTCTGCTTCCCACGATGGAGATCACACCAGGCACTTCAAGCACAGATACCCGGCTGCCAAACCCACTTTTCACGAAAATATAGCTGGGGAATAGCGGCAGTTGCAGCGCGCCCTTCGATCCATCTTTCCATTGACGCTGAGTTTGATACAAAGGAAGAAAACTTTCAATTTCACGGACGCGGAAATGCGCCTCAATACGCTTTTCGTGCCGCGGTACTGTAAATACCGCAAGCCAGTTTTTTTGCCCGAAATCACTGGCCTCGACAGCACAACTTTTAGCAGAAGAGCTCATGTGTTCTTTTCACAAGTTGAGAATTGTACAGAGCTTCGCTTTTCTCACTTGGAGGATACTTTTCCATGGGAGATTTACGCCTATATTGTTTCAGTTTACTTAAATGGCTAAAGTCCGATTCATAGCTTATCCATAACGGATTTGCCTGTCACCGATATGGCCTATATGTAATAAATGCTAGCTCATAATTGGGAAGTGGATATAGTTTATACTGTGATAGATGCCAAGCAGTCAAGTTCTATCAGGATTATTTTGGCGATCGTCGCGATCATTTTGAACAATTAGTGAGTTGCATTTCGGCTTAATTTTGCAAGCGGTAAAAAACGTTTCAGTCCGTGACGTTCAATCAGCCGGTAAATAGTCGACCGTGAAACGGTTTTTGCGACCGACAGCTCATATGCTCGTTTGATCTGTTGCACATCTAACATGCCGCCGCGCCTTGCCTGCCGCGCAAACTTTGCCAATATATGCGTCTCGCGTTCCAGGGAAATATTCGCCCTTTTTCGCCCTCCTGTAGGCTTACGCACAAAGCACTCGACACCTTCTTTCGCAAAACGTGCCTGTACTCTCCTGACAGAAGCTGCGGTCCAGCCGATCGCAGTGGCAATTTGCTTGGAATTGAGAGACAAAGCCATTTTCATCCATACACAGAGAATCCGTTCGAATTCTTGTTTACTTTTAGTTTCACGGAGAAGCCGGTGAACCGTTGAGTGGTCGGCCTGAATATTCATGGCCTAATATTTTCCGACCGGTCTCTCGGCCTGTCCGCCTGGTGTATCTTGATGATGGCGACTACACCACCATGTTCTTCCTTTGTCCGGTGAATGAAGGAGCTTTGCCGTCCTAATGCCAGCTCATCCTGCATCGGAAGCCTGATGTAGAGGTAATCATTGCCTCACTGAAACAGCACTTCGAGGCGGTTCGCCGGTACCGAAGTGAAGCGCCAGCGCGGACGCCTCGGCAGGCTGAGTTCCACGTAGGAGAATGGCATCGACGGCCACCTCTGCATTGAAGGCTGCAGACTGCGGCTCGCCGCCAGGTGGGAAGGCCCAATTCTCGAATGACCGCGCAATCACTTTTTTGTTATTGAGTTTGATCACACAATTCCGACGAAGAAACCAGTCGTATGTTTCTCCAAGATGAACACTGATCTCATCCACATCCGCTTGTGTGAACGATTTTCTGAGATGTGATATTTTGATTTGGGTCGTGCGTGGAGAGATGTCGGGAATCTGGTAATAGTTCAACGTCCAGTCAGGCGTTAAGAGCCATTCCTTACCGATGTCAATTTCGAAGCTGCTCTCCTTCTGGTATCGGGTCCGGATTTGTACTTGCTCACCGAGGGCAATTTCGGCCCGCTTGCTGCCTACGCCGAAGATGCCGATCACCTCTGCGGTGGGATCGTTCGCGCTCCCACCGGGCGCAAGTAACATACGGAGTTTATCCTGCCTAACTCCTCCAGCATTGTCGGTCACGGAAATCAGTTGTCGATTTGCGTCAAGTTGGATATCTACCGCCAAGGGCGATTTCTCCTTGCCGATGATCCAGGAATCAAGGATTCCCGTTTTCAAGTCGTAATCACTAATGATGGACCAGAACATCCGTTTGTCCGGTGTTCCGTCGATGGGACCAACCTCGGTCTTCTTGGTAACAGTGGCCATGTTGCTACCGACTTGATTGTGCGCAACTCAAAAAGCTCACGAAGTGCCTATTCGCTTAAGAGTAACCATGATAGCGCTCATCGCATAAAAAGCTACGTAAAGTTGCAGGGTTGAGTGACTCCCATGCGGGGGCGAAAGAAGGCACGGCTGTCGCCGCAATCGAGCGAAGCTGTCATAGAATTTTGGGGTGACGGCCCCGCACTAGGACGGAGTTCGTCACGCGGGGGAGGGGAGCCAAAAATGCGTCATTGACAGCGAGCGGCGGCTACAGTGCCTCCGCTCCGGGTTTCGGGGTCATGCCAAGGGAGGGATTTCCATGAACGAACCCGGCATTCGCCGTGCTGAAAGCATCGATGCTTAGGGGGTTTCGGGTTAGATCAACTTGCGGTAGTCTAAGAGGAACATTCGATCCGCGCACGGTTCAGTCTTGACAAATCGTACCAATATTGATACACTTCGATGAAGACGGCTCTGAAGCGCCTGCCGGCACGGTTCTATCGCCTCGATAGCGGTCGCGAACCCGTGCGGGAATGGCTGAAGGGCCTCGACGCGGCGGATCGCCGGATTATCGGCGAAGATATCAAGGATGTTGAGTTTGCGTGGCCGATCGGCATGCCGCTGGTGCGGTCCCTCGGCAGGGACCTGTGGGAAGTGCGGAGCAGCCTGCCGCATGGGCGCATCGCGCGGGTGATCTTCTGCGTGGAGCCCGACTGCATGGTTCTGCTGCACGGCTTTATGAAGAAAACACAGAAGACGCCAAAACAGGACATCGATCTGGCGCTGAAAAGGAAGAAAGGAGCAGGGACATGAAAAAGAAAAACATCGGCTCGACCTTCGACAGTTGGCTGCACGAGGAAGGCCTCTATGAAGAGGTCAACGCGAACGCCATCAAGCGCGTCGTCGCCCGACAGGTGGCGGACGCCATGAAGGAAAAACACCTCACAAGGACCGAAATGGCCCGGCGCATGCACACGAGCCGCGCCGCCCTCGACCGCCTGCTCGATCCCGGCTACGAAGCCATAACGCTCACGACCCTCCGCAAGGCCGCCGCCGTGGTGGGCCGTGAAATCCGGCTGGAATTGGTTTAGATCAGTTTAGACGGACGCGTATATCGCCGCGCCCGCCGTTCCCTATGCAGTGCATATGTTGAACTGAACATTCTCTGAGATTTCTAAGTCAATTTGAAGTTGCGCCAATGCTGGCGGCATAACAAGGGAGTCGACGGTGTCACTGAATATCTTCTGGGACACTTCAAATATCTGGCTCGTTGGTCGGAAGGTATGCACGACCATTGAACCGGGCAACGAAGACGCATTCAGGGTACATATCCTGAAGCTGTTCGATTTTGTCCGAAGCTCTGTGGCTGCCGCTAAGTCCTTTGTTTTGTGGTGGCCAGGGACTGGAATCGGGCGCGGACACCGGGTTGATAACACGTAGGTCTACAAACGGACAAAAAGGATAAAACGGCCAAAAAGCCGATTCCATTGTACGTTTATTGTACGGTGAAGATTTCAAGAAAACTCAGCGCCTGAGCGGCCGATGAGGCTCGCTTCGCCTCCGGGTCAAGTAGGGAATGTCGAACACATTGAACCCCCCCGCTGTGGCCTGATTCTAACAACTTGGAATGAGTGAAACCGGGGAACACTAAAGAACGACACGGAGTCAGGAATTGTCCGCAGTTTTGCCAACATTCACACCGGTTGAGCCGTCAATTGCGAGAGCCGCTTCCAGGCAATTGACTCTATTGGGCCAGATGTGAACCGACGAAGTGCTTTCCTCCGTACTCAAGTGTTCAGCTTGTGAGTCGAGTTTCTCCGCGTCGATTACCGTCACCTCAACCTAACCTGCTGGCGGGTTTGGCGCACGGTGACTTTGCAGGGCAGGAGAAGGCTGATCTCCGGTTGGACCTGAAGCTCTTGTGGATTGCGCGCGCCTCCACGTCTCTGGGAAAAAAGAGTCCGCCTTTATCCTGGCTCGGAACACAAGGGCCTCTTACTCTGGAATCAACGCCTGCTGCAGACTGTTGAAATACGACACAATGTTTTTTGCGAAGACCAAGTTGATCTCATCGTTCGCGACAAATGGCGCACCGGGATACTGGGCCGTGAGGAATGAGATCAGTGTTTCTGGATCGCCAATTGGGAACGTGTCGAGAAGACTCATGGATTTGTAGACCTGGACATCGGCCAAAGTTTCGGCGTTGGTGTTGAGGTGAGGCCACTGGAGAGTGCCCTGAACAAGGACGTATCCTTTCACCTGTTGCAAAGCGGCACCCTTCTGAGGAGAAGCAACGCTGAATCCCGTGTAGGAACCCGCTCCGGTGGAAGGAACAAATGGAGCAAAGCCGGCGACAGTGGGTTCGGAGGTCATGTTCGCGCTCATTCCAGAAACCAGGTAGTAGCGCCACTCATCACCGGGATGACCGAACAGGTCATAATCCCCAACCAGGTCAAATTTGGTCTGATCATAAGTTGACGGTGGTTGGATGTAGTACATGATTGTCCCGTCAGAACTGGCGACGTAATCAGCCTGAAGCGAATGGTAGGCCTTGCCATCGAAATATTGGATGGGATTCGAGTTCACATCCTGGTAGACAATAATGCCCGATCTGGCAGGGACATTCACGGCAAGGCCGTTGGGATCGGTGTAGATGGTGTATAGCGGCCCGCCGCTGGCAGGATCCAAAACGTCCGTAACCTTGGTTGATCCGGAAAGAACACTCGCGGACATGGGGACGGTGTTGAGCCCCAGAACCGAAGTAATGAGTTGGGTCAACAGGCCGGCGTTGGCACTATCGCCCCAGTTGACGACTGAGGTGACTCCTTTGACCAGGTCAAAGGGGATGACGTTGTTGGGGAGAACGGTAGATCCGACGGCTGCGGCGCTCTTTCCGGAAGCCGTTGGGGCGGCAAGAACCACGTTCGCTTCAATATCGTTGTTCGGATTGAGGGCGGGACGCGGAAGCAGGGAGACATCCTTAAACAGGAAGTCTGACGCCGCGTTCAGGACAGGAACGGCCATGATCGGGGTGATGTTGGGAACCACAATCGCCGCATTTGAAACCGGCGGGAGGAAGCGTTCAGAATAGGTGACGCGGTACAGCAAGCGCCATGGTAGCGAAGCATTCTTATTAGCTTTGCGCAAGGCGTCGGCATCCGTCTCCGAACTGTTCTTCAGCCACACGGGATCGACAACCGTGTTCCAGAAATCGTCGGCGTTCTCCTGCTTCGGCTGGAGGAAGAATGTATAGGTGCGGAAGAGCTTAGTCTTGCCCGGCCGGTCATAGGACTCCAGATTGCCCATTAATCCATCAGCATTCCCTGAGGTATAGGTCGGCTGGGGTTGGGTGTAAGGCTGGCTGTTGTCATTGTTATCGGAGACCGGAATGCCGGCGCCTGAGGAGACAGACGGGACGATCTTGTAAACCAATCCGTCCGACCCAATCACCAGATTCAGACCGCTCTGATTGTTGGGATTGAACATGGAATTGTTGTTCATGACGAAGTGGGCGTCATTGTTGCAGGCGTAGCGCATCTGCGTATCGGTCTCAATGCCATCGAAAGCGGCGGTGACATCAAAGGATGAAGATCCGGTGGTGTCCAAGCTGGCCTTAATGGTGTCCTTGAGCTTGATCCCCGATGCGAATTTGGTGTCAGCCGCGCAAACGGTGGCGGCGATGAGTTTGATATTGAATGAGACTTCCCCGGCGATTGTATGGGCTTTGGATGCCGTGTAAACCTCGTTGTAGGAGGTCGTGTAGCTGTGCTTTACCTCCTGCGTCCCACCCCTGGATGACCACACGTATTCATTGTAGAAATCCAGCCCAGGGGTCAGACGCGAGTCATTGGGCTTGTCTTTCCGGTTAAAGACTGTCTGGTAAAGCGCGATGGCGTTGAATGCCTGCTGGTCAATCTGCCTCTTGAGCCGGTAGGCCTCCACCACACGCATGTAGCTGGCGTCGTGGCCCACCTCGCCCGGCGAGAAGTTTCCGTCATACAGGGCCTGCATCTGGCCGGTAGAAGTGGCGTAGGTCTGGGTTCCGTTGGGTAAGGTGGCCGGGTTGTAGATGTAGCCTACTACGCCGTCTATGCATCCGGGGCGGATGTACTTGCTGCTCATGCGGAAGGAGATGATGTTCAGATCGCGAGGAATCTGGGCGTTGGGGATGCGGACGAACCCAAATACGGTTTTGGTTTGCAGCAGCGTCTGCTGGTATACGTCCAGCGTTTGCGAGGTAACGAAGGCCTGGCCGTACGGTGAGGGAATGTACATGCGTGAGCCAAACTTCTCCTCGGTTGGCGCCTTGGGGAGTGGAGCAGGTGGATTCGAGGTGGTGAAGCCTCCGAGATTAGGGTTGGGAAGAATGGCCGTTTTTGAACTGGATGCGCCGGGGGTGGTGCTTGGGGTGGTGAGAGTGTTCAGGCTGCCCATGAATTGGTCCCCTGTATAGGGCGCCAAGGTACCCTGCATCTTTAGCGTGTACTTCTTGGACTCATCCAGCTTCTCGGTGGCGATTTCCTTCCAACCATTGCCATCCGATTTGGCAGTTGACCCTGAGCCCCCAAACCCCAAATCCAAGGTCAGAACTGAGTCCTTGTCCATGTGCGGCCCGAACCCGATGGGGGCAAGCTCCAATCCAAGACCGACCTTGATGCCACCGCTAATGGCCAAGCTCGATTTGATTTCCGTGGATGTGTCCTCCCCCTGCTGGTATTTCAATGTCATTGAGGTTGGAGTGGTGAAGGTGATGGAAGTCGCGCCAGAGTAAATCGTAGTCGGCTCGAGAAAAGTGGTGGCGGGCTTGTTGGTCATGTTGGCCATGGGGCAGGGTGGCGCGCCTTCGATGTATCCGATGAGCTGAACGTCACCCTGTTCCTGCGATACCCAGGTAAGAACCAGATCGCCAATTTTCTTCCCGGCATACAAGGTGAGGACGCCGTTTGTGATGTAGACGTAAGCTTCATTAATCTCACCAGCGAGCGTGCCAGAAACATCGTTGATGGTGACCGAGTAAGTGGTGAGGTCAGGCGCGGTATCACAAACGGTCAGGGCAACGGCCGGCGGCGTGTACAGGTTCGGCGTTACCAATGGACCGCAAACCGCCACGGCGGGACAGCCTTGCAGATCGAGCGATGCGGCTGAGAACGTCAGCTGCTGCAAGGTGCCGGCATTGCTAACCGGGCGGTTATCGATGTACTGACTCATGGGAAGGTACGGCGGAGGCGGTGGGGTCCCCGGCGGAGTAGGAAGGGGGAAAGATCCGCTCAGGTAGACAGCCAGGAAGGGCTCATTGCTGGGGATGAGCCGCCCAAACATGTCGTCGATGATCTGATACGGCTGGCGGGCCATCTGCCAGATGCTGATCTCCTCAAGCTTGTACACTCCGGCGTTGAACTTGAGCAGTGAGGATCCGATGCTATATGCAGGCATCGACGCCGGAATATCCGTCCCGGTAACGACAGTGAGATTCATTTGGGCCCCGTTGATGAACAGGCTGGAGCCCTCGAATTCCCGGCCAGTGAGTGGTGCGAGATAGGCGAGGCCCGGCCCGGTAGGAATGGCGACCGCTGTCTGGTCAATGGGATTGTTGACCACGCCGTTTGGATCGTATTGGGCGATCCAGAAGCCGACCAGTCCAGCCTTTTTGAGGTCATCGGCGGAGGCGTTTTCTATGCTTACAACTTTGGTGGCTGTCTGGATTCCGATTGGATTAATAGCAGTATTGAAGAGGTGTACGCTGCGGATGGTTCCTGCACTGCCAGGAAAGCTACCCAAAAGCACCTCTTGCCCGTTGGCATCGTAGCCCGAGCCAATGAGCAGATGAGCAGACCCGGTAGAGTTAACGGCGACCGTGGCATCACTGCCCGGGTTCGACTGCATCCCGACCACGGTCCACGGCGTGCCAGGCGAGCCAAAGGTCCCGTCATTATTGACTGTCCGAACCGAGATCACGACGTTGTAGCTTTGCAGGTTGGCCGCGGCCTGGGTCTGGAGCTTGGTTTGGAAAGCCGATAGTTTTCCGGATTGTGGCTGAACGTTGGAGAACTTGATCTGTCCTTTTGCCGAGGGAACACCGTCTGTATCCATAATGGCGCCCTTGGAGTTTGCGTCAGCCATATCCCCAAGATTCAAGGGAGGAGCATACGGATCAGCGGGAGTACTGGAATCAGCAGGCGTTCCGGCCAGCGTGTTAGTGTGCTTCACGATGATGACCTGGAAGTCCTGATTGGCCTGGATCGCCGGCCCCTGGAATACATTGACCCCCAGCGTGCTATCTATGAGGGTAAGGGTCACCATTCCGTTAATCACGGCAACGCTGTATGACATATTGAGCTGGGGCGATGGTGTGGCAGAACCCGTTCCTTTGTAGAGCAGCCCCTGATCCGACGATATGTCTGAGACGTTAAAGGTCATGGCGATGCTAAAGTCGCGGTCAAAGTCATAGTTGGACGCGTCTTTTACTTCAAAAGCACCACCTTGCAACAGCATGTTGTAAGGCTGAGTGTAGGTGAGGGCAAAATGCCGCCAGCCGGAAGAGAAAACGGGAGGCGTGGTGACAGTCTTCAGAACCGTGTTATTGATGCGGACAAAGATGGTCGATTTGTTCTGGAAGTCCACATCTACGTCGTAGACAAGCGGAGCAACGGCGCCACCGGCGACTGTCACGTTGGTGCTGGCGGTGTAGGTGAGAAGGTGGTATTCGTCGGGTATCGTCAGCGGAATTGAGTGCCAGAATTCCAGGCTGAAGTCGCCCTGCGGGCCGATGAGAGAATCAACCTGAGCGTCAGTGGAGGTTACCGGCGCCCTATAGGCTCCGGCAAAACCAGGGATTGGATTGGCCATCTCGGTAGGAAGGGTGAAGGCGTTGTACCCTCCGGTTTCAAAGGTCAGCGGGGCGTAATTTGCGGTGGGGATGAAATTGAACTGCCACGACTGGGTAAAGGTGGGGATCTGGTTGGGAACATCAACCTTCACCATGTTGATGTTGTTGCCGGCAGTCGTGAACAGAATGTCGTAAAGAGTGATATGGCTATTGGCATCAGTCACCTGAAACTGAAATACACCTGCGGGTGATTGAGAGACGCTGATGGGTTGTGGAGTGAACCCGCAGACCAAGCCGAATTGTTGTTCGCCACTCTTGGTGATTCCTGTGGCAGCCCACATGGTGTTTGGATTAATGCCCGCAGGTGGTTTAGTGCCGGCCGTGGTTCCATCGGTGAGCAGATATGTCACGCCGTTGAGATCAAAGACAGCCAGTTGTTGCTGGCCCACCGCCGGCTTGGCCATATAGACGGTGTACGATTTCTGTATCGAGACATAGACACTCCCCGATTTGACCAGTGTGTAGAGGACATTCTTATAGGTGAAGAAGTCGGCTCCTCCGGACTCCGGCGTGCCGGGGTAAAGGTTGAGGGTCACACTGGTTCCAGCTGTGATCGTCCCGATTGGAGCTACGGTTCCCGCGAATCCCCCTCCAGGCGGCGTGGGGTTGATGGTGAAGATGAGGCTGGAGTCCAATTTGAAGGTGAGCGCCGGCTGCGCGATCATGTAACTCTGGGTACCGGTAATCGTCAACAGATTATGCGACACCGGATCCTCGGTGTACTTGTAGATGAGGCCATTCAAGGTGAAAGTGGAGTTGGGAATGGACTGGCCGCTCTCAACTGTGACATCGGTGGCAAGCGGGGAGACGTTGTTGTTGCCAACAATGGCGTGTGGCACGCGATTGGTATCGATAACGTAGTTGAAGCCGTTGATGCTGAACATCATGGGATTTGGCAGCTCGGGGAACGGCCGTTCGTCGTCGTCGGTAACCACCTGGTTTACTGCGTCCAGAGTATAGGTGGCGTTGCCGAGGAAGAAGGTAGGGGCCAAATAGACCCCGAACTGCCCGATCACAGAGGCTGAGTCGTAGATGTTGAGGTCGGCGAAGATAAACTTGGCTTTTGTCGAGTCCAACAGATTAGTCAGAGTGAAACTTGAGTTATTGATGGGAATCAACGGGTTGCCCTGCCCTAACAGGGACCCCGCGCTCACAGTGTTGTAAGTGATGATGTAGACATAGTCATTGATGTTGAGCAGATCGCGGCTGGGTTGCACGGCAAATGCGGCAACGACAGCGGCGGGCAGGTTGGCAGAATCCAGTTGCAGAGTGTAAGTGACCGTTGGATCGTTGAGTTTGAAGGTATTGACATTGCCAGAATAAGTGATAGGTTTCGGTGTTATCCCGTCGCCTACCACCGTACACGGCGAGTAGTCCGCTCCATTGGGCGTTCCTGGAATAGGGCGAATGGTGTACAGGTTGCCGTTGACTTCAAATGAGTTGCGGTTGACAGGTATGGCTCCGCCGCCGGTCGAGTCAACTTCATCAATATTGACGGTGAAGATGTCTGAGCCGACGGTGGCTACGCCGGCATTGACGTTTGCGCCCGAGACCACGGGGAAGACAACACCCACGTTGTTGTAGTGGATCAGATACGTATTGCCATCTGCCGGTGTAAAGGCATACTGCGTGGTTTCAGGAAGGTAGGAAATAGCCTCGACCTTTTTGTCAGTCACGTCAATATAATAGGTGGTGCCGGCAATTGCATCTAAGAAAAACTGGTTGGTATAAACAAATTCCGCGGTTATGGGGTTGTTCCCGCTGCTGTCAAATGTGAATGTCACGCCACTGACCGTGTCTGTGAACGTGATTTGTGATGCCGCAACCGTTGCCGGAAAAGTATTCGCTTTGGGCGGACGGTTATCGGTTACGGTTGACGCGCCGACCGTATAAGTCACAGCGCTCCCGCTATAGGAGACGGTGAACTGTTTGCTTGCCGTATTGTAATTCAGACCGGCAGGCTGAATGCTGGCTACGGAATTTATGGCGTCGAGTTTGTAGGTGTAGGGGCCGGAGGTGAGGGTTTGACCGGCCACATCAAGAGCGGCCTGGTTCGTTGCCCGGGTGACATTTACGGCGTTAACGGTGTAGACGACATTGCCGTCCACCGAGAACTCGTCATCGGCAGAGACCACGTATCCTTTGACGACATTGCCGCCCTTTACCGTATAGGTCACATTGGACAGGGGGGCGGTCCTGGGCACGATGAAGCGGCCATTGGTCATCTGCCAATAAGGTCCGGTGGCCGCATTTGCGGTCTGGTATGCAACCGGCACATTAACGGTGTAGGTGGTCGTACCGACCACGAATTGGCTGTTGTTGCTGGTGAGGGCATATACCGCCGGTGCCGCCTGATTGTCCACAGCCAGGTGAACGCCAGTGACGACAACGACCGCGGTTTTGAAGGTGTAGGTTGGGCCGCTCCCTGACACGGTGTAGACCGCGTTGTTCGAATCAACAAAAGTTATGGAGGCGCCATTGACGACGCACGTATAGGAGATCTTTGTGACCGGGTCTACGAAAAACCCACCGGTCAGCGAGCCTCCTGATCCGGTAAGCGTGGCGATAGCAGTGGCTCCGGCGGTGAAGGTGATGGCGTTTACGGATACGGTGCTACCGGAGATCGTGATGGTGTACAACAACGGAATGATGAACTGGCTTCCGGCGATGGGGAATACGCTAAAGATATCGCCGCTCGCCGTTCCCAGGTCAGCGACATTCACGTTGACGTAATATGTGGGCCCGCCCGGAACTTGGAAGTGCGATCCCTGCCCCAGGTTGCTGAAGATTTCGTAGCTGTTGCCCTCGTTCACGGCAGTATTGCCGCTCAGGGTATAGGTGCGATTGGTGTTAGTGTCCTTGAATTGGCCATTGCTGATGGCGTAGTAATTCGTTCCGTCGAAGGCGGCTGCATCACTGGAACGTCCGAAGAATATGGTTTTGGTGCCGAAGGTGAACTGGTGGGGACTCAGCGGACCGCTGGTATTGACAATGTAAGTCTGGGTCCCCCCCGCGGCAATGGCGATGCCATCCGTCCGAATCGCGTACGTAAGAGCCGGAGTTGTGAACTGTAACGGCGAGCCGGGCGAGCCCGACATCAAATAGTAGTTTTTGACGCCATCAAAAGCGGCGATGTCGTTCACCGTATATGAGACCGCATCGGCAAAAGTGGATTGAAAATAGGGGGCCGAACCGGACAAGGTGAACGGCGGGGGAGTGGACACCGTCCCATCCAGCCCGACAACGAATTTGGCCGCTCCATCGAGAAATGTTCGATACGCCAAGATCGGATAGGTGACGCCATCGCCCACAACCGTGGTGTTGTTGATCAGATAATTGATAGTGCCAATGGTGACGGTAGTGGCGTTGGGTTGTGTGGTGACTGTGAAGCTGCGGTCGGCCGTTGTAATGGTGCAGGTGAAGCCCGAGGTGGTCAGTGGATACGCCGTTCCGTTACCGACGATTCGCCCGTTCAACGTGTCCAGTTGGTACACATAGTTCTCAACCCCCACGACATTGCCCTGGGTAATGTTGAACTGGCCGGAAACCGTGGCTCCGTTCAGTGAGTTCTGCTTGAGCGTGATGGTGTATTGCACTCCATTGAGGATGAACTGGTTATTGTTCGCAGTCATGGCATACACGTTGCCGCCGCCTACTACGGTGTTGGGCTGGACGTTGGTGTTGACGATGTAGACGATTCCATTAATTGAAAACTGATAGGGATTGACAGGATACGTCTGGCCATTGCCGGTGACGCTGAGGTAGTTGCCACTGACGTCCTGATCAAAGACATAAAAGTTTCCGCCAATGGTGAACATCTTTGGCGCTGTCATCAAGCTGTAGGAGGCCGGAGCACCCATGGTAACCGCGGAGTATGGGATCATGGGGCTCCCATTCACCGTGTAACTGCCATTGCTTGTGCCAATCACGTAGCCGTAGTTACTGTTCGAGGTAAAGGTCAGTCCAGTCGCCAAAGGCGCTGTGGCAGTGGTGGCGCCCTGGTATATGGTGACTGTTGCGCCAATGGGATCGTATGTGTACTGGCGGCCAATTACGCCGAGAATCATCTTGGTTAATCCGGCTGGACTGTTGAAGACGTCAATGGTTGCAACGCCACCGCCGGCGGCGATGGAGAAGGGCGTTAACGTAATGGGCGAGGGCACCTGATTCCCAGTGGGGTCATCCTTGGCTGTATAGGTGACAGTGTAGGCGCCTTTTCCTTTATCAAACCCATTAAAGGTGAAGGTAGTTAGATCAACGGTGACGGTTGTGTTGGCGGAATCGAACTGGTAGCTCTTGCCGCCGACAATGAGCGTGTAGCGGGAGACTCCGCCGACGGTAGTGCTGAGGTTTATGGCGTAGGTGTTCCCGTTCAAGGTGAACTTGGGAAGGGTAACGACGGCAAAGATTGGATTGGCTGGATCGGTGGCATCAATAAAGTACTGGCCGCCGCTCACGGTTGCCGGTTTTCCTGTTGGATCCATGACTGTGCTGGTCACGGCGTTGAAGGTGTAAGGCACAATAGGCACACCATCGGCCTTCATGATTGTCCCCGCCGCAGGGATAGGGCTCGACCCCTGGAAAGAACAGCTAAGCGGTGTTGCGATGAGGGCGCCAAGTCCATTCCCGCCAATGCCAGAAAGCTGTTTATCCAAACCGTGCGAAAGGGAGCCATAGAACGGCACAGCCTTGCCGGTCTTGGGGTTGATGGGGAGGATGGTTGTTGGGCCAGCAATGGCATAAGTGAGAGGGCCGGAGTAGATCTGAGAAATCTGGACAGGTTGCCGGTTCGCGGCTGCGACGTTGATGGTATAGCCGTTGAATCCGGGAGGTCCGATGATGGGATCTGCCTCGATGGCGACACCCTTCCCGCCCACGGCTTGGATGGGAATGAATGCGGGAGGCTGTCCTGAAGTTGAAGGCCCGAAAGCCGCGTACACCAGGTTGGAGACCTTATTGATTTGCGCCACCAGATCCTGAGGGTTGACGTTGTTGGGCGTCTCCGGAGTCACCGGGGTAGCGGCAAGGTTGGCTGGAGCGCCAAGCGTGACCTTGAGGATGAAGCTTGCCGACTCGATGACGCCACCGCTGGGAGAGTACAGGACATAGGTATAGAGCTCGTTGTAGTTGCCGTCCGAATCAATGTAGTACTTGGCGACTTTGGTCCCGGTTCCCGAGCCGTCATCCACCAGGCACATGGCGTAGCCCTGGTCGATCAGCTCGAAGCTGGCGCCCTCCAGTGTCGAGTAGTGGTCACGGGAGAAGATGAAAAAGTCGTACTTGGGGGAGAGACCGAAGAGCGCCACGAGGCCAGTGGGTCGAGGGATAGCACCAATGGATGCGACGTCCCGCTCCGCCTTCTTGCTCAAGAAGATTGAGCCGGTGACCCCGTTCGACAGGTGCAGGTTGGCCGAAACTACAGAACTGTATGTATCCATGAGGCCAAGCTGGTCAGGGAATTGTGTATTGGGCTGAACGGGATTCTGAAGGCTCAAAATCAGCGAACGGGTCCGGTTGCTAAAGGTGGGATCAGCCACTGAAGGCGGAACATTGGGGATGTAGTTGGGCAATCCCGCCGCAGTGAAGGTGTCATAGACCAGGCTCCAGTATTGCTGGGGCAGACTGATATCAATATTAAAGACGGACACGTCAAATCCCAAGACGTTGGCGATCTGTTCCAGGACAGGCAGCTGGGACGGAAGAACGTCGTTGACGTCAAAGTGGTCGGGACTGGAGAAGCTGTAGCCTGCGGCGCCAAGATATCCATTGAGGAACACGAGACCCTTGGTTGATCCGGCGACATCGTAAGAGGACAGCGTTCCCCGGTCGTTGTTGTCGTAGTCAAACAGCACACCCACGAGCATGTTGGACACGGAGGAGACCGCCGAGATGAATCCTGAGACCGTCTGATCGTTCGCGAGGGCGGTTGACAAGGCCGATTCTTCGATGTTGTAGACCACCCCGGAGAGGCCTAGAACGCTGTTCACCGACATCCCTCTATAGGCCGAGCTAATCGGCGTTATCACCGGCGTGTTCTGGGATGAGTAGATGATATTGGGGCGATCCATGCCAACACCTGCGGGGAGGATCTTTTGCGCGCAGATGTTCGTGGGCGGCAGGCGTTGTGGCTGGACGTTGGCTGAGCGCCAGCAGATACCTTCCTGAATCTGGCCATTGGTCAAAGCCAATATTTGCTGCTTGGGTTGCAGCGGATACTTGTGAGTAACGTCATTAGGGGTGAATAAGACGGCCAATGGATCATAGACGAAGTGCAGCTTTTGCACGGATAAGATCGGTTTGCTGTCAGCATCAATGTTGAATCCGTTGGCCCGAGTCACACTGTTCACTGTGGCCCCCTTCTGGGCCACGATCTCGGGATAAATCAGGGTCCAGATCTGTTGGCCGAAGAAGTTAGACAGGTTGGCGACGAAGCCCTTGTTGGCATCGATCTCAGCAATGGGGATGAAGATGGTTGGGACGAAGAAGGTGTCGCCGGTGATGCTGGTGAAATCCAGCGTGTCGAGGGTATCTACCATCGTACTGGGCGTATAGGTTGACCCGAAGAATGGGAGGCCACTTCGTTTGTAGCGTGCCCCTTGAGCCAGGGCCAGGTTTCCAGTGGTGGTGGGAGCGTATGTATCAATCAGCAGCCCGGAGACGACATTGAGGCCACCCAATTTACCCAGTGCCGGTACGTTGGCGACAGCACGAATCAGGTAGACCAGATTGTTATACGCAATCAACTGAAACTGCTGGATGGCCGACTTTTCCGCGTCATCCAGGCTCATGAAGTCGCCAGTGTCGGCAAGTGATGAATCGATGCTGCTGACCGTCGTGAGCGTCGTGCTAGCCTGGCCCACAACATAGCACTCAGTGGGGAATTGCAACGGGAGGTTTGGGCCGATCTGGAGGTCGGCCGTTCCCGAGGTCGCGTTGATGGAGAAATTCATGTATCTGGTCACGCTCCCGCCCTGGGGCGTGGTTTGGGTGGCGACGGCCACAACGTATGGCTGGTTGCCGACAGAGATGGTTTGGGCCGAGTCGTATTGTTGATCGGCAAACATGTGGGTGAGCTTGTACATGTGGGCCGGGTGACGTTTGTCCACAATGAACTTGGCATCCAGTCTTAGAGGCACAAGATCTCCAGCGCCGAACGCGAGATAGATTGCCGAGCCAGAGGGACGCGTGGTTTGCATGAGGTGACAATCCGCATTCCAGTTCTTGCGCCGGCATACGAAATACGCTGGTGGAGTGGAGAGTGGGTCGCTGAACGCCCCGATCGAGTATGGGATGTTGGTGAAGGTGTAGGTCTGCGATGGGAACAATTGAACGCTGGGGTCGGGATAGGGACCGAAATTGAGATTATCGAAGATGTTGTCCGCATTGGAAAGGGAGTACATATAGCCGAGTTCCAACTCGTCGGTTTGGCCAAAAAGATTCTGGTATTCAGTCCCCTGACGAGAAAAGTGGCCATACTGATCGTGCACCATGGTGGGCACGATGATGGACATGTTGTAGCAAGTCAGCGTATTCAGAAAGACCACACGAACGTAATATGGGTCATAGTTGGCGTACTTTGTCGGCTGGGGCAACTGATCGGGGATGTGCTGATCGGCGTTCACAAGTTCGATGATGTAGGCCTCGCCCCTCCCGGGGTTATAGACTGAGAAGCCATAGATGCTTTGATATCCAGGGTGGAGAGCAGCGTCTGTTTTCTTTTGTGTAGCGGCAGTGAGGCTCTGCGTTACCGCCATCATGGGAGCGCGACTCTTTGCCACCGCAAGATCGGCCGCAGCCTTTTGGCTCTTTTGCAGTTGAAGGCTCTGTTGCGCCTGAATGCCCTGGACCGAAGTGTTTGCGATGAAACCCGGGCTGAGATTCGTCACCTCCAGACCCGAAAGGGAGAACGCAGCATCCTGCACTGCAAGCGATTCGCTGACTGTGAGACCGGCTCCTGCAGCAGGATCCACGTTGAATGTGTACGGATTGTTCTGTTTAAGGGCATCGGGGATAGTGATCTGCTCGGCATCAACCGACTCTGGCGCATCTAGTTGGCCCACCGGCACCACGATCTGGTAATCCGGATTCACGAGCTGCTGCACTCCACCAACGGATTTATGCGCTTTCTTCGGTTGGGTCTTAGCTGGGAAGTTGGTATTGATGAGGCTTAGGATCGTCTGGGTGATGACCTTGAGCTGGCCTTGATCCACGGCCTGAGTTGGTGTCGCAGAAGGAAAGCCGTAGATTGGCCAAACGGTCATCTGATCGGGATTGGTGTCCAGGAACAACTGCATGGGTTCCTGCACCTGCGCCACTTGAGCGCCGATGCGCGCGGTATCCGCCTGGGCCTGGCCGACTCGATCCTGCTGCGTGCTGCCTGTGTAGCGAACATCAATGTATGGGTTGTGGCGATTCGCAAATTGCCAGTAGCGGATCTGGGGCCAGAAGACAGGTGGGTACGGACGCAGGTTGGGGTTGAAATTGAGCGTGTCCAGATTGATGACGCTCAGCATGTAGCGGGTGTTCCCGATGACTACACTGTCATCTTCCGGCACAAACACATATTTGAGTGTGGTTCCCATCTGGGCCTGCCGGACCAGGCCCAGTAGGACCTTGCAGGGGGCAAAGGCCTTCGAGGTCTGATCATCGGGTGCAGAGTTGATCACCGCGCTGGCGAGAAAAACGTTGGCTGAACTGACTGAGCCAATCAAGCCGGTGTCTACGTTGACATTGGAATATATGAAGAGCGAACTATCAGTAATCTGGAGCTGATACTGCGGGATGCCACTCACCTGAGAGTCCAAGGTCATGGTTCCATTGAAGCCAGCACCGTGCAGTTGTGAGGGCAAAACGGTCAGGAATACAGGTGCAGACCACACCGTCATCTGGCTTGAGCCGCCGATGAAACTGCCAAAGTAGATATCACCCTGCTGCGGATTCGATTTATCAGTCGGCTTGGGATTGGGGACGCTGATATTTGAATCGACCACCGCTTGCGATGAGTCAAGGATGTCGTACTGGCTGCTTGCGTCGCCAAAAGTCAGGCGAACACTATAGTGTTCCCCCTGGAGAACACCGTGAGTGCCGACGGCAGGGGCCGGGAGCGCAAGCTGTAATTTTGGATACAGCCGAACGGATGTTGTGGACGCGGCGTACACCATGGCGCCCACAAAGGTGTGGTTCGGATCGGCAGCTGCTGAGGGAGCCAGCGTCCTGGATGCTGATGATCCATCTGAGCCGCGGACCTGTAGGCTTGCGCCAGTCAGGGAGAGCACATAGTAGATTCCGGCCTTGAATGTGACTCCCGAGTTCGCGGTCGGGAGATCATACGGCGGGAAAGCAGAAACGCTGCCGTGACGATCCATGAGGTTCAGCACTGTGCCCGCAGTTGCCGATTGAACTGTGTTCCCAGATCCCAGCGGTTGTTCTGCGAAAGAGGTCCCGATTTCAATGCTGGTAATGCCAGTCCCGCTTAGGGCCTCCCGCGGAACAGAGGCGTTCAATCCAACCTGAATGGTAACGGGAAGAGGCTGAGGCAGGATGGGGATATTCGCCCCGGAGCCAATGAGTTGCTCTGGGTTGATCTGGCTGACAATGTTGGTTCCAGTGACACTGATTTCCCTCTGGGAAGCAGCAGCGTTCGGTGATGCCGGAACGACCGACGCAGCAAAAGTAGCTTTGCCGGATGCGATAGCGGAGGGAGCAACGGATTTCTGCACCGGGTTGATGACCTGCGCGCTGGATAGCGGCGGCCCGGAAGGCTGCGGGGTGGTGGTCACGGTGGCCAACACCGGCACGGTCAACTCATCGAGGATGGGGCCCAGCGAGGGCGAACTCAGGTTGAAGTCCAACGCGGCGGTCATGACGCTGAGTCCAACACCGAAGCTGGAATTTTCCGCGGCAATGGCCGTATCCAGGATGGAGACAAGACGATCCGCAGGGTAGACATAAGTGGCCTGGAGAAGTTTGCGAATCACGTTCTGGAGCGATCCCCCATTGAGGAACGGATGCGTGGGATCGTAAATAAGAACCGGCGTAACGGGGGCTACGGAGGTAGCGGTAAAGCTGGCGTTTTGCTGCCCAAAGTCGTAGATGGGCACTCCGAGGCAGGTCTTCCAGCTTGCATCGCGATAGAACCCAATGATTCGTTGGTTGGAAAACACGCTCAAAGGAGAAGATGAGCTATAAGTCAACAACATGACACCTGTTTGGACCCTGTCGCCCACCGTTGAAACCGTGGTCACCGTTGCCTTGTCGAAGGTATAGGTTGTGAAGTTGTGGTCCGGAGCAGCGGCTGTAACGCTTGCTTTCAGCACCAGAGCGGCGGCTGCTGCATCGTTGTATCCTGGACCGCCCGCGAAGAGCACGGTTTGGCCGTAGTTGACATTAGCATCCGTCAACGATGTGACTGACCCAAGTTTGTTGACATAATAATTCCCGAGTGACACCTGGTCGCGGGTGTAGTAGACGGGGAGGACGAACGTGGTGGCGCCCAGGGTGTTGTAGTGGATCACATCGTAGACGAGGGCTGTAACCAGGGGCACGATGCTGGGTGTATCATCGTAGATTTGCTCGTTGTGGGTCTTGATGAACTCATCGAGAGGGACCACTTGGGAAACGGCTGATCCAAGAACCAGTGTCCGCAGACCGGTAGCGGGATCATAGCCGGCCTGCAAACCGCTGACTGACGGCTCAAACGTGCCAAAAGCTTGGTTGGGATTGAGATCAGGACCGACTTGACCGGGTATGTAGCAGTATTTAACAACGGAAAAGATTGAACTGTTCGACAGCGCAATGTACATCTGCCTGATGCCATCATCGGTGTTCGGATACCTGGTACCACCCGACTTGGGCGCGATGGAGGTTGCATCTGCCGCCAGAGTCAGCTCAAAGGTGTCGCCGAACTTAAAAATCATGAACAGACGCGTGGATCCAAGGTGTGCATACGGATCAACATCTGACCCCGCCATGTACTGGCTGAAGCTTTGCCGAACGTTGCCGGCGTCATAGTACGTTTTGCCCAACCAGTTGAGTGCGCTATAAAACCATGCCGGCGCCCAACCCTGCACATGAGGAGGCTTCCGGATTGGTCTTGCAACAAATTTAGAGGATGGAGGCTGTACCGCAGGTTTTGGGGCGGGACGGACAATCTGACTGGTGTTCGGGCTTGTTGTCTTTGCCATTTGACTCTCTCCAATGAAGGGATCTAACGTTTCGGGTGCCACACGAACCTGAATGGTATTTCTAATCCCGTCGACAAAACAAGCATCGATACTACCGGGATGAGAGTAGTTGTCCTAACTTACTGCAACACATTGCAGGAGAAAACAACGTTAATAATCTAGGAACGTTTCAAATCGGCATTTCCCTAAAAAGCGAAACTGATCATAACTTCCAGTTGACGCTGGCCGCGGCATTGCCAATCTTCTGGGCTGCCGTGAGAATCTTTGGCATTCCTCTTTCCTCCCCGAGGCCTTACTACGCTGAGTTTCCAGATTCTGTTGTTCCTAGCAGTCTTCTCCAGCATCTCGATTCGAGAGAGGCGATTTTTTCTGACGTCTCGACCCAGCCGGGCATTGACCATAGCACTCTTGGCGGACGGCGCAGTCGGAGTCATTCTTGGACTGAGCGGGTTGCTCAACATGCCCTCACTTTCGCTCTACACCATGGTCTTCAGCATCTCAGTTTGCATGTTCGCCGTTCTTGTCATCAATGAGAGTGCCAAGCTTCTTCTGCTGAAAATGATGAGAGCCTCCTCTTCTTAATCATCTGGCACTGGCATTTTTTGGCATCCGTCCCATAATGCCAAGCGCCCAACGATTGAGACAGTCTCTCCTCCATAAAGCTGCACCCGCAATCACCCTCATCGTTTGGGCGTTGACACGCT
>Ga0070735_10000892_pt1 | contig 30216 bp, 19 predicted proteins | sample Coa_R1_FD_66443 | JGI IMG/M metagenome (GOLD analysis project Ga0070735, IMG submission 66443) | Surface soil microbial communities from Centralia Pennsylvania, which are recovering from an underground coalmine fire - Coalmine... | ecosystem: Environmental > Terrestrial > Soil > Unclassified ...
GGCCGCCTGGACGAATCCGCGGGGCACTTCGGCGCCCAAGACATGAGGATTGCCGCGGACCTGGACATGCGCATTGGCGATCTCGGGACCGTCTTTCACCGCGAAAGCCACCGGGGGCAGAGGCTCCAGGTAATGAAGGTGCAGCAGTTTTTGTTCGAACGTCTTCAAATTGGCCGCGAGGTCGGCCGCCTCTTTCTCGAGTTCGGCCAGCGGCCTGCCATCGGCGCTTGCGGCGGCGTTATTCGCTTTGGCGGCCTTGATGGCCGGCTCGAGCGCCTGGAGTTTTTCTTCGGCCTTACCGCGCTCGCGGAGGACGGCGGCAACCTGTTGCTCGTGCGCGCGGCGAGCCGCCTCGCGGCGGGTGAATTGCTCGAACGTTTCGGGAAGCGGCGCTTTGACGACCGAGCTCCATACGCCGCGATCGTCTTTGTACGTCGATTCGGTGCTCGCAAAAATGCCCGCCAAGCCATAGTAGTCGCTCAGCGTGATGGGATCGAACTTGTGGTCGTGGCAGCGCACGCAGTTGAGCGTCATGGCCAAGAACGTCTTGCCGACCTTCTCGACTTGTTGATCGACGAGGTCCATCCGCATCACGAGCTTGTCGGATTCGACGATGTTGACGTTACCCAGCACGAGAAACCCGGTCGCCGTCAATTGATCCTGGCGCTGCTCGATGCTGCCTGCCGCCAACAGGTCTCCCGCAAGCTGCTCGCGCACGAACTCGTCGAAGGGTTTGTCGGCGGCCATAGCGCGGATCACATAGTCGCGGTAGCGCCAAGCGTGTTCTGCTGGAACGTTGTTCGCCGATCCGATCTGGTCGGCATAGCCCACCAGATCGAGCCAGGGACGTGCCCAGCGCTCGCCGAAAGCGCGCGAAGAGAGCAACCGATCGACGACGCGCTCGTAAGGGTCCGCCGAAGCGTCGTCGAGGAACGATTGAATCTCGTGCGGTGTGGGAGGCAGGCCGGTCAGGTCCAGCGAGACCCGCCGAAGCCAGGCGTAACGATCTGCCTCCGGCGAGGGCTTTAGCCCTTCGGCTTCCAGGGCCGCCAGAATAAAGGCATCGAGCGGGTCGAAAGGCCAGCGAGCGTCTCGGATGGAAGGAGCGACCGAATCGCGCAGCGGCTGAAAGGCCCAGTGTGCGCCGGTCCCGACTGCATTCTTGCCTGGATCCGAATCTTTCTTTGGTTCTTCGCGCGGATCGGGTGCGCCGAGGCTGACCCATTCTTCCAGCAGTTTGATTTCGGCTTCGGCTAGTTTCCCGCCGGGAGGCATCTGCAAGTCGGGATCGGCATAGCGCACGGCCTTTATGAGGCGGCTCTCATCGGGCTTTCCGGGAACGATCGCCGGACCACTCTCGCCACCTTTGATCCATCCGGCGCGCGTATCGAGGGCCAATCCTCCTTTGATCTTTTTTGCCTCTGAATGACACGGATAGCAGCGTTCGATCAAGAGGGGCCGTATCTTCTGCTCGAAGAAGGCCGCCGCCGCGGGAGTCAGCATTGGCTCTTCCGCCAGGCCCGCGCTCGCGCTCAAGGCGATTACGGCGCCGATCAGCAGGAACGAACTGCATCTGGAAATGGCCTTGCGCATGCATTCCAGTTTACAGCCATCGGCCACAAAAAGCAGTCATCACGCTCCGTCGCGATGAGTCTCGGCGCTCAACGTCGAGCCCGCGCACCCAAGCCACGCCGGCCGTTCGCCGCGCCCGCACGACTTGCCGCCCCGATGAGGTTTACCCTCGCCTCATTATCCAGTCGCAGTGGCCACCGGCCAAACACTCTGGTCAGAGCGCGATCACAAAGCCATGAGGAATTCGCATCGCGTCGATTAACAGTCGATCGGCCCATGCCCTGGCCGGCACTTTTCTCAGAGCGGCCCGGGCGCCTTGCCCAGTGGCATGGCCTGTGCACAGTTCACCAGGCGGCGACAACAAACCGGATCCACGCCGGCGCCAATGCAAGACCTTCTATCGGATCGACTCTCATGGAATCCAAGACCCCCTGGCAAGACGTGCGGATGCCAAAGTTTGCGACGCTGGAGGACGACTTCAAATGCGACGTGCTGATCATTGGGGGCGGCATCACCGGCCTCACCGCAGCCTATCTGCTGACAAAGGCCGGTCAGCGGGTCTGTGTGGTCGATCGCCAGCGCATCGGCCAGGGAGACACCGGCTGCACGACCGCGCATCTGACGTGCGTCACCGACGCGCGCCTGAGCGAGCTGGTGAACGTCTTCGGACGGGATGGTGCAAGACTCGCTTGGGGGGGAGGCGCTGCGGCCGTCAATACGATCGAAGAGATCGTCCGCGCGGAAGAGATCAAATGTGAATTTCGCCGCGTTCCCGGCTTTCTGCATGCGTCATTGGATTCCGAACGCGACGAGTCGAGCGATCTCCAAAGAGATTGTCGGCTGGCCGAGGAATTCGAGTTTCCGGCCGTATTTTTGCCGTCAGTTCCGCACATCGGCAAACCGGGCATCCGTTTCGCGAATCAGGCGAAGTTTCACCCCATGCGCTACGTTGCGGGGCTGGCGCGGGCGGTGGCCGACGAAGGAGGCTTGATCTTCGAAGAGTCGACGGCGGGCGAGTTTTCTGAAGGGCCGCGAGCGGTGAAAATCAACGGCCACAGAGTCGAATGCGGCAAGATCGTGATGGCCACGCACGTTCCGCTGGCAGGCGAATCGGGCACGATCGGCGCCACGCTTCTTCAAACCAAGCTCGCGTCGTACTCGACTTACGCAATCGGCGCCAAGATCCCCAGAGACGCCGTTCCCGAGGCAAGTTTCTGGGATACGTCGGACCCCTATTATTACCTGCGCATCGACCACGGCGAACACAGCGACTATGCGATCTTCGGCGGGCAAGACCACAAAACGGGCCAGGCCGGCAACGTCGAATCGCGCTTTGCCGAATTAGAGTCGCATTTGCATCGCCTGATCCCCAAGGCCAAGAGCGACCGCCGCTGGTCGGGCCAGGTTGTCGAGACTCACGACGGCCTGCCTTATATCGGAGAGTCTGCCCAGGGACAATTCGTGGCGACGGGGTTTGCCGGAAACGGCATGACGTTCGGAACCCTGGGGGGCATGATGGCATGCGACTGGGCGCTCGACAGGAAAAACCCCTGGCGAGACCTGCTGTCGGTCAATCGCAAAAAATTGCACGGTGTCTTCGACTTTGTCAAAGAGAATCTCGATTACCCGTACTATCTCGTGCGCGATCGTCTGGCAGGAACGGAAGCGCGGTCGACCCGAAGCGTCAAACGAGGCGAGGGAAAGGTGCTCACACTTGAAGGCCAACGCGTGGCCGGCTCGCGGGACGACGAAGGAAAAGTGACCTGCCTATCGGCTGTTTGCACGCACATGGGTTGCATCGTGCATTGGAACGCTGCAGAGCACACCTGGGATTGTCCCTGTCACGGATCGCGCTTTCAAGCGACGGGAGAAGTGCTCGCAGGGCCGGCGGAATCGCCGTTGGAACGCGCCGAGGCGCCGTCATCAAAAGCCCCTGTCGGGAATGACGGACGAAGTGCGCGGCGGCGCTCGAGCGTGTCGAAATCGCGGCGTTGATCCTGACGGGGCTGGCAAGCCGGGCAAAATCTATCGAGCGCGTCGTGGCGCGTCAGAGAAAGTTGCCGCCAGCCGCCCGGAATAATTTGCCTCACCAGCGCAAAAAGACCGCGACAGCGGGGTATTCACCCCGCGATGCGCGGTTCTCCGCGATTTTGTTTGACACTTCCGGGTGAGTCCATTTATTGTAGGACTTTGCCTGGAGTGGCGCTCTTCGCCGCCGTTTGGCAGGATGACCAACGCCGATCATGACATCTCAGATATTGCCCGATCCGATTTCGAAATCACCGATGATGGAAAGGCCGACAAGCGCCGGCGAAGTCGAGCTGGCGGATGTCGGCGCGAGCGAGCCCCCGCCCAACGGCTCATCGGCAATGAAGGCCAGTGAGACCCTGGGGAAAGCGGCTGCACCCTCGCCCGCGGCGCGTCGAGCAAGTCCGATGCGCGAGGCAGCTCGGGCCGCCACATTCCTCGAAGTCGCGACGGAAGAACTCTCGCGCCAAATGCAGCACGATGGGCAATCCGCGGTGCTCGTGGAACGGCGGCTGATCGACTCGTTCCTGTCGTCGCCTTGCTATTCCGAACAATTGCACCTGTTGCCCGATCCGTCGCAGCAAGAAGAAGCGGCTCGAACTCTGGCCTGGTGCGCCCGGCTGGTGCAAGACGGTCGCCGGCCGGTGGTGGTGCTCACCGAGTCGTGTCTGCAACGTCTTTTCGGACAATTGTGCCAGAGCCTCCGTTTGCGCTCCCTGCCGATGCGGTTCATCGTCGTGCAGGAGCAGCCGCCACAGGCAGCGGGTGAAGTCGACGCCGCAATGCCCCGAGGCACTTCGGTATTGGCTTTTCTGCGCCTGCTTCCGCAGACGGTGATCATTTCCCCAAAGGATGGTTGGGAGCTGCGTCAGATGCTGCGGTTTGCCGCGGCTCATTGCGGCCCGATCGCCGTGCAGATTCCCTTCGGTCCCTTGCCTGCGCTCGAGTTTCCCGACTTCGTCGAAGAACTCGAGTTCGGGAAAGCGGAAGTTCTCGAAGAGGGAGACGAGGTCGTTTTGCTGGCATTTGGTCCCTTGGCGGCTCCTGCCGTGAAAGCGGCTTCCGAGCTTTCCAGGCAGGGAATCTCGGCCGGCGTCGTCAACGCCCGCTTCGCTGAACCGCTTGATCGGCAGTTGATTTGCGGGATGGCCGGGCGCGTCAAGGGGCTGATGACGCTGGAACGAGGCTCGGCGGGCGGGGGCTTCGGCACCGCCGTGCTGGAATTGCTGGCGGACGCAGGCGTTGCCACGCCCGTCACCGTCTCGGGAGCCGTGGACATCGAAACCAGCGGCGAATCCGAGGCAGATCTCGTTGCGCGCATCGTGCGTCAGGCGGTGACGCTCGTCGATCGCGCCGGCGGAACGGCATTGCCCGCCTCCCGCCCGGCGCGACAGCCGCGCCCTGCCGGAGCGCGCCAGGGCATCGATCTATTCGGGTTTTCGGTCGAATCCTTGCAGCGCGAGCAGGATCTGGTGAACGCTCGCCGGCTGAGCCCCGAGGTCGAGAAATGGTATTCCCTTTACTCGCTGGCGGGCGAGCGCAAGCGGTTTCTTTGGCAATGGTGCGAGCAGGGAGCCGAGCTGACGACATTGCCATGCGTGTCGGAAGAATTCTTTCAGCACGTGTGCCGCACGAAAGTGCTGTCGATCATGTTGTGCGTGCTTCTTGATGACGTGGCCGACCAGCGGAATCGCGAGACGTTTCTGGAGGCGCTGCTCAAGATCGTCGACGGCCAGACTTCCCCCGATCTTTCGGGATTCAGCGAGAGCGAGCGGCATTACGCTGCCGTCACGATGAACCTGGCCGAAATTTATTTCGCCCGCGTTCGAAGCTACCCGTGTTTCGAAGCGTTTCAACATCTGTTGAGATACGATCAGTTCCAGTACTTCAACACGATGCGATATTCGCAAATGCTCAACCGCAATTTGTGGCTCATGAACCCCATCGAGCACGATCTGTATCTCCCGCACGCGATGGACATGATGAGCTTCGCCACGATCGACCTGATGTGCTGCCCCGAGTTTCCCACCGAGGAATTGGGGCGGCTGCGGGAGGCGCTCTGGCACCTGCAATGCATGGGCCGCGTGGGAAATCTCTTGAGCACCTGGCGGCGGGAAATCCCGCAACAAGACTTCACCAGCGGCGTCTTCGCGCGGGCCGTCGTCGAGGGCGATCTCTCGGTCGAGCAACTGCGGCCGGAGAATTACGGCGAGATCGAAGCGGCGATCGTCGGGGGGGGGCACGAGCGCTACTACTTTGGACGCTGGAAGTACCATCGCGACTGTTTTCTCTCCCGGGCCCGCTATGTGCGGTCGGTCGACCTGCAGAAACTGCTCGACGGAAACGACCGCTTCTTTCTCATGCACCTGGGCGGCCGCGGGCTGATTTAAGCCTTCGTTGCCCGTGAGCGCCGGCCGGCCACGCGAGCGGCCGAAGTTGCCTATCCTGCCTGCGAGGCGGGTGGAAGCAGGGCAAATCCGCCAAAAAACCCCACTTTTCCGAATGTTGCAGTTTTTGTAATATCCGCCCGCTTCATGCCTGGGCGGGCCGTGATCGACACGGACGTTGGATGGCGATACTTCTCGTGGGGCGGTCGGCGAAATGCACGAGCGGCTTTTCAAATTCTGGGGCGCGCACTTCATCCTGGTGATGATGCTGCTCACGCGCGCCAACTGCCTGGTGGGGGGGTTGCTGGTCGTCTATTACGTCGACCTCACCATTCAGATGCCGCCCCATACGCAATTGCAGTTCGAGATCGTGGCGGGCGTGGTGATCGTCCTGTCGACGGTTGCGACCGTGTGCCTCACGCTTTTGGAGACGCGGGCGCTGCGGGCCGTGCTCACGCGGCTTTTGCGCGGCGAAACGGTCGACCGCCCGCTGGCCGAGCGCGCCGCAACCGAATCGGTGATGTACGCGGGGCGGCATCACCGCCGCGAATCGATTCTGGTTCCCATGACCACGGTCTTTCCGCTGTGCGCCTATCTTTGGATTCTGGGCGCGGCGCCGTTCAGCTTGTTGGTGCAGGTCACGATCGCCGGTTTTCTGGGGATTTCGGCGGTGCTCTTGCTCACGTTCTTTTCGGCCGAAAAATGGATGGCCGTGGTGACGCGCTACCTGATCGCGCACGACGTGCCGATTCCTTTCGAGGCCCTTCCCGCGGGCCGCATTCACCTGCGAATGAACGTCTGCTTCGGGTTGGCGGTGGCTGTCACGGCGCTGATGATCGGGGGCCTGGCCAACCAGCGGGCGCGAGACATCATGTCCTACCCCGAACAGCGCGAGGCCCTGGTCAGCAACCTGCAATTGCACACGATCTTGATTTCCATCGTGGCGGTCGTCACGGGTCTGTATCTCTCGCGAAAGCTTTCGAATTCGGTGGCTTCGCGCGTGGCCAACCTGGTGCAGGCCATGAAGCGCGTGCAGGCCGGGTCGCTCAGTGAACGAGTGCGCCCCACGGGAAACGACGAGATCGACCTTTTGGCCCGCCAGTTCAACGCCATGGTCGAGCAACTCAACCAAAGCAACCAGACGATCCGCGAATTGAACGTGGGCCTGGAGCACAAAGTCAAGCTCCGCACGCGGCAGTTGTCGAAGAACAAGCGCTCGCTGCAGCGCTCTCTGAAAAAGCTGCGCGAGTACGACCAGCTCAAGACCGACTTCTTTTCGAATATCAGCCACGAGCTGCGTACGCCGCTCACCATGATCCTTTCGCCGGTCGATCGCATCCTCGAGTCGCAAAGCGCGCTTCCCGCCAAGGTGGTCTCGCTCATCAATGTGGTGCGGGTCAACGGCAATCGCTTGCTGGAGCTCATCAATCAGTTGCTCGAATTCTCGAAGCTGGAAGCGGGCCGCACGCGCCTCGTCCCCACGTCGGTCGATCTCAACGCCCTGGCCCGCGACCTGTTCTCGGCCGCGCAGCCTTTGGCCGAACAGCGCGGCGTCGAGCTGAGGCTGAAGCTCGACACGCGTTTGCCGGCGATCGCGGCCGACGCCGAAAAGATCGAAACGGTGCTGCGGAACCTGGTGTCGAACGCGCTCAAATTCACACCGGCGGGGGGGACGGTCGAGATCGAGACGGGAGTCGCCGCCGACCGCGTGACGGCCGCCGTCACCGACACGGGCATCGGCATCGCCGAAGAGGATTACGGCCGCGTCTTCGAGCGGTTCGTGCAGATCGACAGTTCGTCGTCGCGGCAATACTCGGGGACCGGGCTGGGGCTGGCGCTCGTCAAAGAATTCATCGAGTTGCACGGCGGCGAGATTCACGTCGAGAGCGAGATCGGGCTGGGCTCGCGATTCTGGTTCATGCTGCCTTTGACCTGCCCCACGGCGCCCGATGCTGCCGCGCCGGCCCCCGCTTCGAAGCCGGCGCACGCCCATCGCTTCGCCGAGCTGGCCACCGTCGACATGCCGTCTTCCCCGATCGACCAGGCGGCGGGCGTCGCTTCGGATGCGCCCCGCATTCTGATCGCCGACGACACGCCCGATTTGCGGGCCCTGATCGCCGAGATCCTGGCCGATCACTATCGGATCGCCATCGTTTGCGACGGCGAGGAAGCCTGGGAATCGGCCCAGAACGATCCGCCGGACCTGATCATTTCGGACGTCATGATGCCGCGCGTCGATGGTTATGAGTTCTGCCGCCGGATCAAGGCCGATCCCGCAACCGCGGCCATCCCCTTCGTGATGCTCACCGCCAAGGCCGACTTGACGATGAAGATCGAGGGGCTCAACCGCGGCGCCGACGACTACCTGGTCAAGCCCTTCAGCCCGGAAGAGCTGCGGGCCCGCGTGCGCTCGCTTTTGCGCCTCAAAGGGTTGCACGGCGAATTGGAAAAGCGCAACGGCGAATTGCAGGCCACGCTGGCCGAGCTCAAAAACACGCAGTCTCAGCTCGTGCAGTCCGAAAAGATGAGCTCGCTGGGCCAGCTCGTGGCAGGGCTGGCGCACGAAATCAACAACTCGATCAACGCCGTCTATAACGGCATCCAGCCCCTGCACTCCAAAGCCCGCAAGCTGTCGGAATCGGTTTCGGCGGCGCTCGATGCCGCTCCCAGGCCGGTCCCCGCGGCCGAGCGGGAAGAGATTGTCGCCGGCTTCCGCAAGATTTCGATGTTGGCCGACGTGATCGAGAACGGCGCGACGCGCACGGCGCGCATCGTGCGCGACCTCAAGACGTTTTCGCATCCGGGCTCTGAGAAACGAGAGGTATTCGACCTCAATCAGTCGCTCGATATGTGCCTTAACCTCTTGTCGAACCAGATCAGAAACCGGATCAAGGTGCAGACCGATTATGGCGACCTGGGAAGAATCGAGGGCCCCAGCGGGCAGCTCAACCAGGTCTTCATGAACATCTTGAGCAACGCCCAGCAGGCGATCCAGGGGGAAGGGCAAATCACCATCGCCACCCGCCGCGACGCGGGGCTCGTGACCGTCCGAATTCGCGACACCGGCTGCGGCATGACCGACGAAGTGCGGCGGCGCATCTTCGACCCGTTTTTCACGACCAAGGCGCCCGGAGTAGGCACGGGGCTGGGGCTGTCGTTAAGCTATGGCATCATCTCGCGTCTTGGCGGAACGATCGAGTGCACGAGCCAGCCAGGCGCCGGCAGCGAGTTTATCATCTCGTTTCCTTGTGACGTCGAAACGGCTTCCGACGGCCGCAGCGGCGATTCCGGCCTGGTTTTAGCGAGCCACAAGGCCGATTGAGGAGCGCATCGCATGAAAAGGGATTTGCTGTACGTCGATGATGAGCCCGACAATATCGTCGTCTTCGAGGCGGCCTTCGAAGAGGATTTCAAGGTCTGGTCGGCCGCCAGCGGCCAGCAGGCGCTGGAGATGCTCGAACAAACGGCGATTCCCGTGGTCGTCTCGGACCAGCGCATGCCGGCCATGACCGGCGTCGAGCTGTTTTCGATCATGCGCCGCAAATATCCTCACATTCAGCGCATCATTCTCACCGGGTACACCGACCCCGAGGGCATGATCGACGCGATCAACCAGGGCCAGGTGTTCCACTTCGTCAAAAAGCCCTGGGAGCGGCCCTTCTTGTTTTCGGTGCTCGTCCGCGCCTTCCAGGCGCACGACCTGTCGGTGGCCAACTCGGCCCTCACCGATCAGCTCGTCCTTTCCGAGCGGTTGGCCATGTTGGGCCAGGCCACCGCCCGGCTGGCCCACGAAATGGGCAATCACCTGTGCTTGCTCCCTTTGATCGAATATATCGAAGACCATTGCCAGGGCGATGAAGAAATGCTCAAGCTGGCGCGCCTGTCGCGCGATTCGATCCAGCGGCTGACGGGAATGGTGCATGAGGTCAAGTCGTTCACGCAGTTTCAGCAGCAAGAGTTCGCCAAGCAGCTCTTGCCTCTCTCGGAAGTCGTTCACGAGCTGGTCTCTTTCCTCCGATTCGACAAGTCGGTGCCGTTCCAGCAGATTCTCATCGGGACCCGTTCGGATCCCGTCGTGCTCGGCCACAAAGTCAAGCTGCAGCAGGTGCTGCTCAACCTGGTTAAAAATGCGGCGCACGCCATTCGCGGCAAGGCCGACGGCAAAATCGTGCTCACAGTCACCAGCGACCAACACGAGGCCGTGCTGCAGGTGGCCGACAACGGCACGGGTATGGCCCCGCACGTGAAGGCGCGAATCTGGGAGCCCTTTTTCACGACCAAGGGGAAGGAGGGAACGGGCCTGGGGCTCGATATTTGTCGCAAACTCATTGTGGCGCACGGCGGTACGATCACCTTCGAGACCACCGCCGGGGCGGGCACGACGTTTGAGATCCGCATTCCCATGGCGCTGGGAGCGTAAGCGGCCGCGCGTTGGGGCTGGTCCGCATTTGCCGCGAATTCAAGTCGTGCCGCCTGGCTGGACGATGATTGGGACGAGGGTGACTGCATGAAATGCCTCAATAATCGCCGCATCCTGGTCGTGGACGATCAGGAGGTCATCCATTTTTCGTTTCGATCGGTGTTCGGGGGGACCGCGCCCGGCGCCGCCCCCCGCGATTCGTCCCAGGAAGGGTACGAGGCGGAATACGCCACGTCGGGCGAAGAAGCGCTGGAAATCGTTCGCCGCGGCATCGGCGGCGACCAGCCGCACGCCTTGGCCTTCGTCGATATGTACATGCCGCAAGGCTGGGACGGCGTCGAAACCATCGGCAGGCTGTGGGAAGTGTCGCCCGATTTGCAAATCGTGCTGTGCACGGCGTTCACCGATTATTCGTGGACGCAGGTGATCACCCGGCTGGGAAAAACCGATCAAATTCTGATCCTCAAAAAACCGTTCGACAAAATTGAAGTCCGGCAGTTGGTGCGGGCGCTGACAGAAAAATGGCGCCTGTCGCGCCAGGCGCAGCTCAATTTCGCCAACCTCGAAGAGATGGTCGCCGCGCGAACGGGCGAGCTGGCGCGCGCCAACACGCAGCTCGTCGAATTGAACCGTGAGCTGACGGCGGCGCGCGACGCAGCCGAGGCCGCCAATCGCGCCAAGACCGAATTCCTGGCGAACATCAGCCACGAGATTCGCACGCCGATGACGTCGATCCTCGGTTTTTCCGACGTGCTGCTCGATCCCGAATGCCCGGTCGCCAACCGCCTCGAGTCGGTGGGGACGATCCGCCGCAACGCCGCTCACCTCTTGACGATCATCGACGACATTCTCGACATCTCGAAGCTCGAATCGGGGCGGCTGACGATCGACCGGGCGCACGTCTCGCCGCGCGACTTGGCGCTGGAAATCACGTCGCTACTGCACGTGCGCGCCGAAGAGAAAGAGCTCAAGCTGTCGGTCGAGTTTCACAGCGCGATCCCGCAGACGATCGACAGCGATCCCAAGAGGCTAAGGCAAATCCTGCTCAATCTGGTGGGCAACGCCGTCAAATTCACCGACGCGGGAGAGGTCCGCCTGTCGGTCAAATCGCTGAACGACCCGGCCCGCCAGGACCCCTTCATCTCGTTTGAAGTCAGCGACACCGGAGTGGGCATCGCGCCCGAGCAATTGCAGGGGCTGTTCGACTGTTTCAATCAGGGAGACATGTCGGCCAAGCGCCGCTTTCGGGGAATGGGGCTGGGCCTGGCCGTATCGATGCGGCTGGCCCGCATGCTCGGGGGCGACATCGTCGTCGCCAGCACGCCCGGAGAGGGGAGCATATTCCGGCTGGTCTTGCCGATTCGATCGGCCGGCGAATCTCCGAGGCGGCTCGATGCCGGCGGACCGGCCGGCGGTCGCGCTCCGGCGGTGCAGCCCGCTCTCGTCCAATAGCCGGCATCAGCCCGTCTCGAACGCTTCCCGGGTTTGGATGGCGATGAAGTCGGCTTCATTTTTGAGGAACGCATCGACGATGTCGGGATCAAAGTGCACGCCGCTGCCATCCAGAATCACCGACCGCGCGACCTCGTGCGGCATGGCCGCTTTGTAAACGCGCTGCGTGGTCAGCGCATCGTAAACGTCGGCGACGGCCACAATTCGCCCGCACAGCGGAATCTCCCGCCCGGCCAGGCCCCTGGGATACCCGCTGCCGTCATACCGCTCGTGATGCGTGAGAGCGATGTCGCGCGCCATTCGCAGGAATTCGGCCTCGGGCTGCAGGCGCGCCGCGGCGTCGAGAGTTTCGGCGCCAATCTGAGCGTGCGATTTCATGATTTCGTATTCTTCGGGCTCCAGGGGGCCGGGCTTGAGCAGCACGCTGTCGGGAATTCCCACCTTCCCGATATCGTGCAGCGGGCTGGTGAGGTAAATGAGCTGGGCATAGTCGCCGTCAACTTGATCGCGAAATTTCTCCTGGCGCGAAAGATGACGCGCGATCACGCGGCAGTATTCGCGGATTCGTTCCAGATGCGCCCCCGTCTCGGGACAGCGCGACTCGGTGAGCTTGGCCAGGCTGAAGATGGTGACATCGCGGCTTTCCAAAGACAGCAGCCGCACGCCCGTGCGCAAGCGCACGCAAAGTTCGGCCGGCTGGAACGGCTTGGCGATGAAGTCGTCGGCGCCCGCATCGAGTCCCTCGACGACGTTGGCCGTGCCGTCGCGGCAAGTGACCAGAATGACGTAGATATAGCCGGAAAAATGCCGTTCGCGAATCTTGCGGCACAGTTGAATGCCGTCCATCTCCGGCATTTCCCAGTCGGTGACGACGAGGCGATGGCGGCCCGTGCGCAGAATTTCGAGCGCTTCGCGACCGTTTCGGGCGACTTCGACTTCATAACCCGAATCGACAAGCACCGCCGACAAGAGCTCCAGTGCGATTTCGTCATCGTCGACGATCAGGACGCGCATGGCTTGTCTCCACAAACAGAGATTTCACAGACAGCCTCTTTTTGAGGCGCCGCCGAGATGCCGGACGAATGGGGTCGCGCGTGATCCAAGATTCGCCCCCCCTCGAACCTCAGCCGATCCATCCAGATCTCGACGCTTTCCAATTTTCCACTGCGGCCGAGGTCTTCCAGGTTGGCGGCCAGTTCGCGAAGCGGCTCGGCCGAAAGATTGCCCGCTGCTCCTTTCAAACGATGGGCCAGCGAGGCCACTTCATCGCAATCGCCGCGCTTGAGGGCGACCTCGAGCTGATTCAACTCATCCGGCAGCCGCGAGCGGAACTTGGCGAAGAGTTTTTCGGCCAGCTCGCCTTTCCCCAGGCAGCGTTTCAAGAGGGACTGGAAGTCCACCACGTCGGCCGGAGCGCGCGTCGGCCCTCGTTCGGGCGCTTGATCGGGAAAAGCCGGGACGAGCAGGGGAATCGGGGGGACCGTTTTCGGGCTCGAGCGGGATTGAAGGACGAGTTCGAGGTGGCCTTCGATCGTGTCGATCAATCGGAGCGGGTCGAACGGTTTGCTGGCGTAGTCGGTCATCCCTGCGGCCAGACACCGTTCTTGCTCTCCGTTGAGAGCATTGGCCGTCAGGGCGATAATCGGAATGGGATGAGCGACCGGAGACGCGGCCTCGCGTTCCCACTCGCGAACGCGCCGGGTCGCTTCCAGCCCGTCCATTTCCGGCATCTGGCAATCCATGAGAACCAGATCGAAACGCGCGGCCTTGAGCGTTTCGACGGCCAGCTTGCCGTTGCTCACGACGGTGCACTCGTAGCCTGCTCGAGTCAAGAGCTCGACGGCGACATCCTGGTTGATCTCGTTGTCCTCAGCCACGAGAATGCGAATCCCCTGGCGCTTCGTCCGAGGCAGGGCATCCTGCTGCAGCACCGAATGCTTCGCGAGTGCGCGGGGGCGCTCGGCGCCCGAACGTTCGGCGTTCACGGCATTGATGAGAGCGTCGAACAGGGCCGATTGCATGGCCGGCTTGGTGACCCAGCCCGCAAAACCAAGGCCTCGCCAATGCGGTGCGTCTTCGGGCTTTCCGAGCGGAACGAGCAAGACCAGGCCGGTTTTGGCAATCGCCGGAGCCGATTGAACGGCCGCAGCAAACTCTTCGGTCGCCAGGTCGGAGATGCCCGCATCGTAGATCGCGATGGCAAACGGTGCGCCGGTTGCGGCCGCCAGGCCCAATTTCTGCACCGCCTCTTTGCCGTTGGCAACGGCGTCTACGTTGAGGCCCCAGCCTACAAGTTGTTCGCCCAGGATTTGCCGGCTGGAGTCGCCGGCATCGGCCAGCAGCACCCGCAAGCCCTGAAGGTGATGGCTCTTGGCCGACCAGGCCGAGGCTGAAATCGTTTGAGGCACATCGAAAGGAAGCCAGAACCGGAAGGTGGAACCCTTTCCGAATTCGCTTTGAAAGTCGATGCGGCCGCGCATCAGCTCGCAGAGATTCTTGCAGATTACGAGGCCCAGCCCTGTGCCGCCGAATTTTCGCGTAGTCGAGGCATCGACTTGCGAAAAGGGTTGAAAGATGCGGTCGAAACGGCTGGCGGGAATGCCGATGCCGCTGTCCTCGACCGAAAACTGCAGCTCGACCGACTGCTCGACTCGTTTCACGAGCGAAATTCGCACGGCCACGCTTCCCCGTTCGGTGAATTTGACGGCGTTATTGAGCAGGTTCGAGAGAATCTGCCGCACGCGGCCGGGATCGCCGATCAATTCCGACGGGACGGCAGGATCGGCGAAATACGCGATTTCGAGCGATTTTTCCCGGCAGCGGTGGGCGCACAGCTCGATGACGGGCTCGATCGTGCCGGACAGATCGAATGTGATCTTTTCGGTTTCGAGCATGCCCGCCTCGATTTTCGAGTAGTCGAGCACCTCGTTGAGCAGCTCCAACAGCGACGTTCCGGCCGACTTGGTCGCCAAGGCATATCGGCGTTGCTGCGAGCTCAAAGGCGTGGTGAGCAGCAAGTCCGACATGCCGAGAACGCCGTTTAAGGGCGTGCGCAATTCGTGCGAAATGTTGGCGAGAAATTGTTTCGTGCGCTTCGATGCCCGCGCTTCGAGGTTCATGTTCAGGTCGCAGATCGTGCGATTGTCCTGATCAAGCCGCTCGACCATCGAATTGAACTGCCGCGAGAGCTTGTCGACCTCGTCGTTGCCGGCGGGTCTGAGCCGTTCTGAAAGCATGCCGCCTTCGACGCGCTGCATGGCGGCCAGCAGCTCGTCGATGCGCTTGGTCACCGACCCGGCCATGACGGCGGCATAGCCCACCCCGGTGATCACCGCGGCAATCGTGATATAGCTCGTGTGCGTGCGCAGGCTGGCCACGGCCTCGTCCCGGTGATCCGGATCTTCGACGACATCGACGGCCTTTTGACGCGCCAATGTGCCGATCATGAGGGCGGTCGTGGTGATCGTCAGGCTCGAACACAACCCGAGGCGAAAACGGAGTTTTCCGGCCGGCAGAAAACGATAATTGATCGACACGCCGTGATCGAGAATGTGGCGAATCACCGACTGCATGCAGTGTTCGACGGCGAAAAACGTCGACATCAGCGCCATGGAAATTCCCATGAACACCGTCAGCGTGATGTTGGTCAGCACCGGTAGCGAAGCGCCGTGCCAGAACCTGAGATAGATCACGACGGGCACCAGCGTGCTGCACGGCACCAGCCAGGCCTCGTGCCGGTGGTGGCGCGCTGCAAATACGACCGCTTCGCGGCCTGCCTCGCGAGCGTCGTCGGGATCGGGCGCCCGGCCGTGTTGGATGGCCTTCAATAACCGGCGCAGATGCCGCGTCTCCCACAGCGCCATGAGCACCGTCAGCGCGCAGCTTACGACGACGACGATGACCGAAGAGATGCGAAAGTGGTGGCGGATCGCATCCGGCAGCCTCAGCAACAGCTCGACATAATAAATCACCAGGAGCCCGCCCAGGGAGCCGAACAGGCGGGTGAAGATCATCATTACCAGAATGTAATGATGACCCAAGCGCTCGAGATATCGCCCTGCGGTGGGAAGTTTCACTGTCTTGACCGTGTGAACAAACTGTGGGGACGTTCGCGCCGGACCCCCGCTTCGCGCGGTCGCGCTACTTTTTGCCTCGACTGCCCAGGTGCAGGCAGATCAGCCGCTCCAGGCCGGCGATCAGTCCGCCCAGATTGACCGACCGGCATCTGGCCTGCAGGGTCAGAATCTCCTGACGATACGTTTGCCAGCGGTTCAAAAAGAATTCCTCGTGGCGCCGCCCGACGATCACCTCTTCAATGCGGCTGCGGTTGTCGCTGCGTAGATCGTCCAGCGACAAGTCGCGGCACAACAGGGCCCGGGCGAATACCGCGCTGGTGAAATCGCCTTCGCTGATTTCCCGCTGCCAGGTTGTCACCAGGTTGCCGACGCGGCCCATGCACTGCGCACGCCATACGGCCTCGCGGAGGATGCCCAGCTCCGAACGATCGAAACCGCCCGAGCACATGCAATCCATAGTCGACGAGATCATCATGTGCATGTTGTGCGGCAAGTACAGGTCGTGCTCGGCCAGGTTGAGCATTTCGGGAAACTTATTCACCAGCCGCGAATACCGCATGACGTTGAACAATTGCTGGTAGTCGAAGCGAAGCACTTCCGAAAACTCGCCATAGCGCGGAAAAGTTCGCACGCGCCGCTGAATCTCGTTCCAGACGTCGATCGTGAATCGCGCATAGGCGCTTTCAGCGGTCGAAAGCGGCGGGTCTATGGGGTCGCTGCGGCCTTCCATTCCATTCAGGATGGCTTCCAGCAAGGCCACGTCTTGTTGATTGTCGGCCACATCGTCGAGCAAGACATCCAGCACGACGCCCAAGACTTTCGTGTCGCACACCGTGTTGCGAAGGTCGTCTTCGACGCACGAGAGGGTCGTCACGCCGACGCCTCGGCGGCACCATTTCCATAAGAAAGCGTTTCGATGGCCGACCCGAGAGTAGCCCTGGACCCAATCCCCCAGGGCATCGCTCAGTTCCAGTTGCAAAACCGCTGAAATCTCGCGCTCGATGGCCTCTTGAGACGGTAAAAACGTCTGCGTCGGCGCCGCTGATTCCGTTTCCGCGGCGCGGCCGCCCAGAATCTCGTCGAGAGAAATCGTCGCACCAGCCGCCCGAGCCGGTTGTGCCAGTGTCGCCTGTTCGTTCATTGTTTTCTTCCAATCGCGGTTTCCGGATGAATTTTCGACCAGATTGAATACGGAGGGTCGGTTAACGACCCTTTAACGCACCGTGACAGCGCGTTGAAAAAAGTGGACAGCCACCGACTGCACGATCAAATCGCGAGGAAAACCGAAGTGCGTCGCAATCAGTCCCCGTTTTTCAACGGCCTATTCAGCGGCCAGATCCCGGGCGGCCGCGAGACGAAAGCCTACGTCACGACAAATGCATGTCAAATGCCCCGAGCAGGTCGATTTTCGCGTTTCAAGGACTATTTGCCGTCGAGAATTTGACGGCCCAAAAAATGCGGACTAGGCTCATTTGATTCCGCCATTCTGGATTGCAGCCAACTCAAAAACTCACCCGAGCTCTACAACGGAGAGACGAGATGCCCAAATTCTCGCGCGTGGAAGCCGCCATCGAGGCGCTGGCCAATGGACAACTGATCATCGTCACGGATGCCGAAGATCGCGAGAATGAGGGCGACTTCCTGGGGGCCGCCGAGAAGGCCACGGCGGAAACGATTCACTTCATGATTAGCGCGGGACGTGGGCAGTTGTGCATGCCCATCGTTCCAGAAACTGCCCGACGGCTCGATTTGAGGCCGATCGTCCCGCCGCAAAGCAAAGCTATGCCATGTTTTGCAACGCCCATTGATCACGGAATGTGCACGACGGGAATCAGCCCGCAGGAGCGCGCGTTTACGCTCCGCAAGATCGTCGACACGTCGAGCTGTGCAGATGACTTTGTGCGACCGGGCCATATCTTCCCGCTGATTGCCCGTGAGGGGGGCGTGCTCGAACGTCCCGGACACACCGAAGCGGCCATTGATCTGATGCGCATGGGGGGCCTGGCCCCTGCCGCCGTGCTCTGCGAAATCTGCAGCCGCGACGGCCGGCATATGGCCCATGACCAGGAATTGATGGAAATTGCCCAGGCTTTCAGCCTGCCGATCATTACGATCGATGCCGTCATCAGCTTCCGCGAAAAATCGGGCTACGCTTGTCCTCAAATCAAGCCGGCGTCGATGGCTTCGCCCGCGATTTGACCCGATTTCGCCGCGATTTCGGCGAGCGGCATCGCTTCGACCGGCCGCGGCACCGGCATCTCGCTTCTACCAAGATGTTCGAGTTTGCCGATTCTCGCGATATTCCCTCATGTCGGGGTTGTGCGGCTTTCGATAAATGTATTCGAGACCGTCAGCGGCTCAGCGCGTTTTGACGTTGGTTTCAGCAATCAGCGACAACTCATGAAACAACTCCGACACATTTACGCGGCGTGTGTGCTCGGGCTCGCCATGATGGCGGGGCTCAATACCGCGCAGGCGCAAGGGCCCTCGCCCAGCGACGGCACGGCGCCTTACCCGACGCCTGATTTCGCCGGGCCGCCCAGCTCCGGGTCGTCGGGAACGCTCATGGCAGACCCTTCGCCGAATATCGATCGCCCGTTCGATTACGCTTCCCCCCGCGGGGACGACACCTTTCTGCGCGGCGATATGGATGGGTATCCAAGATCGCCGGCCGGCTTCTTCGCCGGCGCGGATTTCCTGTTGATCCGACCGCACTTCAGCGAAGCCACGGCGTTCGCCAGAGCCTCGTTGGGACCGACCGGATTCGCCGCAACCGGGCAGAACCTAAGATTTGACTACGACCCCTCATTCCGCGTTTTCACCGGCTACAATTTTGGCGACGGGGGCTCGCAGGTGCGGTTCACCTACACGCGCCTGACGGGAGATTCAGAAGAGAACGCAGGCACTCCCGGTCCCGGCCAATTCATTGCCGACCCCTTCGGCAACATCGTAGGAACGGCCATCGTCCTCGATCCGAACAGCGCCCTGTTCGGGCATCCGATCTTCGGCGGAGCATCGATTCATACAGAGGCGCAGGTCGCCTTAAATATCTACGACCTCGACTTGATCACGCCTTGGGCGTTTGATGATGCGCGCTGGGTCTTCAAGTCGTCGGCCGGAGTCAGGATTGCCGACGTGCGGCAATCCTACCAGTCGACCGTCTTCGATGGGAGCGGAGCGTTTTTCAGCGGAGGAGATTTCGCGGTCCATTTCATCGGAGCCGGTCCGCGCGTGGGCTTCGAAAGCCGCCGGTATTTCGGCGATCGCTCGCGATTTTCTCTGTTCGCCAACGCGCACGGCTCGTTGATCGTGGGCCAATATGACGCACGCTTCAGCCAGACAACCACGGTTCCCGCGTTTCATGCCAGCCAGGCGACCAGCGAGACCCGCACGGTGCCGGTCGCTGAGGCCGAACTGGGAGCGGCCTTTCGCGCGACCGAACGGCTGACCTTCACGGCAGGATGGCTGTTTCAGGCCTGGTTCGATCTGGGAACGTCGGGCGGAAAATTCGGCGGATTCTACGTGATTCAGCAGAACGCCAACATTATGGCCTTCGAAGGGCTGTTCATCCGCGGCGCCTTGACCTTCTGATCGCAGCGACGTAGAGCAGGCGTCTCGCTTGCTCGTCGGCAACGCGCCAGGAGCGATGAACGTTCTGGCATCACCGAGCGCCCATGTCGCGCAGCGCTTTGCGAATCTCTTGGCGGTCGAGAAATCCGTCGCCATTGGCGTCGATCGCGTCGAAATTCCTTTTGAGCTTGCCGCGCGCTTCGTCGCGCGAGATTCTGCCGTCGCCGTCGCGGTCGAGACTCTGCAAGGCGCCTTTCCCATTGCCCGATGCGCCGGCCAGCCTTTTGCCCGCTCGCGACGCCAACGCCGAGGTTGACCTCCCATCCGAATCTGCCGGCGCCTGCGAGATGGTCTGTCCGGACGGACGTGGCGACAGGGCTGCGGCGCCGGGCTTGATCGCCGGCGCCTGGCTGTCGCGAGCGCCCGAATCGGCGCCTGGAAATTTACCTGCCCCGCGCGGCGGCGCGAACAATTCGTTCGGCTCGAGATAACCGTCGTGGTTCGCATCCAGCTCGTCAAAGCGATCGACTGCCTTCTTAAGTTCTTCCTCGCTCAACTTGCCGTCTCCATCCGTATCCAGAGTGCGAAGGAATTCGGGCGGCGGGCCAGGCGGACGACCGGCGGAACGGCCCTCCTCGCGGGCCTGATTCTCGGCGACGATCTTCTTGAGATCGTCGACGGTCAGACTGTCGTCCTTGCTCTTACGCAGCTGGACAAACCAGCGCTCGACCATCGGGCGGAATTGCTGGGGAGCTTCGTCGATCGTGAGTTTGCCGTCATGATTCGCATCGAGCCGATTGAAAAAGCCTTCGGGATTCTGCATGAACCCGCCGCCGCGAAGCTGGCCGACCGCTTTCACGAATTCATCGCGAGTCAGCTCTTTTTTCTGAACTCGATCGAAAATCGGCTGGAAGCGCGGGCGCGCGGGCTCGGGAATTTCGTCGATTGTCACCTTGCCGTCTTTGTTGCGGTCGAACCGCTGAAAAATCTGGTTGGGATCGGATTGGCCGGCGCCGCGGCCAAGCCCCAGATCTTGCGGCGCAGCGACTTTCAGATCGTCGGGTTTGAACCCTTTGAGAAATTCCTCCCGGGTAAGCTCGCCATCCTCTTCTTTGCCGGCGACCCGAAGCAAATGCCGAAAATGACGCTTCTGATCGTCTGAGATTTCGTCTGCGGTCAACTTGCCGTCTCCGTTCTTGTCGAGATCGGCAAACACCTGTTCAGGCGTTTTTTTGTCGCTGGGCTTCTCGTCGCCAAAAAGCAGGCGCGGGAAGAACGCCAGCGCCGCCGAGATGAACAGAAGTTGAATGACTTGTGCAGCGTTCATGGATGTGCAGTCCCCATCGGCATGCCGGAATTCGGGCCGGAACGGTGTAGTCCGACTTCAAGTCGGCCGTTTTGGCTGGCTCGTTTAGGAACTTAACACCGGGCGGAAGCCAAGGTTCCGCCGCACCGGCCCGCGATGGGCCGATTGGGTTATTCCGATTCGTTCCGCAGGCTGAAACTGGTGATTCTAAGGCCCCGTTCGTCATGCTCCATGAAACTGCCCGACGCAGGCATGTACTTCTTCAGCGTGTCGATCGGGGGCAATTTCGAAAAGCCGAATGCGGAAAGATCAGGACCCATTCCGAGTTTTCCCAAGTTCGTCAGTTGGTAGAGTGCCTTAAGGATTGAGTCCTGGCGGGTATAGCCGATCGATGCGGTCTGGGCCGGAAACTTGCCGCTGATGCGCTTGTACGCAGCCGAGTCGGCCAGCGTCTCGCGCCCGTCCACGCCGCGCAGCACGCGCTCGATGAGCCTGACATCGCTGGCCAGCAACAGATGATTCTCGGCGACGGCGATGCCAAATGTTTTCGAATTCGACTCGCCCCCTTCGTCGTCATCGTCGTCGTCGTCATCATCATCGTTGCCGAAGGCGCCCAGGCCCGGCAGGTCGAGCTCGTAAATGGTTTCTCCCTGGAATTCGCGCTCCTCCAGTTTGACGCCATCGATTCGAGCCAGCTTGGCGAGCGTCTTCTGAAAGGCGGCGGCGTTTTTGACTCCTGCCGCCACCAAAACGCCAGACGACAAGATGCCCTTGCCCTCGCCGTCATCCTGAACAACGTCGATCTTGCCGGTGAGTTGATCGAGAATGTCTTTTTTCAGATGGATGTTTCCAAACTGCCCGTCGTCGGCCATGCGTTGAATTATTTGGGCCAGCGTGCCGGGGCCCTGAAACATGTCGATCAACCCCTCGACGGCCGAATAGGCCTTGGAAACACTCCAATTCACCGACGAGTAGCTCGACCATTCGGACGACAGCCATTTCGGCGGAGCTTGCGCCCCCGAATTGAATTGAAAAAGGTTGAGCAGTCCCTTGGTGGGCCGCTCCATGTAAACGAGCGTGCGGCTGACCATGTCGAATTCGCCGTGGGCCATGTCCAGCGTCCCGCCGGCGCCCTTGAACTTGTCGACTCCCAGCGTGGGAAGCATGCCCATCACCAAAGCCATTTGCGCCGCGGCCTGCGGCTGCGCGCCAAACACCGACCGCACGAGCGTGAGCGGGTCGATGAACCAGACCAGTTGGGGCTGGGCTTCTGAATTTTCGTCGCGGCAGCGATCGACGATGTAGCGGTAGACGTCGCTTTCCGAGAGCGTGCTGTCGTGTTTTCCGTCCCAGCGCGACAGGACGGGTTTCAATGCGTCGAGGGAATTGCCTAAGACGAAAAAGGAATCTTTCACAAAATACGCGTAGGCATCATGCAGGCCGGGAACGCCGTCCCCCTCTTTCTGGTAAAGATTGACGCGCGTGTCATCGATTTCTTCTTCACTGTGCTTAAAGCCTGAATTGTCAGCGCCATTGCCGGCTTTGGCGAGCAGCTTTTGAACCGTCTCTTCGCGATCGCCGAAATCGAGCATTACGACGATCGAAAGTTGGCCGGCGGCCCCCGTGAACATGGCCAGCGTCATTTCACCGTGCGGGATTGCGAACAACTCCGGCAGCGAGACGCCGACCTCACCCTCGAATTCTTTGGAAGCCTCTTCGAATTGCTTGACGAAATCGTCGCGAAATTCGGCCAGCGCCTCTTCTTTCTCAAGCTGCCCGAACAACGTCTTGGACCATTGCGTCTTGAAATCCGAAAAATTCCGCAACGAGAGGAACATCACGGTCTCTTGGGGCAGCCGCTTTTCGCTGGGCACTGCATCGTCGGCAAAACTCGCGCGCCCCAGCGCCAATGCAAGGAACCATGCCGCAATGACAATCGCCAATTTCCCCGTCCGCGTTTTCATATCAAGCTCGCCTTTCGTCGCAGTTTAATCTGCCGATCGTGGTGTTCAATTGGTCGCCGTCGCGCTCTGCGAGCCCGCCTTGGGGACCGCCGAGAAGTTCTTGCGCCGCGGGGCCTCGAGGTAGCGGAACCCGGTGTTCGGGTTGTTCTTGTCGAAGGCAAAAGCGTCGCGATTATCGAGAAAATGCTTGAGATAGGCCACCGGAATGGCAAAGCCCAGGCCTTCGGCGGCGACGTGTTTCATATTGATGACTCCCACGACCTCGCCCCGCAGATTGAACAGCGGCCCGCCGCTGTTTCCGGGATTGATCTCGGCCGTCGTCTGGATGTACGTCATTCCGCCGAAATTCCGGTTGCGCGTGCTGATGATGCCTTGGGAAACCGAGCGCTCAAGCCCCAGCGGGTTGCCGATGGCGAACACCTCGTCCCCCTCGCGCAGGTCGTTGCTTTTGGCCACGTACACGTTTTGAAACTTGATGTCTTTCTGGGTCGGCAGTTGCAACAGGGCCAGATCGAAAAAGGGATTGAGCGCCACGATCGCCACGTCGTCGATGCGGCGGCGGACGAACTCGCCCGCGGCGTTCTTGTGAAACACGGTGGCGGCGATGCGCGTCTCTTGTTCAACGACGTGATAATTGGTCACACAGTAGCCGCGCTCGTCCAGAATGAAGCCCGAGCCCAATCCGCTGGGCGTTTGCACGACCACGACCCCCTCGCCGAACTTTTCAGCCAGGTCTTTGATCGTCCGCACGGGAAGCTCGGCCGTGCTGTAGATTTCTTGCGTTTCGGACTTTACGGCGGCCTCTGACTTGGCGGAGTCGGACTTGGACTGCCGCGACTTGATCTGCGACGCGGGAATGCGCACGATGTCGACCCCCAAGTCGACCACCAGTTCGCCCGCGGAATCTTTCAAGATGTCTCCTTCGAGCTTTTGTCCCGTCTTGAGCTCGATGGTGTCTGCCCTTACCGCTGCGAGAAACGGCGGAGCGCACATCAGCGTCGCTGCGAAAACCATCCGCATCAAGGCGGCCACGCCCCAGCGGGCATTTGGAGTCGTCATGGAAACACCTGTGCTGGCGTCATGTCAGTTGTTCTTGAATGCGCTGTGACAATCGTTGCAGGCTTTAAGGCATCGATCGAGGGCCGCGGCATAGGCTTTGAAATCCTGGTTCTTCACGGCCTCGCCCATGTCGAGCCCCGAACGGCTCACGCTCGCGGCGAAATTACGGTAGTCATCGACGTCGGAGTCGGGATAGTCGGGACTGGCGACGATCTTGGCCAGAAGCGCCAATACCGACGCCTCGTGGCTGAGCCTGGTTGATTCTTTGCTGAAGACGGCCTCGCTGTTGACGCTGGTCTTCATCCAGTTTGTCGTGCGCCGCATGCGTTCCATCAGGTAGTAACGATTGGCCACTTCGCTGAACTTGACGCTCTCGGCCGCCTCTTCGACATCGAGCGGCTTGCTTCCCGAGAGCAGCGCATCGAGTTTGTCGTAGGCGGCACGGGCCTTTTTGAAGAACTTGTCGCCGTTGGCCTTGCTTTCCGAGGCCACTTGCGACGACACGTCGCGAATGTACTTGGCGTTGGATTTCCATTTGGGCGCTTCGGGGTGTTCGATGGCCACGCCGGCGAGGGCCGTGAGCACCGACGCGTCGATCCTCAGGTCTTTGTAGGTGCTGCTGTAGCGCCCCACGTTTTGAAGCTTGTCGGTCAAGCTGCTGCGGATCGCTTTCGTTTCGTCCGTTATCGCCTCGCCGCTGATGAGCGAGGCCCATTCCGAACCCGTATTCCCGGCCGTCGCCCCGGGTCCAGAATCGGCCTTCGCCACTCTGCCCGAATCAGAATCAGCGCTCGGGGCAGACGGGGCTTCTTCTTGAGAATCTGCGGCGCCTTGCGCTGGCGGCTGGGGCGATCGTTCTCCGGCGATCGCCAGCGGGTCCTTGAACCAAACTTCGGGCCAGGCATCGAGTGGGATTTCGCCGATATGAGCCCCCTTGGTTTTAGCCGATTTTTTCTTGCTGGCGGGCTTTTTGCTGTCCTTCGAGGCTGGCCCGCCCGCATGCTCGGTTTGGGCCACTTCGTGTTCCGACTCCTGGTCGTCGGCGCTGGGGGAGCCGCCGGATGATTTTGAACAACCTGCAAGAAACGAGACTGCCAAGGCGACTGAAGAAAAACGACAAATCGTCAAGAGAATTGACCCGATCCCGCAAATGCGCATAAGCGATTCCGTACAAATCCCGCAACCCGCCAACTCGCTGCGAATGCATTATGTGTCGCACGGGGCCGCATTGCAATAGTCGTCCGACGCTGCAAATCATTGGCGGCACGTAGCATAAGCGTCTCGCTTGTGAAGAATTGGTGTTGAGGGACAAATCACTCGAGCGTACACTTGCATCGGGGAACACGACCCATTATTCCTAACCGGCAAAGTTGATGAGATTTCCAAAAACGGTGTCAGGAAGGAGCGACTGTTTATGAAGAAGTTGGCGAGTCTGAGTCTGGCCCTTGGTGTCATGCTGGCAAGCGCCGCACTGGCCGTCGCCGGACCGGCCCTGTTTGCACAAGGCCCTTCGATTGAGCCTGTTCCGGAACCGCAGCCGGCTGCGCAGCCAGAGTTGGCTACCCCGGCGCCGACCGTCGGCGCCCAGCCGGTTCCGGCCTCCACGACTGTGATTCCACTCTTTCACTGCGTGAAGTACAAAGATGAGCGAAAGATCGCGCCTTGCGCCATTCCGCAGATCGTGATGGTCAAAGACCCCTGTGCCACGTGTGATCCGTGCAATCCCTGTGCGGCTCCACAATGCGTGGCGGTTCAGATCTGCGTCCCGGCGTGCAGCCCCTGCCCCCCGAAAATTACGTGCAAGCGAGGGGGCGAATACGTGAAATACGACTTCGGCAAATACCGCGTTGAAATCCGCTCGAAAAAGGGCGTGGTCAAGGTCGATTACGACGCGTGACTCGCACTTGCTCGCGCCAGTGCGAAATCGACGAGTGAATAAGCCGGCCGAACTTTTCGTTCGGCTGGCTTTGTTTTCGCATAGCGGAATTCATGAGAATTCCGACGCGCTCTCGCGCTTGACGGGAAGTCTCCCAGCGCGGCCTGCGGCCGCAACCAGGGCGATGAAAAACACAAATGGCCGCGGATTTCGCGGATACGCGCGGATGTGCGGATGTGCAATTGACCCTCGTGGTGAGTATCCGCGCGTATCCGCAATGCAAACATTTTATGTTTGCGCCGCGCAAAGAATTTCATGCGGCGAGTTCCATAAGTTGTGGACGGCGGGACCACCGGGGCCCGGCTGGAACCGGCAACCTGAAAGGTTGCCAGCCGATAGCCGGGGGTCGAGCGAAGCGAAGACCCCCGGAGAGAGCGCGTCGATCGAGCAGTACCCCGGCAGGGCCGGCAGGGGTGCCAGGCGAATGGAACTTTGAGCGCCAATCAGGTCGAACAACACCCGGTCAAACTGTTTCGCGAGGATCTGATTGAAATGCTTCATCATCGGGGTGCGACGTAAACGTCCGACGCGACCGCCGTCCATGCGAGCGGTTCTGCGACCCCTGCGGGGTCGGATGGATATGACAAAACCCGCTACCGGGGGTGGTCACTGCGCGACGACCCCCGGCTAACTATCTAGGATCCCTCATCGGGGTGCAGCGCAGTTCGGTCCCGCTCCTGTCTATCCGCGCGTATCCGCGAAATCCGCGGTCATTCGTCTTTTGATCGTTTTGGTCGCGGCCTTCGGACGCGCTGCGAAATCCGCGGTTTGTCGTTCCCGACCTGGGCTAATGAACGAAGCTCAGGGCTTTCCCGATGATTTCAGGGGGAACTTTCCTGATCCACCCGCCTGGCGCGGGGGCCTAAACTTTCTTTCGGCACCCACACGGTCTTGCTTCCTGATCGCTTAAGGAGGAGACCGCCGTGAAAACAGCTTGGGAATGTTTGCGAATGTTGGCGTTTTTGACCGCATTGGCGCTGGTCCTGACCAACGTGCTCCCCTTCGCCGTGAGATAATCGTTATGGGAACCCTTGTGCTCATCGTGATCGGAGGACTGGCCGCCTTCTATTTCGGGTGGCTGTCGATCCATAAAACGAGCGACAAAGTGGCCTTGAATCTCGAAGTCGAGAGAATCAAGAAGTCGGCCGAGGAAGTTCGCGCCAAAGGAAAGGAGCTCATCGAGCTCGTACGTCATCATTGACGATTCGTGACGCCCCGGGCGCTCTGCAACATAGCGCCAAGTGGCGGGAATATCTGCAAATCGGAATTCTGTACGCGGGGCCGGCATCGGTACAATGAATTCCCCTTGCAGACAGGTTCCCGCATGGCAGCGTTCGATGAGATTGTCGATCAGTTTCGGGTAGTGCCGGGAAAGCCCGTAAAGCTTAAGCACTTCGATTCCGGCTGGGACGGCGATCCGCAGATCCCCAAAGAGCAGCGCAAAGAGCAGGCGATCGAGCTCTTGTCGAAAGACATTTCAGAGCTTGCCGAGGCCCAGGAGCTGCTCTATGCCTCCGACTCGTGGGCCGTGCTGTTGATCTTTCAGGCGATGGACGCGGCAGGAAAAGACAGCACAATCAAACACGTCATGTCGGGGGTCAATCCCCAGGGCGTTCAGGTCTATAGTTTCAAGCACCCCTCGGCCGAAGAGCTCGACCATACATTTTTATGGCGCTGCATGAAGGTGCTTCCCGAGCGCGGGCGAATCGGCATCTTCAACCGCTCGTACTATGAAGAAGTGTTGATCGTCAAAGTGCACCCCGAGCTGGTGGCGGCCCAGAAAATTCCAGAGGCCGAAGTCACCAAGTCGTTTTGGAAACATCGGTATGACGACATCAACCATTTCGAGCGGCACCTGACGCGAAACGGCACGCTGGTTCTCAAGTTCTTTTTGCACCTCTCCAAAGACGAACAGCGCCGGCGATTTCTCGATCGCGTCAACGAGCCCGATAAGCACTGGAAGTTCTCTTCCAACGATCTCGTCGAACGCTCGTTCTGGAAGGAATACGAAGAGGCGTATGAAGAGATGCTCGAGGCCACGAGCACCAAACATGCACAGTGGCACGTGATTCCCGCCGACCACAAATGGGTCAGCCGCGTGATGGTCGCCGGCATCGTGACGCGCGCCATCCAGTCGCTCGAATTGCGGTATCCCGCGCTGACCGAAGAAAAACGCCGTCAAATCGCGGCGGCGAAAAAGCAGCTCGAAAGCGAATAAAGCCGTTGCCCGGTCAACCGGCCGCCTGCGGCATGCGGAAGATCTTCGCGCGCTCGTCATCTTCGGAAGACGCCGGTTGGTTCGATGGCGGTATTCCACCGAGCTCCGCCAGCCGCCGCATCAGGAGGTCGGTGACTTCCTGCACAAGTTCCGACGTGATCCGTCTGCCGTAATACGCCGAGAGGTCGATCGGGTCGCCATATGTCATGCGCACACGGCTGAACGCAAAAACCGAACGGACCATCGACTTTCCCTGAGGCGCATTATGGACGAAAACCGGGTACACGGGCGCCTGCGAGTGCAATGCCAGCCAGGCGATGCCGGTATTGGCCGGCAAAAGCCCGGGGCCCGTGTTGATGCGCCCTTCGGGGAATACGCCGAGATAGCAACCCTCTTTGAGCCGACGCAGCGCGATGCGCGTGGGCGCCGTATCTTTACCGTCGCGCGCCACGGGGATCGCACGCGTGGCCCCGAAAATGAACTGCAGTCCGGGAATTCCGAAATATTCCTGGGCGGTGAGATATTCCAGCGGCCGGAGATTGGTCACTCCCACCCAGATGAGAATGGGATCGACGGGGCTGCGGTGATTGGCGATCACGATCGCCGATCGCTCGTCGAGAAAGGGGCAGCGGCGACTGGCCCGCCAATGACAGCCCAACCGGCTGTAGAGGCTGGCGATCACGTACAGCAGCCACAGACGCCAGCCCTCCGGGCAGCGCAAGGCACGCCACAGCACGAGCGAAATGAAGATCGCAGCGTATCCCGCCAGCGTCCAGCGGGCGATTGCTTCCGCAGGCATCGACACTTGTCCGCTAATAGGCGATCAGGCTCGTCCTCCAGAACATATTGAAATCAGCCGCTCCCCCTGTTGCCGAATTATAGGGGAAGACGGGATAGCGGTATCGGAACATATCCGGGTAGCGCGAGAAATAAGGAACCGTTGAGCGGATGACCGTCATCGGCCGAAGCATGCCGAACATCAGCTCCATGGCGGCGTCGTGTCGATACGCGGGGTTGGCCTCGTATTCAGAGCGGCTGAATGGAATCTGCGCGTAAGCCTCGGCATAGGTCATGCGCAGCGGGATTGGTCCGGAAGCGGCTGAGACCGGCGCACCGGCAACTCCTGCCTCAGCAGGAGCCGGAGACGCACCGGAGACAGCCGCTCGTAAATCTTCGGATGGTTTGTTCCAGATTCGCCCGTCGGCCGCCATGCCCGCGTCCGGCTCGCCGCGGCGTCGCGTGTAGGCCAACTCGTCGGCAGGATCGAAATTGGCGGGGCGAATGACAATGCCGGGCGCGTCTGACGCTTGAGCGGCGTTTTGCGCCAGGCAGTCGCTGGAGCTCATGCCCACAAGCAGCGTCGTCACACAGCTCGCAATGAGAGAAAAAAACGCTTGACTCGAATAATCGGTGAACTGACGGTGAATGCGTTTCATAATTGCCTCATTTGCGAGTGTCTTAATCCATTTATTCCAAATTACCCATCCTGTCCAACCCACGTCAACTGGAATGTTCAGATTTCGCGCATTGCCGCAATTCGTCCCGAAAAGCAAAACGCCCAACGCTCGTCGATGACGAAATTGGGCGCTGATGCCGCGTATCGGCCGCTGAAATCAATAGCGGAGGAGGGATTCGAACCCCCGACACGCGGATTATGATTCCGCTGCTCTGACCAACTGAGCTACTCCGCCGGCGACGACATCCTCAAATCTTCATGACGGATGGCGCGCTGAAAAGGATAGCGTTTTCGACTGGCGGAGAAAAGTCTGCTGTGCGCAGTGGCAGTTCCTCCAGCGGTCCATTGCCGAGCAAGCGCGACGCTTGCTCTACGCGGCCGTAGCATAAGCGTCTCGCGTGTGCAGGCTGATTTGCGACGCCTGGTCAGAATCTCGCTCGTCATTGGTCCGAGCCAAGCCAACCTTGTTGGAGTTCAGCTTTCAGGCTGCGCTATTTGACCGGGTGGTGCGCGCTGGCTTTCATGGTTGCATGAGCGACATGAGAGAGAAAGGCATTTTATAGCTCGTGGATTTCTTAGCCCGGGCTTCGGCCGGAACCAAATGATCTCGCCGCTTAAAACTTTGCTTCTTTGCGTGCCGCGAAGATTTTTAGGGCGGTGAATGGAATGAAGAACCGCGGATTTCGCGGATACGCGCGGATAAACACGACGAGGGTCAATTTGTGCATCCGCGCGTATCCGCGAAATCCGCGGTCATTTTCTTTTTGATCGG
>Ga0070735_10000893_pt1 | contig 30175 bp, 24 predicted proteins | sample Coa_R1_FD_66443 | JGI IMG/M metagenome (GOLD analysis project Ga0070735, IMG submission 66443) | Surface soil microbial communities from Centralia Pennsylvania, which are recovering from an underground coalmine fire - Coalmine... | ecosystem: Environmental > Terrestrial > Soil > Unclassified ...
GACCTTACTCGAACGTACGGCGGACAGAATGTCCTGTCCGGCGCGTCGGGCGTCTTGCGCGATTCGCAGAAGATCGGGCTCGTCGGCAAGAACGGCGCAGGCAAATCCACGCTGTTGCGGATCGTCGCCGGCCTCGATCGCGCCGATGGCGGCACGGTCGTGCGTGCCAGAAACGCGCGCTTCGGGTTCGTCAGCCAGGATGCGTCGGAAGACGCGCGCGGAAGCCTCCGCGAGGCCTTGGAATCGGCAGTCTCGACCGTCCTTGCGCACGAGCGCGAACTGCGCGCGCTTGAAGTGGCCATGGAGACGGCGGACGAAACCGATCTCGAACGTCTCATGATCCGCTACGGCCAAGCGCACGACGACTTCGAGCGTCACGGCGGCGCAGCCATGCCGCGGCGCATGCGCTCGATGGTCGCTGCGTTCGGCTTCGACGAGGATGACCTCGATCGGCCGCTGCGCGAATTTTCCGGCGGACAACGCACGCGGGCGAATCTCGCGCGCGTGCTGCTCGAAGATCCCGATTGTCTGCTGCTCGACGAACCGACCAATCATCTCGATCTCGACGCGGTTCGCAAACTCGAAGATCTGATAATCGGCGACCGTCGAGCGTACATCATCGTCTCGCACGACCGCTACGTGCTCGATCGCGTTTCGACGGCGATCTGGGAGCTCGATGCAGGCAAGGTCATCGAGTATCCGGCGCCGAGAGGTGGGGGCGCGTACGCTGCTTTCCTTGTCGAGCGGCAGATACGAGAAGAAGCGGCGGCTGCCGAGAGCGAACGCTTCGCAGCCGAGCGTGAGCGGCGTCTCAAAGTCATCGCCGAGCTGCGGACGCATGGTTCGCACAACTACGCGCAGGTCAGAAGCCGCGAAAAACAGTTGGCGAAACTCGTCGCGCCTTCCGGGCCGCGGCGCCGCGCGCGCGCGATCGGGATCGGCCTGCAGTCCTCACGCGCGGCGGGCAAAGGTATCGCCGTTTCTGTCGACGGCCTCGCAAAGCGATTCGCCAAGCCGCTTTTCTCCGGTTTGCATTTCGAGCTCACCGCGGGTGAGCGGCTCGCCGTCGTCGGTCCAAACGGCGCGGGCAAATCCACGCTGTTGAAGATCATCGCGGGCGCGCTCGAGCCGGACGCGGGAACCGTCAGGTTCGGGTCCGGAGTTGCGCCTGCGTACTTCTCCCAGGATTCAAGCGAAGCGCTTGCCTCCGGGGTGCGAGCCGTTGATGCAGTCGCGCACGCGCCGGGTATCACGCCGCACCGCGCGCGCACGCTGCTCGGAGCGCTAGGCTTGAGCGGCGATGCCGGCGATAAGCCCGTGGAATCGTTTTCCGGCGGCGAACGCAGGCGCATCATGCTCGCGCGCCTGATCGCAGGCGAAGCGCCATGCCTGCTCTTGGATGAGCCGACGAACGACCTCGATATCGACAGCCGCGAAGCGTTCGAGCGCGCGCTCGATTCGTTTCCGGGATCGATCATCGCGGTCTCGCACGATCGGTACCTGCTGCAGCGCATCGCCGACCGGGTGCTCGCGCTGTCCGAGAGCGGATGGGAGCTTTTCGACGGCGGCTACGCGGCGTTCGAATCGAGAAATTCCGTGCCCTCGTCCGATGCCGCACCGCCGGACGATGGATCGAAGCGCGCATCGCCGCCGCGCGTGCCTCTCTCTAAGAACCGCAGAGCGCAACTCGAAGCCGATTGCGCTGCGCGAGAGCTCGAGATCGAAGAACTGGACGCGCGTGTGAGTGAGGTCGAAGCACGGTTCGCTGCGCCCGGAATCGGCAAAGATCCAACGGCCATGCGCGCCGCGACCTCTGAATTGGAGTCGCTCGCCCGCTTGCGTTCCGATGCGATGTCGGCGTGGGAACGTGCGATCGACGAGCTCTCGGCGTGCGAAGACGAGACCGGCTGATCCGTGACGTCGCGCCCCGAGAGCCCGTACGCAGAACTTGCGACCGAGCGCGGCCGAGCGCTCATAGCAGGTCTTGAAGCGTTCACCGAAGCGCGCCTGACCGACGCGGTCGCGTATGCGCGCGCGCGGGTGCCCGCGCCGCTCGCCGCCGCGGCGCTGGCGACCGTATTCGCCCGCCGGCGCGCCGTGGGGGCGCATAAATTTGAGCGGCCGCACGAATTGATTTTCACGCGCGAGGGATTCGAACAAGCCACCGCCGAGGCGGTGGCGCGGCACCGCGCCGAGCGGTTCGCCGGGCTCCATAACGTCGCCGATTTGTGCTGTGGGGTCGGCGGCGACACCCTGGCGCTTGCTCGCGCAGGTTGCGACGTCCTCGCCATCGATCTGGACGCTGACGCGCGAGCCTGCGTCCAGGCGAACGCCGCGGCGCTCGGATTCGGCGAGCGCGTGCGCGTCGTGAGCGGCGATGCCGCGACGGTCGATCTTTCCGGCTGTGACGCAGCCTTTGCCGATCCGTCGCGACGCAGTTCGGGGCAGCGTGCGAAAAGCGGCGAAGACTACTCGCCGCCGTTGGCAGCGGTGCTTGCGCGCGCCTTAGATCTGCCGGGCCACCGCCTTGCTGTGAAGGCGGCACCCGGCCTGCGCGTGCATGATCGCGGCTCGCTCGGGCTTGCACAGGGTATCGCGCTTGAAGTCGAACTCGTCTCCGATCGCGGCACGTGCAAAGAATCGGTGTTATGGTGCGGCGAGCTCGCGCGATGCGACGGCGCGCGGCGCGCCACGGTGATCCGCTCAGGTCAAGCCGCGGTGCTCGACGGCACGCTGAACAGCGACGCCCCGCCGTCGTCAGAGTTCCGCACCTTTATCGGAGAGCCGGACGGAGCCGTGATCCGCGCCGGTCTGATCGGCGAACTCTGCGCGATCGAGCATGCTTCGGTACTCGATCGTAAGGTCGCCTATCTCACAGCGGACGCGCCGGCTCGAACCGCTTTCGCGCGCTGGTTTCGCCTCATCGAGGCTTTGCCGTTCAACGTCCATCGCGTCCGGGCGCGGCTGCGCGAACTCGCATTGCAAAACGTGATCGTGAAGACGCGCGCATTCCCGATGCTGCCCGACGAGATCCGCGCGCTGCTGCGCGTCGGCGACGGCGGTGATGCCGTCGTGATTTGCGCGACGCTGCGCGAGAAGAAGTGGGCACTCGTGTGCGGAACCGCCGAGCCGTGATCGACGCGCTCGTCACCGCCGGCGCACGCTTGCCGCCCGAGCTTCGGCGCCGGTTCGGCACGCACATCAAGGCGCTCGTTCCCATCGGCGGGGCCACGCTCGTCGATCGGACGATCGCGGCAATACGGGGCGTGGCAGGCGTGTCGCGTATCACCGTCGTCGGCCCGGCGGAGATGCGGCCCCGCATCAACGTCGACCGGTTTGTCGATGAGACGGAGAGCGGCGAGAAGAACCTGCTGGCCGGTCTTGCGGCGATCGTAGGCGAGCGCACGCTGCTCTGCGCTTCCGACATGCCCTTCGTGTCGGCAGGAGCGCTCGATGATCTGCTCGCTCGCGCGCCGAGCTCGGCCGCTATCGTCTATCCTATATATACGCGGGCGGAATTCGATGCCGCGTATCCCGGTGGCCGCAGCGCGTTCGCGCGGCTCGCGGACGGCGAATTCACGGGCGGCAGCGCATTCGTGATCCGCGGCGCGGTGCTGCGCGAGCGTACGGAACTCATATCCAAGGCGTTTGGAGCTCGCAAGAATCTCTTCGCGCTCGCGACGGTCCTCGGCGCCGCGCTGACGCTCGCATTCGTGAGAGGCGCGGTTCGCGTCGCGCAGATCGAAGCGCGGGCGAGCGCCCTGCTCGGCGGCGACGTCGTCGCGCTGCGCGGTGCCGACCCTGCGCTTGCGTTGGATTGCGACGACGAGTCGGATTTCGCGTTCGCGCAAGCGATATACGAACGAGCGGCTTTGTGAGGCAAGGGCGGCGCGTTCACCCGGCCGCTCTCTCTGCATATTGGTTCGCATTGGAAGCGCACTGGGCGGCGCTGCTCGGCGCGGCGGCACAAGGCCAGATCGCCCGATTCGCCGATCCCTCATTCGTGGGCCACGCGGCGTCCATCTTGTTCGGATGCGGCGCGGCGCTTTCCATCATCTCGCAGTACGTCGCGGGTCGTGCGTCGGACCGGCTGCGCAGGCGCATGCCGTTCATGATCGCCGGGACCGTGTGCGATGTCGCGGCGCTGTTCTGCTTTGCTCTCGCGCCGTCGTTTCTCTCGGTCGTCGTCGCGTTCTGCGCGGTCCAGATCTCGCTCAACATCGCCGGCGGCCCATATCAGGCGCTGATACCGGATCGTGTCGCACCGGAGCATCAAGGCCGCGCATCGGCGTTCATGGGCCTCTTCCGGCTCGCTGGTAACGCAGGCGGGTTGCTGCTCGCGAGAGCGTTCGTCCGTCAGCCCGGCCCCACCGTCAGCGTCGCGACCTTCGAGCACGGGCTCCTCTTGCTCGCAGCGGCGGTTTCGGGTCTGCTCGTGATCGGCCTTGTGATCACACTCGCCGCCGCCGGAGAGGTCGCGCCTGGATCGGGCGATCGCGTAGCGGCGACGGATGTGGCGGCCGTCGAAGAGCCATGGCTGTATCGGCGATCGTTTGTGATCCTGACCGTTTCGCGCTCGCTCGTCAACCTCGGCCTGTACTCGATACTTCCGTACTTCGCGTTCTATCTCAGAAATGCGATCCGGGTCGCGACCTATCTTCCGACCAGCGTCGACCTCTTGCTCGTCATGACCGGATGTTCGCTCATCGGCACGCTTCCCGCCGGCATTGCGAGCGATCGCTTCTCGAAGAAATCGCTGATGTTCGGAGCGTTGGGCGCGCTCGCGGTCGGTGCGCTCGGACTGACGCTTGCGACAAGCGTGCCCTTCGTGACCGCCGTCGCGATCCCGATCGGTATCGGGTGGGGCGCGTACTACTCGGTCGACTGGGCGCTCGCGTGCAATCTCTTGCCGCGCGCTCGCGCCGGTGCGCTCATGGCTTTATGGAACATCGGGGCATCGGGCCCGCAGGTCCTCGCGCCGCTCATCGGCGGCTACATCGTCGACTCGCGCGCGCTGGCGCAGCTCGGACCCGGTGAAGGATATCGCGTGCTGTTCGCATTGGTCTGCGCGTACGTGATTCTCGGCGCGGTCGCGCTTTCGTTCGTGCGGGAGCCCCTGCGTGACGCGGAAGGAATGATGTCGCGGGCCCGATAAGGCGCCCGAGAATCGCACCGCAACGCTTAAGAAGAGGAGCGTCAGCGTGAAAAGGATTGCAGGTCTGCTGGCCGTGATGGTAGCTTCGGCAGTCGCCGTTGCCGCCTGTGGAAGCAACTCGAATTCAAATTCTAGCTCGGGCGGCTCGAGCACCGATACGTCGGCTCCGACGACGGCGGCAGCGACAGCGGCGAGCGGCGGATCCTCGGCGGCGGCCAGTCTGCCGATTCCGCTTGCGAAGCTGCCCTCGATGAAAGTAGCGGCTGGGGATGTCGCAAACGGCTCCAAGCTATTCGCGGCCAATTGCGAGAGCTGCCACGGCGCCGGCGGGAAGAACGGACAGGTAGGGCCGACTCTCGCGGGCACGGGGCTCAAGGCAGGTCAGGTAGCATTCATGGTCCGCAACCCCGCCGCGGTCGACAAGGATTCGGCGATGCCGAAATTAGGCGGCATAACCGATAAGGATCTCGCGGACATCTCCGCATACGTCGCGTCGCTCAAGAAGTAAGACGGGCGATCGATTCGCGCAAGCCCGGCCGCTCGGTCGGGCTTTCGCATTCTGACAACCCAGCGCGTGCAGGCGCCGCTGCGTGACGGTGCCAAACCCAAAACGTAGTGACCGTCAATCTATATTGGTTTCGTCGCGATCTGCGTCTGCGCGACAACCCCGCGCTTAGCGCCGCGCGCGCCGCGGCAACCACGACCTACGGCGTGTTCGCCTCGGCGGACTTCGGTTCGTTGAACGCCCGTCAGCGTGCCTTTGCGTGCGGCTGCCTCAAGAAGATGCGGGCGGATCTCGCAAAGCGCGATGCTTCGCTGACGCTTTGCGACGGAGCGGCCGGCGAAGCGATCGCGAGCGCCGCAATCCGCCTTGGAGCGAATGCCGTCTACTGCGCCCGCGGATACAGCAGTCTCGAGCGAGCACAAGAAGCTGAAGTCGCAGCCGCGCTTGCTAAGGCCGGCCTTGCACTGCATACCGGACGCGCCGACTGCGTACACGAACCCGAAGCCGTGGCCGAGAAGAAACAGGCGCCCGGCGCCGGGTATCTCGTGTTTCCGGCGTTCTACGATGTGTGGCGCGGCATGCCGGCGGATCTGCCGGGGCCCGAGTCGCCCCCGAACGGACGGGACGACGAAGAAGGGCCGCTGCCCGATTTTGGCGGCGCGTTCGGCGTGGCCGGTCCGGGTGAGGCCTGGGCCGCCGATCGTCTCACGCATTTCATCACCGCATCGGCCGGCGACTATCGGACCAACGCGGAATACCCAGGACGCGGCGGCACCTCTCGCCTTGCCGCATCGCTTCGTTTTGGCTGCATAAGTCCGCGCCAGATCTATGGCGCGCTCGCAGAGAAGATGTCGCGATCGTGGACGCTCGTGGAAGAGCGTCACTCGATGCAGACCGTGATGCGTCGTCTGGCGATGCGCGACTTTTACATTCAGCTCAGTTATTTCGACCCGTCGCTTCACGACACCGAGCAACAGCCGAAGATGCGCGGCTTCGCGGCCGCGGTGCCGGCGGAGACGCTGCAGCGCTTTGCCTCCGGAAATACCGGCTATCCGCTCGTCGACGCTGCGATGCGCCAACTGCATGCAGAAGGGCACGTGCACCAGCGCGCCGCGATTTGCGCAGCGTCGTTCTGGTGCATCGATCTCGGCGGCGACTGGCGTGCGGGCCGCGATCTTTGGATGGACCAACTGCTCGAAGCCGACGACGCGCAGTGCGACGGCAATTGGCAGCGCATCGCCGGTAGCGGCTCGGATCAGGCCTCCTATCCGCGGATCTATAATCCGGTGAAACAGGCGCGTTTCTTCGATGCGCAGGCGGTCTACATCCGCCGCTACGTTCCTGAGCTTGCAAAATTGCCGACATCAGCGGCGCTCGCACCGTGGAACGTCGATCGCAGCCACCAGATCGAGCTGGGATTCTTCACGCCCGACCACTATGCGCAGCCGATCGTCGATCACGCGACGGCCGCGCGTGCGTTCCTCGCGCGCTACAAAGCGCACCGCGGAGCATAATGATGGAGGGCGGGCCTTTACGGCCCGCCGGCGGACCATGAAGGTCCGCCCCACATCACAAAGGTCTGCCCCACATCACAAAGGTCCGCCCCACCTCAACAGCTACGCCGCGTATTTCTCCGCGTAGTCCGCCGCGATCGGAACGCGCGGTGTGTGACCGCCGAACGTTCGGACGGCGAGATACAAGTCAACGAAAAACCACGCCGGCACCATGAACGGCATGAAGAGCGCGCTCTGCCAACCGACGAGCGGCAGATTGACGCTGTAGCTGTATACGAGATAGACCAGCACGCCGAGGGCATTCACACCCAAGGCCTGCACGATGTGATAACGCACGAACGCATTGCGATGCGAGCGGATGAAGAGCATAAGAAGCGCGAGCGGCCAAAGCGGGTAGCAGAGCGCCGCAAGCAAGCGGTCTTCCGACGACGGCGCCGGTTCGATCGTGCTCACGTTGGCAGAGGCACGGGGCTGACTCGGCGGCGGTGCGGCTGCGGTCTCCGGGCCAGCGGTGCGCGTACCGCCGTTGGCTGCGCCGGCCAAACGAGGCCGGTCAGCGGCATGCGCGTTGATGGCCCTGCCCAATCGGCAGCCCGGGCAAACAGCGTCGACCGAGCAGTGCGCGCAGATCTCGCGACCGCAATCTCGGCAGACGAGAGCGGTTGGAACGGCAGGGTGATAATAGCAGCTCATGTGGCTCCTCCGATGACGCGTGGAATCCCGTCTCCTGTGGTTTCCAAAAGTCCATCCGCTCTGCTGTACCTAGGCGTTTGCACTTTGTTTCACCGGTGTCGCACGCCGCGAATTGGGGGATTCCCCGTGCGCTCGGCCAAACAGGCCGGACACACATGGTCTATAAGCGACTGCTGAATTATGCGCGGCCGCACGCGTGGCGGATCGCGCTCGGCCTTGCGTGTACGGCCCTCGGCTCGGCGGCCACGATCGCCTATTTCAAAGTCGCCGAATCGATCGTCTCGTCGGTCCAGGGCAAAAGCCTCAATCTGCTCTTTGAGACGCTGCTCGCCTTTGCCATCCTTAACCTGATCAAGAACGCCGCGACGTACGCAGGCTCATATACTATCGCCGCGACGGGACAGCAAATCGTCGCGCGCATCCGTTCCGAACTGTTCCGGCGCATCGAATACCTTCCGCTGAACGTCTTCGATCGCTGGCGCGGCGGCGAGCTTCTCTCCCGGTTCTCCAACGACGTGAACATCATGGTTCAAGGCGTCATGTCGTCGCCGCAGTTCATCGGCGCCATCTTGACGCTCGTGGGTTCGGTCGTAGCCATGGCGGTCGTGAATTGGCGGCTGCTGCTCGTGCTGATGGCGGTGGCGCCGTTCGTGTCCTATGCGGTTTCGCGATTCTCGGTCATGCTGCGCGGCGTGACCGGAACGTCTCTTGCACGAGTGGCCGACGTCAACGCGGTCTTCGTGGAGTCGATCGACTCGATGCGCGTCATCAAAGCGTTCGGCCGCGAGGAGCATGAGTTCGGACGATTCACGGACCGCAATGATGCATATCTCGGCGCTTCGTTGAAGATGACGCAGATCGCGCTGACACAGACGCCGGTCGTAGACGTCATCGTCAGCCTGGGCCTTGCCATTCTCGCCGGCTACTCATTCTACGAAGTGGTCATCGGGCGGCTCTCGATCCAGGAATGGGCGGCGTTCTTCACGCTTGCGATGGTCTCGGGAAATCCGGTCAGCCAGATCTCGAACTACGTCGGCGACTTGAACAAAGCGTATATCGGCGCCAAACGCGCCTTTGAAATCCTCGATTTGCCGGTCGAAGCGAGCGACGCGCCGGGCGCAACGCCGCTAAAGGACGTCCATGGGGCGGTGGAATTCAGCGACGTCCGGTTCTCGTACGACGGCGTCAACGACGTGCTCAAAGGCGTGACCGCCTCGATTGCGCCCGGCGACATCGTCGCGCTGGTCGGGCCGTCCGGATCGGGGAAGACGACGATCGTCAACTTGATACCGCGCTTTTATAGCCCGACTCACGGCGCGGTGTCGGTTGATGGCCGCGACATCCGAACGGCCACGCTCGACACCTTGCGTGGGGCGATCGCCATCGTGCCGCAGGATCCGCAGCTGTTCTCGGGGACGATCGCAGACAACGTGCGTTACGGGCGGCTCGATGCAACAGCAGAAGAAGTGCGGGATGCGGCGGCACAGGCGAACGCCGACGAGTTCGTCTCGAAGTTCCCGAACGGTTATCAGACCCTGGTCGGGGCGCGCGGCATTCGCCTTTCAGGCGGGGAACGTCAGCGGATCGCTATCGCGCGCGCGATCTTACGCAAGCCGCGCATCCTCATCCTCGACGAAGCGACGTCGTCCCTCGATGCCCAATCCGAAGCCCTCATCAACGACGCGCTCGACCGCCTGCTCGTCGGACGCACGACCTTCATCATCGCGCACCGCCTCTCGACGATCCGGCGCGCGACGTTGATCCTCGTCATCGATGAGGGACGGGTCGTCGAACGTGGCACGCACGCGGAGCTCATCGCACGCGAGGGCCTCTACGCGCGGCTGTATCGGACGCAACAGCTGGAGCCGGCGGAGACGACGACCTAGGTGGAGCTCGTCCCCCGGTGATCGGCGCGATCCGCAACGTGCTCGTCAAGCATTTCGTCGACTCCAACCGCGATCCAAGACGGACGCTTCTGATCACGAGCGCCGGGCGCGGCGGCTCGACGTGGCTGGCCGAGCTGCTGAACTACCGCAACGATTTCCGCTATATGTTCGAGCCGTTCTATGCGGGTGAGGTACCCGCTGCGGCTGCATTCGCGAATTGGCAGTACCTTCGGCCAAACGAGGACTCACCGGCGCACCTCCGCTACGCCGACGAAGTCCTGACGGGCCGCTTGCGCCACGATCGCGTGGACATGTACAACCGGCGGCTATTCTGTTCGCGCCGGCTCGTCAAAGAAGTGCGCGCGAATCTCATGATCGGCTGGCTTGCAAAGAATTTCCCGGGCATGAAGATCATCTATCTGCTGCGCCACCCGCTGGCGACGGTCCGGTCGCGCCTCGCGCACACGCCGGCGATGGATCTCCAAGCAGAATTCGTGAGCCAAGAGAAGCTCGTCTTCGATCATCTCGCACCCCATCTTGACCGCATCGCTCAAGCGCGAACGGATTTCGAGAGGCACGTCATAGCCTGGTGCATCGAATATCTCGTCGCGGAGCGGCAGATCGCGACGTGCGAACATCGCACCGTGTACTACGAATCGCTTTCCGCAAATCCGGATGGGGAAGCGGGCCGGCTGATGGACTATGCGGACATACCTTTTGATCGCGAGCGCCTCGCGCGGGCTGTGCGCCGCCCGTCGGCGACCGCGCTCGACCGTGCCGGCGCTATCGCAAAGGGCGATGACCTCGTGGACACGTGGCGCTCTGCGTTCACCGCCGAACAACTGCGTTGGGCGCTCGAGACGATCGACGCCTTCGGCCTGTCCTACTTATACGGCGGCGAACTCATGCCGCTGCGGCGTGCCTAGATCCGCACGAACGGCCCGTCTCCAGGCGGATGACCTATGGCGCCGGTAGAGCCCTGGAATGCGACGGGGTGATAGGCGCGCTCGAGCGATGGAAGCGCGAACCGAACCGCAGCCACACATTCGCGCCGGAGAAAGAACGCGTTGACGCCGCGGACGTCTGTGCAGAGCAACGCGTATCCCATCGATTCGCCGAGTGCCGCTAACGAAGCAAGGCTCGCGCCGTAGTACGTCGAGCCATCCCAGACGTGCGCCGGGTCGTAGCGCATCACCCAGCGCTCGGGCGGCACGTGGACTGCGTTATACTCGATGACCACTACTTTCGGCCGATATGCGTGAAGCGCTCGCCAGACCCAGTAATCGTTGCCGTCGATGTCGACGGAAAGGAGGTCGAAGTCCTGAGGCACCCCCGCCTCTTGGAAGAGACCGGCGATGTTCTCCGCAGTGACGAAGGCGGAGACGACACGCGTAGCCGTTCCTTCGTAGCGCTGCATCAGCGCCGGCGCGTAATCGTCGTTACCCTCGATCATGACGCCCGTCCATTGGCGGTCTAACGCGAGGTGCGCCGCGTTGCACTGCGCGCCGTCTTGCACCCCGAACTCGACGAAGAAACCGCGACGTATCTTGAGGCGCGAGAAAATCTCGACGAGGATACCGTCTTCGCCGTTCTGGGAGCGGATCTGCTTCTCATAGTCGTTGGGTGACGCTATCCAAGGGGTGAGGGTCCGTCGGAGCGTCGGCAACATCGGCGCCGTGTACGTCAGGCGGCCCGGGCAATCCTATGCTCGTACGGACGCGGCGGAGCAAGGTCGCGGTCCACGCGCCGCTGTATGTCCGCCGCATGGCGCTGCGCGCATTGCTCATCATGAGGCCCGACGCGGAGACTCGATTCGGCGGCGACACCGTGCTCGTGCGCGACACGGCCGCCGCCTTGAATGCTGCCGGCGTGCAGGCGGACGTCGAATACACCGCTGATCCTGACCCGCGCGGCTACGATATCGCGCACGTCTTCAACGTCGGCCAGCCGGAGATCTGCGCGCAGCAGATCGCCGCATGTGAACGGGCGCGCGTCCCCATCGCGCTCTCACCCGTGTGGCTCGATCTCGAGGAATACACCGGCCGCGGTCTTGCGCAACACCGCCTGTTCGAGCGCCTGCGCGACGCGTCTCGACTGGAGCGCCAGTTACGCGTGTGGCGCGGGCGATCTGCCGCGTCGTTCTTGAGCTTACGCGATCGAATCCGCCTCGCTCGTTCGCGCGCAGCGCAGGCAGATCTGCTTCGCCGGGCAGACGTGCTGCTGCCGAACAGCACGATTGAAGCGCGCGACTGCCTCATGCGCCTCGGCGTGCGCGAAATTCCGTTCGTCGTCGTGCCGATCGCCGCCGATCTCACGCCTTCGGCGTATTGGCAGACATCGCGCAGCGGCGTTTTATGCGTGGGTCGGATCGAAGCGCGCAAGAATCAGACCACCACGCTCCTCGGGCTGCGCAATAGTCCGTTGACCATCTCGGTGGTCGGTGCGGCGCACGATCCATGGCCGTTCGATGCGGTTGCGAGCTGGTCGACAAATTCGCATTTTCTGGGAGCGGTCGACCGCGAGACGCTGCTCCGCCTCTATGGCCGATGCGAGGTCCACGTCTTGGCATCGTGGGTGGAGACGGCCGGCATCGCGAGTCTGGAAGCGGCCGCGGCCGGCGCAAAAATCGTCGTAGGCGACCGCGGTGCTGAAGCCGAGTATTTCGAAGACGATGCCGACTATGCGGATCCGGCCGATCCAGCATCCATCGCGGCTGCCGTCGAGCGAGCGCGAGCCCGGCCGGCGCGCGCACGCGGTGATGCCCTCGATCAGCGCATCGCGCGGCTCACCGCGCAGCGCGGCGCGCGCGCGACGCAACAAGGCTATGAAGTGGCGATCAAGCGATTCGCGGCGGCTCTGTAGGGCGGACCTTTATGGTCCGCCTCGGACCTTCATGGTCCGCCTCGGACCTTCATGGTCCGCCTCTGACCTTTATGGTCCGCCTCTGACCTTTATGGTCCGCCTCACACGGCGCGCGAAGCGGGCAGCAGTCGCCGGGCTGGCTGATCCGTGTTCGCCGACCAGCCCCATCGAATGCGCGCCTCCGCGGCGCGCCAGCTCAGCAAGCGCGCGTAGTTCATCGCGCGAAACGCGTTTTTTGCTCGATCGGCCGGCGTCTGCAACGCGACGATTCGATCGATCTCCCGAAAATTCGCCGACCAAGCATGTGAGAGCGCCGCGACGACAGGGACGACGAAAGGAGCATGCGTGCCGCGATGCGGCATCGCGCGTCGCGCTCGCTGGCCGTAGACATCCGCCGGCGTGGCAGTCGCAAGAGCTCTCTCATCGGGCGCCCAGTCGCACTGCCCGAGCGAAGCGTACAGCCGGCTCTTCTCCCATTCCATTCTCGGCGTGACGACGTGGCCGTAGTGCGCCCAGACCGAGGGAAGAACGGCACGGCGATCGGCGCCAGTCAGCCGCTCGTGCACCGCGCCGGACCAGCTGACGCGCGGCGTGTGGCGGAAGAAACAGAGCCGCCGGTCGATGGCGACCCACCAGCGAAACGACCCCCAGTAGTGGCGGCTGTAGCCGTCGACCGCATCGATATCGTCGGGCAAGCGGTCCAGCAGATTGGCCATCGCCGGAAGCTCGGCGCCGTGAATCTCGTCTGCGTCGACGAAGAGAATCCAGCCGCCTTTGAACGGGCGAGGTATCGATTCGAGACACGTGTTTCGCGCGACGGAGAAATTCTCAAAGCGGGTGCGGATCACGGTGAGCCGCCCGGTCGCGGCGAGACGCGAGCGTGTGTAGACCGGCGCATTTGCGCCGGACGGCGTTCCGCTATTGTCGTTGATGACCGCGTGGTCGCAGACGTCCGCGATAGCGTCGAGGGACGCCGCGAGATACGGTTCGGGCTTCGCGCCGACGATTATGTTGGCGACGATGCCGGGAGACCGGAGCATGCTGACCGAATTGCCCGAACGCGTGCGACCTCCTTTCCTTAGGAGTCGCTGTGAGCCACCCGAGGAGTAAATGGACACGAGTGACCGCACGGTGATCGACCGTTTCAACGCCGCAGCGGAACGGCGCTTCAGCGACTTCGTCGCCACCGACGTCGGCTTGCGGCACGAGACGCGCAAGCCGTTCTGCTGCACCGTGTGCGCCCCTCAACTCGTGTACAAACTCGGCTTGATGCTCTATGCCATGGATCTCCGCCCGGGCGTCAGAGTGCTCGATTTCGGCACCGGCGCCGGCTGGCTCGCGCGCATCATCAACCAACTGGGCATGGGAGCCGCCGGCATTGACGTAGCCGAGTCTGCCGTCGAATTCGCGCGCGCCGCGGCGACCGCATCGCCGCAATTGAATACGGACGTGCCGCTAGAATATGCGACGTACGACGGCTATCGATTCCCGTTCGCCGACGCATCGTTTGATCGAGTCGCGTGTTTCGATGCATTCCATCACATCCCGAACAAGCAGGCGATCTTCGCCGAGTTCTCGCGCGTCCTCGCTGACGGCGGGCGCGCGACATTCGTCGAGCCCGGCGGCCACCATCATGAATCCGATCAAGCAAAGTCGGAGTCGAAGTCTCATGGCGTGCTCGAGGACTCCGTCTCGCTCGACGATATGATCGCTCTTGCAGAAGGCGCGGGACTCGGCGGCGTGGAGATCGCGCCGTATCCTCCCGGCGACCGGCTGCGCTTCAGCGAAGAACAATACCGCGACTTCATGCGCGGTGACGACGCGGCATATAAGCTCGGCGCGATCCGGCGCGATCTGCGCTATGCCTTCATCGTGACGTTCACGAAGGGCGCCCCGCGCGCCGCGCGGCGCAAGCGCTTCTGGTTTTTCTGATCGGCTCGTGATCGGCTCCAAACTGCGCGTCGCGGTCGACGCGTGGAACCTGCCGCACGACCGCCGCGGCATAGGGCGATACGTGCGGGCGATCGTGGATTCGTGGCAGCGCAATGCGGCCGATCGCGTCACGCCGACGCTCATCATTCCGGAATGGCCGGCGTGGCTTCATGCCGCGCCGTACAGAGCGCAGCTCCCGAGCGGGCGCTTACCCATCGCGCATAGGAACGCTGCGAGGCCGGGCCGTTTCGACGTGGCTTGGTTTCCGTGGAACGGCATGTCCTGGACGACCGACCTGGTATCGGTCGCTACCCTCCACGACGCATCGCTTTTCGAGCTCCCGCCGAGCGACGCTGCGGCGGCGAAGAGGGAGCGAGCCCCGTTTCTGCTCGCGGCCGAACGAGCGCGACGCGTGATCACCGACTCGGAGTACTCAAAGGCGGAGCTTGAACGGCATATTCGGTTGCCGGCTGCGAACATCGATGTGGTCCACCTCGGTGTCGATCCCCACCTCACCGCCAAACCCGCGCTCTTTGACGGGGTGCGCCGCTATCTGCTTTTCGTGGGTGAGCCCGAACCGCGCAAAGGACTCGACCTGTTTCTCGCGGCGGCCAAGCAGCTGCCGGATTCCAGCCAGGACGGATTGGCGATCGTGCTAGTCGGCCGAGGCACCGCGATGCTCGACGATGCATCGCGCCGGCCGCGCGTCATCGGCCTCGGTCCGGTCTCAGACGAACGAGTCGCTTCATTATATGCGGGTGCGGCGGCGGTCGTGTACCCTTCATCGTACGAAGGCTTCGGGCTGCCGGTGCTGGAGGCGATGGCGGCGGGAGCGCCGGTCATCGCATCCGACGCAAGCGCCATTCCGGAAGCGGGCGGCGACGCGGCACTGTACTTCCGGTCCGGCGATGAACAGCAGCTGACAGGCGCGATCAACCTCGTCTTGTCGGATCCCATGAAACAGGCTGATTTGCGGGAGCGCGGACTGCGCAGGGCTGCAACCATGACCTGGGACCGCGCCGCCGAAGCGACCTTGGCGATTCTTGCAAAAGCCGCGGCGGCGGCGTAGGAAACGGTATCGCTGTAGCGAAGACACGTCTCACGATCGAGCGAAAACTTAATACGCAACACCCACCCAGTTGAGAAGCGCGCACCGCTGCTTGACTGTATGGGGTTTTGTGTTATAATGGCAATCTATGCCACAGTGGGACGATTGCGCCCGTCGGCACACCGGATCCTGAGCCGAAAGCTCAAGCCCGATTTGCAGCCGACCGCTTCACCGCGCGTCGTCCGCTTTGCTTTCAAACGGCCGCGACATCTGCCGGCCAGAGCTTACTAGGCGCTCCCCGCGCCTTTCGACCTAAACTGCAAGTGCCCGGCAAAGCGCGGCTGGGCGACCATAGAGCAAGGTGACACAAAAGTCGATGGCCACAAAAGATTCGAGCAAGCCGAAGGCTCCCCGAGCGACCAAGTCCGCGACGACGAAGGCGCCAAAAGCGCCGCGCGCCGCCAAGGCGCCCAAGCCGAAAGCTCCCGCAAAGAAGAAAGGGAGTTCGATTGCCCGCGCCCGTGCGCGGCAACCGCGGCCGATCGCGCGGTTGGCGCGGCTCACCGACCCGCGGGCGGCGCTTGAGGCGCTCATCGAGACAAAGGGCGTTGTCAAGACGGTCGAGGGACCGAGCGCCGACGTGCGGCCGCCCGGGCTCAAGCGCGAGCGCTTCACGTTCGCGAAGATCCCGCACACGCTCGATATACCCGATCTGATCGAGCTGCAGAAAGACTCGTTCAACTGGTTCATCACGGAGGGGCTGCGCGAAGCGTTCTCTTCCATCTCTCCCATCAAGGATTTCACCGGCAATCTCGTCCTGGAGTTCGGCGAACATAGCCTGGGCGAGCCGAAGTACACGGTAGACGAGTGCCGCGAGCGCGACATGACCTACTGCGCGCCCTTACGCGTGCGCGTGCGCCTCATCACGTCGGAGTCCGGCGAGATCAAAGGCATCCCGGACCAAGAGATCTTCATGGGCGATTTCCCGCTCATGACCGAAAAGGGCACGTTCCTCATCAACGGCGCCGAGCGGGTCATCGTAAGCCAGCTCGTCCGCTCGCCCGGCGTGTATTTCGCCGGCGATCAGGACACGAACGGCCGGCCGATCTATCGCGCGACGGTCATCCCCAACCGCGGCGCGTGGATCGAGTTCGAGACGGACAACGGCACGAAGAACGACACGACCGAGGGCACCATCGGCGTGCGGATCGACAAGAACCGCAAGATCATGGTCACCACGTTCGTGCGGGCGCTCGACAAGAAATGGGAATCCGACGAGGCGCTGATGGCGCTGTTCGCCGACCCGCTGACCGGCGAAGTGCCGGCCATGATCATGAACTGTCTCGAAAAAGACAAAGACATCAAGACGCGCGAGGACGCGTTGAAAGAGCTTTACAAGAAACTGCGTCCGGGCGAGCCGGAGAACCCCGACAACGCGGAGACGCTGCTGCGCAACACGTTCTTCGACGAGAAGCGCTACGATCTCGCAGCCGTCGGCCGCTACAAGCTGAGCCGCAAGCTCGCGCTGCAGTTCGCCAAGATGAACGTCGAGGCGCCGCAGATCGAAGACATCAAGGACGCCCACGGCAAGGTGAAGTCCAAGGCGGTGCGCTGCCTGACCAAAGACGACCTGATCGCGGTCGTGCGCCAGCTCGTCGAAGTGGTCAACGGCACGCAGTCCATCGACGACATCGACCATCTGGGCAATCGCCGCATCCGTTCTGTCGGCGAGCTGCTGCAGAACCAGTTCCGCGTGGGCTTGCTGCGCCTGGAGCGCGTGGTCCGCGAGCGCATGACCGTGCAAGACCTCGAGACGGTCACGCCGCAAGTGCTGATCAATATCCGCCCGGTCGTGGCTGCCATCAAAGAGTTCTTCGGCTCGAGCCAGCTCTCGCAGTTCATGGACCAGACGAACTCGCTTGCGGAGCTGACCCACAAGCGGCGCTTGTCGGCGCTCGGCCCGGGCGGTCTGTCGCGCGAGCGCGCGGGCTTCGAAGTCCGCGACGTCCACCACAGCCACTACGGCCGCATCTGCCCGATCGAGACGCCGGAAGGCCCGAACATCGGTCTCATCGGATCGCTCGCCACCTACGGGCGCGTGAACCGCTACGGCTTTATCGAAACGCCGTATCGCATCGTGCGCAAGGGCATCGTGACCGATGACATCATCTACCTGACGGCGGACGAAGAAGATCAATTCCGCGTCGCCCAAGCCAACTCCGAGATCGACTCGAAGGGCCGGCTGCTGGGCGAGCGCGTGGTCTGCCGCTACGCAGAAGAGTATATAGAAGCAACGCCGGCAGACGTGCACCTCATGGACGTCTCGCCGAAGCAGATCGTCTCGGTCGCAACGGCGCTGATCCCGTTCCTCGAGCACGACGATGCGAACCGCGCGCTCATGGGCGCGAACATGCAGCGTCAGGCCGTGCCGCTCTTGCGCCCGCAAGCGCCGCTCGTCGGCACCGGCATGGAATACCGCGCGGCCAAAGATTCGGGCGGCGTGGTCGTGGCCGAGGAATCGGGCAAGGTCGTCGGAGTGACGGCGGACCGGATCGAGATCGAAAACGCCAAGGGCGTCGTCCGGACGTACCCGCTCGTGAAGTACATGCGCTCGAACGCCGGCACGTGCATCAATCAGATGCCGCTCGTCAGCAAGGGCGAACACGTGAAGCGCGCCGCGATCATCGCCGACGGCCCGTCGAGCGACGGCGGCGAGCTCTCGCTCGGCCAGAACGTCCTCGTCGCGTTCATGCCGTGGGAAGGCTACAACTACGAGGACGCGATCCTCATCTCCGAGCGTCTCGTCAAGGACGATCGTTTCACGTCCATCCACATCGAAGAGTACGAATGCGAAGCGCGCGACACGAAGCTCGGACCCGAAGAGATCACGCGCGATATCCCCAACGTCGGCGAAGATGCGCTGCAGGATCTTGACGAGCAAGGCATCGTGCGCATCGGCGCCGAGGTCCGCCCCGAAGACATCCTCGTCGGCAAAGTGACGCCCAAAGGCGAGACCGAGCTGACGGCCGAGGAGCGGCTGCTGCGTGCGATCTTCGGCGAGAAATCGCGCGAGGTCCGCGACACGAGCTTGAAAGTTCCGCACGGCGAAAAAGGCAAAGTCATCGACGTCAAGGTCTTCAAGCGCGAGAACGGCGACGAGCTTTCACCTGGCGTCAACGAACTCGTGCGCGTCTACGTGGCGCAAAAGCGCAAGATCCTCCAAGGCGACAAGATGGCGGGCCGACACGGCAACAAGGGCGTCATCGCCAAAGTTCTTCCCGAAGAAGACATGCCGTATCTGCCGGACGGAACGCCGATCGAGATCGTGCTCAATCCGCTCGGCGTGCCGAGCCGCATGAACATCGGCCAGATCATGGAGACGCACCTGGGTTGGGCGGCGAAGCTGCTCGGCTTCCACATCGCCACGCCGGTCTTCGACGGCGCGCGCGAATCGGACATCCGCGAATGGCTGGAACGCGCGCACCTCGCCCCTTCGGGCAAGACGAAGCTGTACGATGGGCGCACGGGCGAGTCGTTCAACCGCGACGTGACAGTGGGCTACATCTACATGCTCAAGCTCGCGCATTTGGTGGATGATAAGATCCACGCGCGCTCGACCGGCCCGTACTCGATGATCACGCAGCAGCCGCTGGGCGGCAAAGCGCAGTTCGGCGGACAGCGCTTCGGCGAGATGGAGGTCTGGGCGCTCGAGGCATACGGTGCGGCCTATACGCTTCAGGAGTTGCTCACGGTCAAATCCGACGACGTCGTCGGCCGCGTGAAGACATACGAAGCGATCGTCAAGGGCGAGAACGTTCTCGAACCCGGCGTGCCCGAGTCGTTCAAAGTGCTCATCAAAGAGCTGCAAGCGCTCGCGCTCGACGTCAAGGTGCTCACCGCAGCGCGCGAAGAGATCGAGATCCGGCTCACCGATGAAGACCTCGGCGAGAAGGCGAGCGAGATCGGACTGCTCATGGGCGACGAAGATCCGAAGCTCGTCGCACCCGCCCCCACGACCGCGGCCTCGCGTCCGCGCAAGGCCGGTTCGGACGGCGACGTGGATGAGGTCGAGAGCGTCGGCGTGAGCACCGCCACCGCAGTGCTCGAACAAGATCCGGACGACGAAGAAGAAGACAACGAATCAAGCGATGACCAAAGCCCCGAGAGCGCCGGCGACGGCGGGCTCGGTTCGATCGAAGATGTGGAGCCCTAAGTAATCAATGGCAACGATGCTAGACGTCAATAACTTCGATGCGATGCGCATCGGACTGTCGAGCCCGGAGCAGATCCGCGCATGGTCCTTCGGCGAAGTCAAAAAGCCGGAGACCATCAACTACCGTACGCTCAAACCCGAGCGCGACGGTCTGTTCTGCGAGAAGATCTTCGGCCCGACCAAAGACTGGGAATGCCACTGCGGCAAGTACAAGCGCATCCGCTTCAAGGGCATGATCTGCGACCGCTGCGGCGTCGAGATCACGCGCGCAAAAGTGCGGCGCGAGCGCATGGGGCATATCGAGCTGGCCACGCCGGTCTCGCATATCTGGTATTTCAAGGGCGTGCCGTCGCGCATCGGCATCCTGCTCGACATGTCGCCGCGCCAACTCGAGAAGGTCATCTACTTCGCGGCATACATCGTCATCGATCCGGGCGGAACGCCGCTCGAGCACCGCGAGATCCTGACCGAACAGAAGTACCGCGAGCACCGCGAGAAATACGGCAGCGCGTTCAAAGCAGGCATGGGCGCCGAGTCCATCCGCGAATTGCTGCGCGAGCTGAACTTGCGCAAGCTGCAGGCCGAACTGCGCGGTGAATTCGAGGGCACGAGCGGCCAGAAGCGCATCAAGGCCGTCAAGCGCCTTGAAGTGGTCGAAGCTTTCATCAATTCCGGCAACAAGCCGGATTGGATGATCATGTCGTGCGTGCCGGTCATCCCGCCGGAGCTGCGGCCCATGGTCCAGCTCGACGGCGGCAGATTCGCAACGTCCGATCTCAACGATCTCTACCGGCGCGTCATCAACCGGAACAACCGTCTGAAACGGCTGCTCGAGCTTTCCGCGCCCGAGATCATCATCAAGAACGAGAAGCGCATGCTGCAGGAAGCGGTAGACGCGCTCATCGATAACGGCCGCAGAGGGCGCCCGGTGACCGGCCCGAACAACCGGCCGCTGAAATCGCTGTCGGACATCCTCAAAGGCAAGCAAGGCCGCTTCCGCCAGAACCTTCTCGGCAAGCGCGTGGACTATTCAGGCCGCTCGGTCATCGTGGTCGGCCCGAATCTGCGGCTGCATCAGTGCGGACTTCCGAAAGAGATGGCGCTCGAGCTCTTCAAGCCGTTCGTCATGAAGAAGCTCGTCGACCGCGGTCAAGCGCACAACATCAAGAGCGCGAAGCGCATGGTGGAGCGCGTGCGGCCGGAGGTCTGGGACGTGCTGGATGAGGTCATCAAAGACCATCCGGTGCTCTTGAACCGCGCCCCAACGCTGCACCGCTTGGGCATCCAAGCGTTCGAACCCGTGTTGGTGGAAGGCAAAGCGATCCAGATCCATCCGCTGGTGTGCACGCCGTACAACGCCGATTTCGACGGCGATCAGATGGCCGTCCACTTGCCGCTCTCGGCGGGCGCGCAGGCGGAGGCGCGCATCCTAATGCTCTCCGCGAACAACATCCTGCAGCCCTCGTTCGGCAACCCCGTGTCGATCCCGTCGCAAGACATGGTGCTCGGACTCTACTACCTGACCATCGATCACGAGATGGCAGGCACGGAGCCCAGCCGCCGCGACGACAACGGCAATCCGGTGGCGCGCTCGTTCTTCTCGGAGAAAGAGGCGCAGATCGCGTACGACTGCCAGGCGATCACGCTGCACGAACCCATCCGCCTGCGGTGGAAGGGCGAGAGCATCGACACCACCATGGGGCGCCTGATCTTCAACATGGCGCTGCCCGATCACTGGAACCATCCGTTCGTCAACCACACGATCGACAAGAAGGGTCTGACGAAGTTCATCGCCACGTGCTACCGTAAGTACGGCAACGCGGAGACGGCGGGCTTCCTCGACTCGATCAAGACGCTCGGCTTCCGGTTCGCGACGATCTCGGGAACGACCGTCTCCATCGCCGACATCGTGATCCCCGCGAAGAAATACGAGTTGATCGCCAACGCCGACAAAGCGGTCGGCCAGGTCAACGAGCTGTATCGCACCGGACTGTTGTCCGACGACGAGCAGTACACGAAGACGATCGACATCTGGACGCGCACCGGCGAAGACGTGACGCAAGCGCTGCTCGCTGGGCAGAACCGGCTCAACCCGATTCTCATGATGGCGACGTCCGGCGCGCGCGGCTCGATCGCGCAGGTGAAGCAGATCGCCGGCATGCGCGGACTCATGGCCGACCCGTCCGGCCGCATCTTGAGCATCCCGATCAAGGCCAACCTCAAAGAAGGCCTGACCGTGCTCGAGTACTTCATCTCCACGCACGGCGCACGCAAGGGTCTTGCCGACACCGCGCTGCGCACGGCTGACTCGGGCTACCTCACCCGGCGTCTTGTCGACGTCGCGCAGGACGTCATCGTGCGCGAGGAAGACTGCAAGTCGAAGCGCGGGATCACCGTGCGCGACATCGCGTCCGGAAAAGAAATCATCGAAGGTCTCTTCAACCGCATCAACGGGCGCTTTGCGCTCAAGGATGTCATGGACCCGGCGCATCCCACCAAGCCGATGGTCCGCGCGGGCGAAGAGATCGACGACGAGCATGCGCAAGCGATCGTGGACGCGGGCGTCAAGGAAGTGCAGATCCGCTCGGTGCTCACGTGCGACGCGCCGGTCGGCGTGTGCGCGGTCTGTTACGGCCGGAATCTCGCGACCGGCGGCAAGGTCGACATCGGCGAAGCGGTCGGCATCATCGCAGCGCAATCGATCGGCGAACCGGGCACGCAGCTCACGCTGCGGACCTTCCACACGGGCGGCGTCGCGTCGGAGGACATCATCACCGGTCTGCCGCGCGTGGAAGAATTGTTCGAAGCGCGCAAGCCCAAGGGTCAGGCGATCATCACGGAAGAGGCGGGTTCCATCCACATACAAGAGGACAAGGGAATCCGCGAAGTCGTGGTGACCGACGCCGAAGGCGAGGAGCACGTCTACGAGATCCCATTCAACGTGCACCTCATGGTCCACGACGGCGACAAGGTCGTCGCCGGCGATCAGCTGATCGACGGCTCGGTCAGCCCGCACGACATCCTGCGCCTTAAAGGCGAGACGGCGCTGCAGAACTACCTCGTGCAAGAAGTGCAGAAGGTCTACAAGAGCCAGGGCGTGGACATCAACGACAAGCATATCGAGGTCATCGTGCGCAGCATGCTGCGCAAAAAGAAAGTCACGGAGAGCGGCGGCACGCGGCTGCTGCCGGGGCAGATGCTCGACGCAGACAAGTTCCACAGCATCAACGCACAAGGCGCGACCGAAGGCAAGGACCCGGCGAAAGCCGACACCGTGCTGCTCGGTGTGACCAAGGCGTCGCTTGCCACCGAGTCGTTCTTGTCGGCGGCATCGTTCCAAGAGACCACGCGCGTGCTCACGCAGGCGGCGATCGAAGGCAAATACGATCCGCTGCTCGGTCTCAAAGAGAACGTGATCATCGGCAAGCTGATCCCGGCCGGCACCGGAATGCCGCGCTATCGCAGCGTGGACGTCTGGGGCAAAGGCGTGCCGCGACACCGCGAAGTCGACATCTTCGCGGAGCTCGATGCGGAGTTCGGCGGCGGCGAGCAGGTCGAGCCGCTCGTGGGCGCCACGGCGACCACGACGGACGGTGCGACGTCTCTCATCGACCCAGCTTCGGAGATGGACATGTGATCCGGCCGGGCGGCGTCGCCGCCGCCCGCCACGTGCTGTTCGACTTCGATCACACGCTCGGTAAAGACAATCGGCTCGAGGAGCGTGTGCTCCTCGAGCTTGCCGCGCTCTACTGCCCGCGCGTGCCGTCACCGGTGGAGATCACCGATGCGCTCGCCGAGTTCCGCAGCGGCGACATCTCCCTCGATGAGATGGTAGAGGATGCTATCGCGGATTGGGGCGGCAAGCGCCACCGCGACGCTCCCGACGAATACCGCGCGCGCTGCCTTGCCCTCGTGCCCGCGTCCGTTGAGGCGACTCCCGGCGCGAAGCAGCTATACGACTGGCTGGCGGAGCGCGGGGTGCGTCACGCCATCCTTACCAACGGCTGGACCGAATTGCAGCTGAGCAAAGCTGCTGCGGCGGGCTATCCGGGCCGCGTCATGACATCGCAAGAGATCGGCTATTGGAAGCCGGACGCGAGGGCGTTTCGACACGCATGCGACGCGCTCGATTTCGAGATCGCGTCCACGCTCTACGTGGGAGATTCGCCGGAGGCGGACGTCGCAGGTTCGAAAGCCGCCGGCCTCATCGCTTGTTGGGCCGATCTCGATGGGCGAGCGTATCCGACGCTCCTTCCGGCCCCCGACCATACGATCACGAAATTGTCTGATCTGCCCAGGCTGCTCGAAGATCCCTAAGCTCCCACATGTCGAGGCGCCCGGGGGGCGCCTCGACGTGCGGAGTGGTCGCTTCTATCTAGGGGATGCAGATCGCGTTGAAATCGCCGTCGAGAACGGATGCATTTCCGAGAGTATCCGAAACGACGATTCCAAAGTTCGCCCCGTTCTGGCCGCCAGGGTACTGCCACACGTCCGTTGCGGTGAACGCGTTGGGAGCCGTCTGGGCGACCGTCGCTTCTTGGAGGTTCGAGCTCACGGCGGTGAAGTTACCGGTGTAGCCGGCTTCGATCGCGGTGAAGTTCACGACATAGGGATTGCCCCCGCAGCCCCATTGCGGCGGCGGCACATTTGGGAAGATGACCGCGATCGTACTGAAGGTGATGGCGCAATTCGAGTTCGGCGCGGCTGGGTTGCATGGGGCCGGGCTCGGCGACGCGGACGGGCTCGGCGATGGTGACGGGCTCGCCGATGGTGACGGCGACGGCGACGGACTCGCTGATGGAGACGGTGACGGTGCCGGCGACGAGATCGGCGTGGCGATCAATTCAAGCCAGTACGTCGCCTGCTGAACGTCGATCGCGCCGGTGCCGCCGCTGAACGTCAAGGTCTGACCGGAAACCGTCGGAGGCACCCATGTGTATTGCGGATTGTTGCTCGTGATCAATAATTCGAGCGTGAATGTGTTCGTCGTGGTTGAGATGTTCGTAGGCAGCGTGAATTGCACGGTCGGTTCGCTCGACAGCGTCAACGCCTGCGAGAAATCCAAGCTCTCCCACATCACCACCACGCTGTTCGCCGCGAGCGGCGCCGCCTTTCCCGAATCCAGCGACCCGCGCATGCGGCTTGCCGGCGCCGGCGCACCCGAAGGTTGCGTCGTATAGGTCGTCGCGGTGACCTGGGTGCCTGCGGGAGCATTGTTCGGCGGGACCGTCAGCTGACCGCTGAACCCGGCGTGCTGCGGGAAGACGAGAGGCTGGCCTGCTGCAGGCAGCGCCTCCGTGACCGACGCCGGAGTCGAGGTGGCCTTCGGCCCCGGCGTCGTACTACTGCTGCCGCCGCAGGCAATGAGGGAGACGAACGCCGATGCGACGCAGCAAAACGCGATAAGGGGCAAAGGTTTTCGGACCAAAGCAAACATGGAGAACCTCCTTCGCAGGCCGCGCGAAAAGCGTCGGCCGGGCCGCCTGAAGGCAGTACTCCTCTATCCTATGAGCTTGTTTAGCCGGGCAGTATGGGGTGAAACCCTACCAGGCCGAATCTCGACGAGACGAATGTGGAGAACGTCGTGTGGCGGCTCAGGGTATGCGGGCGAGCGTCGTGCGCGCTTCCGAGTCCTGCGGATTCAGCGCGAGCGCCTGTACAAGTGCCGCCTTTGCTTCTGCGGTTCTCCCCTGCCGAAAGCGGGCGAACCCGAGACCCGTAAATCCGGCCGCATCCTTTGGCGCAAGCCGGGTGGAGTCCATGAAGAGCGCGGCCGCGGTTTCCAGCTCACCCGAGCGGAGCGCGCAGTAGCCAAGCCCTTCAAAAGCGCCGGGCTGCGAGCTGTCGGCCTTCACTATGGCAGCGAATTGACCGCGCGCTAGCGCGATCTCATCGAGCCGGTACGACGTCCAGGCTGCTAACAGTCGAGCCGGGATGGTCGGCGACTTGATGCCGGCGAGAGCCTTGCGATCGAGCGTGTAACGGCCGGCGTCGTAGTCGGCTTGCGCTTCGTCGAGAAGTCGCGCATCGGCGCTGCGCGCGCCGCTTTTCAAGAGGTATGGTGCGGACGGCGTGCCCTCTTTGGTGAGCAGCGCCGCGACCGTGCGGACGCGGTGCATGCCGAGATAGCAATGGAGGTAGATCCGGCCTTTCGATCGTGCGATGAATTCCGCGGCGAGGTGTGCCTGGCGGTCATAATCCGAGCCGGCGTGGGTGCCGAAGATGCTCTCCATCGGAAAATTGACGAACGCCATGCCGTACTTCGCGGCGTTGACGCGCTCTTGCTCGAGAAGCATCGCTTCGTACGGGAGATCGGCGTCGAGGAGACTGACGTCGGTCTCAACCCCGTTCGCACGGAGGACGGCGAAATCGTCGGCAGACGGGTACGGACCGGTGACGACGCGGGTGTCGAGATCGGTGATCTTGGCGCGGAAGAACCCGGTCAGGAAGTTCTGAGGGTTCAGAAGAAGCCAGACGCCCGCACACACCGCGATCACGAGAAGTGCGAGCGGCCAGCCGATGAGTCCCGAAGAGCGAGTGGACGAAGCGGTCATCTTCCTTGATATCGGCCACCAGCCAAGCGGCGATTAGCGCGGGCCTGACGGATGCGGTCAAATGTTGGAACAGAAGTTCCGGGATGAAGCGAGGGGCCTCGGGCTGCTCTTTCTGGGCGGTGCGCTTTTCGTCGACGCACTCTGGACGATGGGACCCGATCCGTTCGGGTTCAGCGCGTGCATCTATAATTGCGGCAGGGGCTATCTCGCCCTTTTGTCCCTCGTACTCATGTGGCTGGGCGCCTATCTCGCTTTTCGGAAGCGGAACTAGGCCGAGATAGGCGTCGAATCGCTCATGAGCCAGAGTTACGCTTGACGTCCCGCAAACGCTTTGATAGAATACGAAGGTTCAGCTGGTGCCATCACGTGCCGGCGGTTCTTCAGTACGCGCCGCCTTCGTCTTGAGTGCGGCAGCGAGAAATCCCCGGAGGCTTTCCACCACCGCGCGAGGCGGGGATCCCCCCTGGGAGAGGCAGCGGCCGGCCGCCGGTGTCTCCTTTCTTTTGTGAACGCGCGTTCTTGTCAGAGGTCAGTCGTTGCCGACAATCAGTCAGCTCGTGCGCAAAGGCCGCGAGAAGCTCCGGAAGAAGTCGAAGTCGCCGGCGTTTCACGTCGCGTTGACCGGCGCAAAGCCGGGTCACCCCGACCTGCCGCAGCGCAACAAGACGATCAAGCAAGGCAATCCGCTGCGGCGCGGCGTCTGCACGCAAGTCAAGACGATCACGCCGAAAAAGCCGAACTCGGCGCTCCGTAAAGTCGCGCGCGTCCGGCTGACCAACGGCATCGAAGTCACCGCCTACATCCCCGGCATCGGGCACAACCTACAAGAGCACTCCGTCGTGCTGATCCGCGGCGGCCGCGTCAAAGATCTGCCCGGCATCCGCTACCACATCATCCGCGGTACGCTGGACACGCAGGGCGTTCAGAACCGCAAGCAGAGCCGTTCGAAATACGGCGCCAAACGACCCAAATAATCAAATCCGCTTTGTAGTAGGGCGAGCATCGCTCGCCCGTATATAAGGAAGATATGCCGCGAAAAGGACCGGTCCCCAAGCGTCAAGTGCTGCCCGACCCGCGCTTCAACTCGCGGACGGTCGCGCGCTTCATCAATAAGGTGATGCTCGCGGGCAAGAAGAGCATCGCTGAACGGATCACGTACGGCGCGCTCACGATCATCGGGGAGAAGACCGGTAAAGATCCCATGGACGTGTTCACGCAGGCGATGAACAACGCCATGCCGCTCGTCGAAGTGCGGCCGCGCCGCGTCGGCGGCGCCACGTATCAGGTGCCGATGGAAGTGCGCCCGGACCGGCGGCAGGCCATGGGCATGCGCTGGCTCATCGGGTTCGCTCGCAAGCGCCCCGGCAAGACGATGGAAGATCGCCTGGCAGCCGAGCTTCTCGATGCTGCGAACAACCAAGGCGCGTCGGTCAAAAAGCGCGAGGACACGCACCGCATGGCCGAGGCCAACAAGGCCTTCGCGCACTATCGCTGGTGATCGGCCAGCTCACTTCCGCAGGCGAGCGCAAGCCCGCCGCGTCCAAGGATCACGTACAGGGGAAAGTGCCTAGACAGTACACGCTCGCAAACACACGCAACATCGGCATCGCCGCCCACATCGACGCGGGCAAGACGACGACGACCGAGCGTATTCTCTTTTACACCGGCCGCACGCATAAGCTCGGAGAAGTCCACGAAGGCGCCGCCACGATGGACTGGATGGAGCAAGAGCAGGAGCGCGGCATCACGATCACATCCGCTGCGACGACCTGCATTTGGCGCGACACGCGCATCAACATTATTGATACGCCCGGCCACGTGGATTTTACCGTCGAAGTGGAACGCTCGATGCGCGTCCTCGACGGCCTCGTCGCACTTTTCGACTCGGTAGCAGCCGTGCAGCCCCAGAGCGAAACCGTCTGGCGCCAGGCGAACAAGTATAAGGTTCCGCGCATCATCTTCATCAATAAGATGGATCGCACGGGCGCCGATTTCTATAACGCCGTCACGAAGATCCGCGAGCGCCTCGGCGCGCGGGCGATGCCGGTCCAGCTGCCGATCGGCCAGGAAGATCAATTCAAAGGTTTTGTCGACTTGCTCACCGGCCGGGCCACGATCTACACGGACGACCTCGGCAAGACGTTCGAAGAGACGGACGCCCCCGCCGACATGCACGATCTCATCCACAAATGGCGCGCCGAGCTCATCGAAGCGGTCGCCGAAACCGACGAGCACCTGACCGAGAAATTCGTCGAAGGGCACGAGATCAGCGGCGACGAGATCCGCAAGGCGCTGCGCACCGCGACGACCGCCGCGAAGGTCCTGCCCGTGCTGTGCGGCTCCGCGTTCAAGAACAAAGGCGTGCAGGCGCTGCTCGACGCCATCGTCGATTACTTGCCGTCGCCCGTCGATCTCCCGGATGTATCCGGCGTCGATCCGGATCATCCAGAAAACATCCTCACGCGCAAGGCGTCGGATGAAGAGCCGTTCTCCGCACTCGCATTCAAGATCGCCACGGATCCGTTCGTCGGCAAACTGACATTCTTCCGCACGTATTCGGGCACGTTGAAATCCGGTTCGTACGTCTACAACTCCACCAAAGGGCAGCGCGAGCGCATCGGGCGCATCCTGCGCATGCATGCCAACCACCGCGAAGACGTGGAGGGCGTGGAAGCAGGTGACATCGCGGCGGCGGTGGGCTTGAAGAACACGACGACCGGCGACACGCTCTGCGATGAGAAGAAGCCGATCATCCTCGAGAACATCAAATTCCCCGACCCTGTGATCAGCCAGGCGATCGAGCCGAAGACGAAAGCCGATCAGGAGCGGCTCGGTCAGAGCTTGCAGAAGTTGGCTGAAGAAGATCCGACGTTCCGTATGTTCACGGATGAAGAGACGGGTCAGACCATCATCTCCGGCATGGGCGAGCTGCACCTCGAGATCATCGTCGACCGCCTGCTGCGCGAGTTCAAGGTCGGCGCGAACGTGGGCAAGCCGCAAGTCGCGTACAAAGAAGCCGTCACGAAGACTGTCGAAAAACACGGCCGGTACGTCCGCCAGACCGGCGGCAAGGGCCAGTTCGGCGATTGCTGGATCCGCGTGGAACCGCTGCCGCCCGGATCGGGCGTCGTGTTCGACGACAAAGTCAAAGGCGGCGCGATTCCGAGAGAGTTCATCGGCGCGGTCGAATCGGGAGTGCGAGAAGCGGCGCTTGCGGGCGTGCTCGCCGGCTATCCGGTGCTGGACTTCAAAGCAACGGTGTTCGACGGCTCGTATCACGAAGTCGACTCGAACGAAATGGCGTTTAAGATCGCGGGCTCCATGGCGTTCAAAGAGGCAAACCGTTCGGCCGGCCCGATCATCAAAGAGCCGATCATGGCGGTCGAAGTCGTGACGCCCGATCAGTTTTTAGGCGACGTCATCGGCGACCTGAACGCGCGGCGCGGGCACGTGCTCCACATGGAGCCGGAATCGCAAGGCATCCAGAAGGTCAACGCCACGGTGCCGCTGTCGGAGATGTTCGGTTACTCCACAGATTTGCGCAGCCGGTCGCAAGGCCGGGCGAGCTACACGATGGAGTTCTCGCACTACGCGCAAGTGCCCAAGAGCATCGAAGAAGAGATCGTCGCGAAGACCACGGGCAAATAGATGTACACGAAGCAGTCGTGCCGGTCGCATGCCGGCGATGGAGTGAGCAATGGCTAAGCAGAAGTTCGAGCGTTCGAAGCCGCACGTGAACATCGGCACGATCGGCCACGTGGACCACGGCAAGACGACGCTGACGGCGGCGATCACCAAGGTGCTGGCGGCATC
>Ga0070735_10000894_pt1 | contig 30165 bp, 23 predicted proteins | sample Coa_R1_FD_66443 | JGI IMG/M metagenome (GOLD analysis project Ga0070735, IMG submission 66443) | Surface soil microbial communities from Centralia Pennsylvania, which are recovering from an underground coalmine fire - Coalmine... | ecosystem: Environmental > Terrestrial > Soil > Unclassified ...
CCACGCGCGGCGCGAGCGGGTGACGAGGCCGAGCTCCTCGAGGGAGCGCAGCATGCGGCTGACGACGGGTGCGCTGACGCCGAGGTAGTCGCGCAGCGTTCGTTGCGCGACGGGCCGCGGTGAAGGCTGGAGATTTTGGCGCAGCACGAACATGAGGTCGGCTGACCACCTCGCTTTCTACCTACGCGCAGACCGGTTGCTCCCGAAGCGGGCGGCCGTCAGACTGCGGCACGCGCGGTGCTCAGGCTGCCCGCCATGAACGCCATTTCCTTCGGCACCAAGCGTTCCCGGCGAGAACAAAGGGGAGCACCCGCTCCGCGTGTTCGTGACCATCACACCCTGTCCCGCGCCGTCTCGCGCCGGCCGCGGTCCCTACCCTACCGAGCGAGGGTCGCGAGCGCCTCGCGCAAGAGCTCGGGCATCGGGGCGCTGCGCGCGCGCTCACCGATCGCCGAGACGGCGCGCTCTGCCTCGCTCGGCTTGAAGCCCATCCCGGTGAGCGCGCTCCGCAGGCGTTCTTCGGCGTCGGCGCCGCCCCCCGGTGTGGCCTGGCCGGCGGCGGGTGCCAACGGGCGCGTCGGAACGGAGGGGAGTTTATCGCGAAGCTCGAGCAGCAGTCGCTCGGCGATCTTCTTGCCTACCCCCGACACCGCCGTGAGCGCGGCGAGGTCGCGGCGCGCGACCGTCAGGGCCAGCTCCTCGGCAGGGAGCGCCCCGAGGACGGCGACCGCGATCTTTGGGCCCACGTTCGAAACGGCGAGCAGCGCGCGGAAGGCCGCTCGCTCCGTCTCGTCCGCGAAGCCAAAGAGCGAGAGGGCGTCCTCTCGCACGTGCGTGTGAACCCACAGGGTGATGCGGCCGCCCTCGTCGCCGCGAGCCCGCCCGAGGGTCCCCATCGGTACGGCGAGCTCGTAGCCCACGCCTCCCACGTCGAGGACGACCGCGTCGGCCTCTTGCGCGGCGACCCGGCCGGTCAGGCGACCGATCATGCCTCGGACGCTACCACGACTATTGGGTGGCCTCAGTCCGCTCTCTCGCTTCGCTCGAGCATGCGGACTAAGCGAACCTCAGCGTTGGGCCATGCGGCCGGGGGCCGCCCACGGGCAGGCGACCGGCGCCGTCACGCCGGGGGCATGCGGTTGAGTAATGGCTCGGCGCAAGGCCGCGAGGGGCGCATCGTCCACCAAGATCACGTCATCGCCGTCGAGCATCACGCCGAGGTCCTGGAAGATGCGATCCATGTCGACGCTCCAAGGCTCGAGCCCGAACTCGTGGTGCATCGGCCGCAGAACCGACGCGCCCACCGATGCGTCTGCCGTTTGGAGCAAACGGTCGAAGTCCCAGATCTGCGCGATGCTCCCGCCCGACATGAGAAGGCCGCGGAGGGCGTCCTCGAAGCCCAGGCGGTTGCCCGTTCGCCTCCGGATTTCGAGATCGGCGAGCAGACAGAAGGTGGCGCCGCCCCAATAAGTGCGCGCCCAGCTCGAGGAACCGTCTAGCCCCGCGCCCCCCTTCGCCGCCGCGCCGATGGGCATTCCGCGCGCGAACTGTCCCCACACCTCCTCGGCCGTCAACTCGCCCGCGCGCGCCCGCGCGATCGGCTGAATATAGACGGCCACACCTTCTTCCATCCAGTGGTAGCGCCTCGAAACGCTCGGAACCGCGAGGTGGGCCAGCTCGTGGGGAAGCACCCAGTCCCGGTCGAGCGCCGAAGCCCCGGCGTGCTCGCCGACCTCGACGACAATCGACGCGCCGCCGTCTCCCATCGTCTCGCCGTGCCGGACCTCGCTCCCCGCAGCCGGCACGACCAGAACCATCACCCGCTCGAGCGGGAAGCAACCGAGAAAGCGCGCCATCGTATTCGCGTTCCGCGCGACCCAGGCGACCAGCGCGTCGTCGCTGACCGAGTAGCCCGCCGGCGCGATGGCGAGATCCACGGTCGCTCCCTCGACGGCCTCCACGTGACGAACCCGCACCGGCCCGAAGACGGCGTAAGGAGCCACGCCGATGCTCGATGCTTCGGCCTCGTACGTCCCAGGCCGGCCCTCCCCCGCCTCGAAGACCCCGGTGGCGAACGACGAGCCGGCTGGCGTGCGCACGTGGAAGCGGTATCGCGTGCCGGAGGGCGAGAGCGTCGGGTGAAGCAACCACACCGACGGCGAGGCCTCGACGACATCTCCCCAGGCGATCGCCATGTCCGCGTCGTGGAGCGACGTCGCGGCCTCGGCCAGCCGGAAGCGGTAGCGCACGTGGCAACCTTGCGAGCACTGCGGTGCGTGCACCCCCGCGCCGGATCGGGGGACGTCCTCCCAGCCGTCGTCGTGCTCGATCTGGACGTCGCGCAGGAACGCCTCGGCGCCGTGGCGGACCACCAGATCGGCGAGCGACCCGCGCGGGAGCCAAGCGTCGATCGACAAGGCACGCGACCCGCTCTCGAGCGCGACCTCGTAGCGCCAGCTGGCAGCGTTGCCCGAAGAAGGAGCCGAGGCGTGGAGCGAGTCCGAACCGCAGGAGACCTCCGCCAGCGCCGCCGCCAGCGCCCAGGCCGCTCCATGTCGACTCGAACTGCTGCGCACTTCTCTCGTTCAGTGTGTCACGAAGCGGCCGCGTGTCCCGTCGCCCCGCGTCGCGCGACGCGTCATGCGCTGCGACGGAGCGCGCCGGCGGCGAGGATCGCGAAGACCGGCGTGACTACGAGGTGGTAGCGGTCCTCTCCGAAGAACACCGCATGCGTGAGGATCGTCGTGCCGAGGAGCGCAACGAGCAGCAGCAGGGCGTGGGACAGCGGAGGATGACCCGGCAGCGGCAGGCACGGCGTCACCGCGGCGAACACGGCGAGGGGCCAGAACACCGGCCCGTGCCCCGAGAAGGCGAGCATGCCGAGGCAGCCCGCCACCGCCAGGGCCGCGCCCTGGACCGCGGCTCGCCGTCCACGGCCCAGCGGGAACGCGATCCCCCCGAGCGCGGCGGCCGCCAAGAGCAGCCGGTGGGCGAATGTCGTCGCGTCGCGAACGCCTTCGCGGCGGTCTTCCGGCCACGCCTCGGGCCGCGCCTCGTGGAGGTATTCGACGGCGAAGGACTCGTGGTCGAACATGTAACCGAGCTTGGCCGGGACGAGCGCCAGCCATCGCCACGGGTGCTGGCGGATCTGGTCCAGACCGTACTCGAGCCAGCAGCGGTCCTGCTGCACCTGCCCGGTGACGTCGCGACAGCCGTCGCTCGAGCGAAGCGTCTCGAAGCGGCCGGTGGCGCGGGGGAACGCGCCGATGGCCAGGTTCCAGCCCGCGTTCGTGCTGACGAGCGCGCACCCGTCCATCACCCGGCAGTTGCGGGCCGTCCACGGCAGGACCGGAAGGAGCGCGAGCGCGCACGCGGCGGCCACGGCTCGGGCCCGGCCCCACCGTTCGCGGACCGCGCGGCCCGCGAGGAAGGGCGCGCAGAGCAGCGTTTGCGGCCGAACCAGGGCTGCGACCCCGAGCCCGGCGGCCCCCGCCGCGAGCCCGCGAGCCGGCCGTGGGTCGCGGACCGCGAGCCAGAACGCCACGAGCGTCAGCATGGCGGCGAGGGGCTCGGCCATGACTAACGCCGAGTAAAGGACCAGGCCGGGGTGGAGCGCGACGACGAGCCCCGCGGCCCGGGCGCGCGGCCCCGAGAGCGCGTGTCGAGCTACGGCCCACGTTGCGACCGCCAGGGCCGCCCCCACGAGGGCATTGGCCACCCCGCAGACCGCGTGGCTCGCCCCGAGCGCGCGATAGAAGAGCGAGAGAAAGGCGCTGTACCCGACCGGATAGTGGCACCAGGGGTGCCAGACGACGTGACCGTCGATGCTCCGGTCGTCCGAGTAGCCGAAGCCTTCGGCGATGCGGCGGGCCCCGAAATCGTAGTAGTGGCCGTCCCAGACGGGCTCGCCCGAGAGCGCCAGCGCCGCCCACACGCGGGGAGCGAGGGCGACGACGAAAAGGAGCGCGCCGAACCCGGCGCCGTCGGGCTCCTTTGCCTTCACGCCGGGTCCTTCAACGCGCGCCCTCGCCCTGTGTACGCGTGGCGGTCGCCGCGCGCGCCGAGCTCCTCGCGCAGACGACGAAGATACGTCTTTTGCACTTGCGCCGGGTCGAGGCGAAGCTGCTTCGCGAACTCGACGAGGAAGCCGCGGGTGTAGACGAGCGCGGGCAACTCATCGAAGCGGTCGTCCTCGAGCGCCTGCAGGTGGGAGCGCGCGATCTTGGTCTTGGCGCCGATCTCGGCCAGCTCGAGCCCCTGCGATTCGCGCACCTTGCGCAGCAGCGCACCCGTGAATTCGGTGTCGGGCCCGATCTCGCGCTGCAGCTCTGCCTGAAGCATGAGCTGTTCGGCCGCCAGGGCTGGGCGCGTGCTTCGCGCCGACAGGACCTGAGGCTCGTGCTCGGGGAACGTCGAGAGATCGTACGCCCTACGGCGGACCGGATCGAGCAAGGTGTCGTACGCCTCGTCGAGCTTGCGCTGCGCCGCGGTGAGCTGTTCGCCGTCGAGGAGCGACGCCGTCGCCAACCCCCCCGTCGCGTAGATCTCGCGCTGCCTCTTGTAAGCCCGTCGGATGTCCTCGTCACTGGCCGACCGCGAGACGCCCAGCACCGCGTAGAGCGTGGGTTCGTCCGCCACGACGGGAGCCGCCGCCTGCGCCTCGACGGCGCGCGACGTGGCCAAGGCGAGCACCCGGCGTGCGAGGCGCTCGACGTTGCGGGCGCTTTTGCTCGTGGGACTGTCGACGAGCAGCGGCTTATTGCGGCGCACCGTCAGCCACACCGTGTCGTCCTGCTCGATGTGCCCCAGCTCGTCGAGAATGACCCCATAGTGGCGGGAGACGAGGCCGCTCATCCAGGCGCCGAGCTCGGTGTCGGAGCGGACGCGCGTCTGGTTGACGACGAGCTGCACGCGCAGCGCCTGCGCCTCCGCCCAGGCGACCTCGGCGAGAGGGCGGTCCATCTTTGCGAGGCGTCGAACGAGCTCGATCGGCGCCGGAAGCGTCCCGAGATCCGCAAGAGCGCGCTCCACGATGGCCGAGCGAAGCTTGTCGCGCGCGAGGACCCGGCGTAGCCGGCGTCGAAACGCGGCGCGGAGGAAGCGATAGGTCGTCTCGATGGCGGGGGGCTCGGGGACCGTCACCGCGATGGCGATGTCGGCGGCGAGCATCAGGTCGAGCGCGAGGTCGCCCTGGCCCGGGCCGACGTCGACGACCAGATAGTCCGACGGCAGCGACCGGAGCGCCCCGAGCCACCGACCCTTGCGTCCCCCGCGGAGCGTGGCGCTGGGGGTCGTTGCATCGTGCGCCGCCGGGAGCAGGGCGAGCCCCGGGACGCTCGTCGCGACCAGCGCGCCGCGCAGCGCGTCGGCGCCTTTCTCGGCGAGATCGGGCTCGCGCCGGCCGGCCTTGAGGGCGAAGTGGGCGTGTAGGTTCGAGCCCGCCGCGTCGGCGTCGACGAGAACCACACGCTTTCCGAGTTGAGCGAGATAAACGGCTAGGTTGACCGCGACCAGGCTCTTGCCGACCCCGCCGCGACCGGCGCCGACTGCGATGAATCGTCCCGCAGCCTTCGCCCCGGCCTCTCGCGCGTCGTGGGTCATACGGGGCCGGGGAGGGCAGGCGCAGTCCGCGCTCGTCGGAGCAGGCTGAAGATCCTGGCGCCGAGCTCGGGGGCGCGGAAGGGCTTCACCACGAAGTCGTCCGCCCCGCTGCCGATGGCCTCTCCCAGATCGGCAGACGACGCGTGCGCGGTCAGAAAGAGCACGGGCAGCGCGCGCATCGAAGGGTGCCGGCGGACCTGACGGCAGACGTCGAGCCCCGTCATCCCCGGCAGGTTCCAGTCGAGGACGAGCAGATCGTAGGGGTGCAGGCGCACGCGATCGAGGGCCTCTTCCCCGCTGCCCACCGATTCGACCGCCAGGCCCACCGTGGTCAGCATCGCGCCCACGACGTCGCAGATGTCGCGGTCGTCGTCGACCAGAAGGACGCGGGTGCCGGTCGCCGGCTGCGCTCGCGCCGCTCGTCGGATCGGTCGTACGACGGTCGCCTCGGCGAACCCGACGAGGCGCTCCCAATCGCGCCCTTCGAATGCGAGGACGGGACCCGCGCTCGGCCCGCCGTGGAGGCCGCGCGCCGCGGCGGCGGTCGACCGGCGGCTCCGCCCCACCTGGAAGAGGGCGAGCACCCATTCGCCGTCCTTGACGGCGTTGCCGTGGGGCAAAGGAAGCTCGTGGTCGTTCTCCTCCAGCGCACGCGAAAAGTCCGGCGAGTCGTCGAACTTGTGGACGATGTTGCGCACGGCGCGAGACCGTAGCCCCGCGCCGGAGCGTGCGCAAAGGCCATGCCCTCGGGCGGCGCCGCGTTTCTTTTTGTGTTCTATTCTAGGGCCGCCATGCGCGTGACGGTCCTCGGAGCCGGTTACATGGGGAGCGCGATGGCCTGCGTGGCGCGCCGTCGGGGGCACGACGTGCGCCTGTGGGGGACGTGGCTCGACGACGCGCTCGTCGACGCGTGCCTTCGCGGCGAACCTCACCCCCGCCTCGGCCTGCGGCTGGAAGGCATCGCGCTCGTGCGCTCGACCGGGCTACGCGAGGTGCTCGCCGGCGCCGAAGTCGTCGTCCACGCCGTCAACTCCGACGGGGCGGTGCCCGTGATGACGCGTGCGGGACCCGATCTGCCGGACGTCCCCGTGCTCAGCGTGACCAAGGGCCTCCTCGAGTCGCCGCGGAAGGGGCATATGGATCGGATCGACGTCGTCGTCTCGGAGCACCTGCGGCGCCCGGTCCGCTTCGTCCACGCCGGCGGCCCGGCGAAGGCCATGGAGGTCGCGCGCGGCGTGCTGACTTGGATGGAGTTCGCCGGACCGCGCGCCGACGTGGCCGCGTGTGCGAACGCGCTCCGAGGCGACGGTTTGGTCGTCAGCGAGAGCGACGACACCGCCGGCGGCGAGCTTTGCTCGGCGCTCAAGAACGCCTACGCGACCGGCCTCGGCCTATGGGACGGCTTCGTCGGCGCCGGCGCGCACAACGCGCGGGCCGCGTGCTTCACCCAGGCGATCGTGGAGATGCGCTTGCTCGTGTGCGCCGGGGGCGGACGCGCGGAGACCGTCCACGGAGCGGCCGGGGTCGGGGACCTCCACGTGACGGCCGCGGGGGGGAGAAACCGGGCGTTCGGCGAGCGCGTGGGACGCGGCACCCCGGCCACGCAGGTCGCGTCCGAGATGCTCGCTGCCGGCGAGCTCACCGAGGGGTACCCCGCCATTGCGACGGCGTGGCGCTTCGCGCGCGAGCGGGGCGTCGAGGGCCTGCCGCTGCTCGCCGCGCTCCACGCGATCGTGTGGGAGGGCGCCGACGTGGGCGCGACGTTGGGGGCGCTCCGGCTGAGCGTGTAGACAGCATGCCACCAGGTATCGTTGCTCGGTGGCGTCGGCGACACGATCGCGGGCGAGTGAGCGACGCTCGGGTCCTTGTGAACGAAAGAACGTGCGCCCGCGCCCGCCTAGAACCCGCAGATCCTCGCGAACCGATCCCGGTGGTACGCCCCGTCGCCGAACGTCATCTCGGCGACCCTCGCTCGCTTCATGAAAAAGCCGATGTCGTGCTCGTCCGTCATCCCGATTCCGCCGTGCATTTGCACGGCCTCGTTCGCCGCGAGGACGTACGCGTCAGAACAGCGCGCCTTCGCCGCGGAGACGAACGCGGCAGCGTGGGGCGCCCGCTCGTCGACCGCCCGGGCCGCGGCCATGACGGCGGACCGGGCAAGCTCGATCTCGACGAAGACCCGCGCGGCCCGGTGCTTCAGCGCCTGGAACGAGCCGATGGCCACGCCGAACTGCACCCGCTCCTTGAGGTACGCGAGCGTCCGCTCGAAGGCCTCGCTCATCCCCCCGAGCGTCTCGCCGCAGAGCGCCACCGTCGCGCGGTCGACGACCGAATCCACGACGGCCGCGCCCTTGCCGAGCTCCCCGATCAACGACGCGGCGGGGACCTCGACCCCCTCGAGGCCGACGAGGGCGCAGCCGCGTCCGTCCAGCCGGTGCTGCCCTTCGACCCGAAGGCCCGCCGCTCCCGTGGGGACATAAAACAGCGAGATCCCCTCGACGTCCGCTGCGGCGCCCGACGTCCGCGCCACCACCACGAAGCCGTCGGCGCCCGCCCCATCCATGACCTGGATCTTGGTGCCGACGAGGCGATAGCCGCCGGGCGCCCCTTCGGCACGCGTCGAGACCCGGTGCAGGTCGAAGCGCGCGCCGCGCTCCTGGAAGGCGAGGGCGAGCACTATCTTTCCCGCAATCAGGGGCGGGAGCAGCTCCGCGCGCTGCCGATCGGTGCCGGCCGCCGCGAGCGCCTGCCCCGCGAGCATCACGGACGACAAGAGCGGCTCGGGGGTCAGCGTTCGGCCGAGGGCCTCGGCGAGGACGACGACTTCCGCCAGCCCCAGCCCGGCCCCTCCGTCCGCCTCGGCGAAGCAGACGCCGGTCCACCCGAGGTCCGCCATCTGGCGCCACACGTCGCGCGAATAGCCCAACCGATCGCCCGCGTCGCGCAGCTTGCGCACGCGAGACAGCGGGGACCGGTCCGCGGCGAAGGCGCTCGCCGTCTTGCGCAGTTCTCTCTGATCTTCGGTGAGTACGAGGCGCATGGTTCTTTCTGGTGTGTCGTCCGAACTCTCGCCTTGCTCGAGCGTGCGGACGACTTGTCTAATCCGGTAGGCCGAGGACTTGCTTGGCGATGACGTTGAGCTGCACTTCCGACGTGCCCCCCTCGATCGAGTTGCCGCGCGATCGCAGCCAGTCGCGCGCCTGTTGCAGGTCATCGGCGCTGAAGCCCGCGCCCTCCCAACCGAGCGCCTGAGGCCCGCGGATCGCCAGCATGAGCTCCTGACGGCGCTGGTTGAGCTCTGTCCCGTAGAGCTTGAACATCGACGACTCGGGCCCCGGCCGCTGACCCGCGGCGGCGCCGTCGGCGGCGCGCTGAACCGTGAGCTGGAAGCAGAGCTCGTCCATTGAGAGCTGCGCGATGCGATCCCTCAAGAGCGGATCGTCTGCTGCCCCCTGCTCGCGCGCCAGCGCGGCGAGCCGGTTGCTCGCGAGATCCCACGCGCCCGGGACGTCGCGCCGCCCGCCGCTGCCCATGACGCTCGCGATCATCGACCGCTCGTGGCCGAGCAGCGCCTTGGCCACCGTCCAGCCGGCGTTGACCTCCCCGACCACGTTGACGACTGGCACGCGCACGTCCGCGAAGAACGTCTCGCAAAACGGGGACGCGCCGCTGATGAGCCGGATGGGCCGGACCTCGACCCCGCGCGTCGCGAGGTCGACCAGGAGGAACGTGATGCCGACCTGCTTCTTCTTCGCGGCGGGGTCGGTCCGGACCAGCATGAACATCCAGTCCGAGAGGTCGCCGTAGCTCGTCCAGATCTTCTGCCCGTTGACGACGTACTCGTCGCCGTCCCGGACGGCCGTCGTCTGGAGGGACGCGAGGTCCGACCCAGCGTTCGGCTCGGAGTAGCCCTGGCACCATCGGATCTCGCCGCGCGTGATTCGCGGCAGGTGCTCGCGCTTGAGGGCCTCGCTCCCGAACTGCAGGAGCGTGGGCCCGATCATCGTCAGCCCGAACCCCACGAGCGGTGGAGGGAGGTCGAGCCTGGCGATTTCCCCCTCGAGCACCTTCGCCTCTTCGCGCGTCCAGGCGGCGCCCCCGTACTCCTTGGGCCAGGTCGGCGCGGTCCAGCCACGTTTCGCGGCGAGGGCGAGCCACTCGAGGGCCTCGGGGTACACGGCAGCGGGCCTTCGCCCGCCCCAGACGTGAGCCTTCGGGTCGGCCGCCTTGCCGCGAAGGTTGGCCGAAACCTCCTTCTCGAGGACGGCCCGTATCTGGGCTGCCAGCGCCTCGAGATCGGCCATCACGCCACCTCGAACAGGCCCGCGGCGCCCATGCCTCCGCCGATGCACATGGTGATGACGACGTACCGGACGTCCCTGCGCTTGCCTTCGATGAGCGCGTGGCCGACCATCCGCGCGCCGCTCATGCCGTATGGGTGGCCGATCGCGACCGCGCCGCCGTTCACGTTGAGGCGGTCGTTGGGGATGCCGAGCCGGTCGCGGCAGTAGATGACCTGCACCGCGAACGCCTCGTTGAGCTCCCACAGGCCGACGTCCTCCATCTTGAGGCCGTGCCGCTCGAGCAGGCGCGGGACGGCGAAGACCGGGCCGATGCCCATCTCGTCCGGCTCGCATCCGGCGACCGCGATCCCGCGGTAGATGCCGAGGATGGGCGCGCCACAACGCTTCGCGGTGCCGGCCTCCATCAGCACGCAGGCGCTCGCTCCGTCGGAGAGCTGACTCGCGTTGCCCGCCGTGATCGTCCCCCCCTCGCGCACCGGCTTGAGCTTGGCCAGCCCCTCGAGAGTCGTGTCCGCGCGGTTGCCCTCGTCCTTCGCCAGAGTGGTCTGCTCGTAGGTGACCTGGCCGGTGTCCTTGTGGGTGATGGCCTTGGTGGCGGTGACCGGGACGATTTCGTCCCTGAGCTTGCCGCTCTCCTGGGCGGCGGCCGTGCGACGCTGGCTCTCGAGCGAGTAGACGTCCTGCGCTTCCCGTCCGATCTTGTAGCGCTTCGCCACGACCTCGGCCGTGTCCAGCATCGCCATGTAGTACTCCGGCTTGACCTTCATCACCGTTGGGTCGCCCGTGCGGTGAGAGTTGCGATGCTCGTTCTGGACGAGGCTGATCGACTCGAGGCCGCCGGCGACGACGATAGGCATCCCGTCGACCATGACCTGCTTGGCCGCCGTCGCGATGGCCATCAGGCCGGAGGAGCACTGCCGATCGACCGTCATTCCTGCCGTGGTCACGGGGAGGCCGGCGGCGATCGCGCACTGCCGCCCGACGTTGTAGCCCTGTGTCCCCTGCTGGACGGCGGCCCCCATGACGACCTCTTCGACCTCCGCCGGCTCGACCCCGGCGCGGCGCACGGCCTCCCGGATGGCGTGGGAGGCCAGCGTCGGGGCCTCCAGGTTGTTGAACGCGCCCCGATAGGCCTTGCCGATGGGCGTGCGCGCGGTGGAGACAATGACTGCTTCCTTCACGACTAACCTCCGCTTTCAACCGGCGGCGCGCTTTGCGTCGAACGACGCGAACGTGCCGCTCTCTTTCGAGAGCTTTTCGAGCAGCGCGGACGGCTCCCAGACCTTGCCGTGCTGCGCCAAGAAGGCGCGTATCCGTGCATCGATCTTCCCCAGGCCGACCGTGTCCGCGTGGAACATGGGGCCGCCGCGGTGCGCGGGGAAGCCGTAGCCGTTGATCCAGACGGTGTCGATGTCGGATGCCCGCAGGGCGATCCCCTCGTCGAGGATCTTCGCCCCCTCGTTGATCATCGAGTAGAGGCACCGCTCGAAGATCTCGTCGTCCTCGATCTTGCGCCGCTCGATGCCGAGCTCTTTGGACACCTGCACGATGATCGCCTCGACCTCCGGGTCCGGGATGGGCGTGCGGTTGCCCGGCTCGTACTTGTAGAAGCCGGCGTTCGTCTTCTGGCCGTGGCGGCCCATCTCGGCGAGCCGATCGGGGACCGCTCCGCTGTACCGCGCGCCGGGCGGCGGCTTGGGCTGCCCCCTGCGGATCCGCCAGCCGACGTCGAGGCCCGCCAGGTCGCCCGTCGCGCAGGGGCCCATGGCGAACCCGAACCGCGTCATCACTGCGTCGACCTGCTGCGGCAGCGCGCCCTCCTGGATCAAGAGCTGAGCTTCGCGCCCGTACATGTGGAGCATCCGGTTGCCGACGAACCCCGTGCACACGCCGACGAGGACGCCCACTTTGCCGATCTGCTTGGCGAGCTTCATGCTCGTCGCGACGACGGCCTTGGACGTCTTGTCGCCGCGCACGATCTCGAGCAGCCGCATCACGTTCGCGGGGCTGAAGAAGTGCAGGCCGATGACCTGCTCGGGCCGCGAAGTGGCGCGGGCGATCTCGTTCACGTCGAGCGTCGACGTGTTGGTGGCGAGGATGGCGTCGCGGCGGCAGAGCGTGTCGAGCTTCCCGAAGATTTCTTTCTTCAAGGCCATCTCTTCGAACACGGCCTCGATCACGAGGTCCACGTCGCCGAGGGCGTCCCAGGAGGTGGTCCCGCTGATCCGGCCGACGCGCGAGTCCATCTCCGTCTGGGAGAGGCGCCCTTTGCTGACGGTCGCGGCGTAGTTCTTCGAGATGATGGCGAGGCCCTTGTCGACGAAGGGCTGCTCGCGATCGACGAGGACCACCGAGATCCCGGCGTTCGCGAACACCATCGCGATGCCCCCGCCCATGGTCCCCGCGCCGAGGACGGCGACCTTGCGCACAGGGAGGGTCGGCGTGTCCGCCGGCACGTCGGGGATCTTCGAGGCGGTCCGCTCCCCGAAGAACACGTGCCGAAGCGCCTTCGACTCGGTGGATTCGACCGCTTCCTTGAAGAGCTCGCGCTCGCGCTTGAGGCCCTGCTCGAACGGAAGCTCGACCGACGCCTTGACCGCCTCGACGCAGCGCGCCGGAGCGCGCCCGCCGCGCCCGCGCGCGATCGCGTCCTTGGTGGCCTTCTCGAAGAGGCCCGGGATCTTGCGCGCCTCGTCGAGCGCCGCCGAGAGTTCCCGCGCACGGGGGACCGGTCGCTTGTCCGCGACGCGCGCCGCGAAGGCGAGCGCCGCTTCCACCAGGGAGCCCCCTTCGACCACTTCGTCGACCAGCCCGAGCGATTTGGCCTCCGCCGCGCCGATCGGGTCGCCGCTGACGATCATCTCGAGGGCCTTCGGCACCCCGATGAGGCGGGGCAGGCGCTGGGTCCCGCCGGCACCCGGCAGGATGCCGAGCTTGACCTCCGGCAGACCGCACTTCGCGTCGCGCGTCGCCACCCGGTAGTGGCACCCGAGCGCGACCTCGAGGCCCCCGCCGAGCGCCGTGCCGTGGAGCGCCGCGACGACGGGCTTGGGGCTCGCCTCGTAGCGGCCGATGACGGCGTCGAGCGCAGGCTCCCTGGGCGGCTTGCCGAACTCGGTGATGTCCGCGCCTGCGATGAAGGTCTTGCCCGCGGCGCCGAGGACGAGCGCCTTGACCTCGGCGTCCGCGAGACCCCGGTCGAGCGCGTCCGAGAGACCCTGGCGAACGGCCTGGCTCAGGGCGTTGACGGGCGGGCTGTCGACGAGGACGAGGCCGACGGAGCCTCGCTTCTGGAAGGTGACGACGTCGCTCATGGGACTTCTCCTGGTCCGCACGCTCGAGCGAAGCGAGAGTTCGGACGATGAACCCAAAACCGGGGACGAATGCCCCGGCACCGTGCCGGGCCCAGCCCCTTTTGACTGTCAAGTGGGCGACAATCTACCCATTTTGCCCACGTGTATCGAGCCGCACCCTTTACGGAGTTTTACGCGCCTGGGCCCGTCGGCCGGTTGCCGTCGCCGCTTGCAGAAAGGACGATGGTTCGGATGCGAGCCTGGGCTCTTGCCGCTGCGACGCTCCTCGCGGGATGCGATCGCAGCGGGCCTCCCCCCGCGGCGCCCGCGCCGTCGGCGTCCCCGCCTGCCCCGCCCGTCGCTGCGTCCGGCCCGAAGCTCCTTGCCGCGGCGGACGTCGACCTCCGGCTCCTCGGGGCGTGGCGCGCGGCGGGGGTGACGCCCACGGCGCCAGCCGACGACGCGACCTGGGTGCGGCGGGCGTGGCTCGACGTGGTCGGGACGATCCCTCCGCCCGAGGTGGTCCGGCGCTTTCTCGCGGACGGCGCGGCCGACAAGCGATCGCGCGCGCTCGAAGACCTCTTGGCCTCGCCGATGTGGGCGGACCACTGGACCGCCTACTGGGACGACGTCTGGATGGGCCGCGACGCCCGTCGGCCCGACGTGGATCGCGGGGCGTTCCGGGGATTTCTGCACGACGCCTTCGCGCGCAACGCGCCGTGGAACGCGCTCGTCACCGAGCTTCTGACCGCCACGGGGCAGAACAGCGAGGGAGGGTCCCATCGCGAGGCCGATGCCGACGAAGGGCGCGACGGCGGACGTGGACCGACGATCCGCGGCGCGGTCAACTGGACGCTCAAGTACCAGGACGCGCCGCAGGACCTCGCGGGCGCGGCCTCTCGCACCCTGCTCGGCGTGCAGATCCAGTGCGCGCAGTGCCACGACCACAAGACCGAGAAGTGGACGCAGCACGACTTCCAGGCCTTCGCGGCGGCGTTCGTCCGGACGCGCGTCGTCCCGATCGACGCGGGGAACGCGATGGGCATGGTCAAGCGCGTCGAGGTCCGCGACCTCGATCGAGCGGCGCCGCGCTTCGCGAAGATGGGCGATCTCGAGGCCGTCACCAAGGCGGTCCCCACGGCGCTCGACGGGACGCCTCTCGACGCAGGGGTGGGGGTTCGGGCCGCGCTCGCCCAATGGATGACGAGGCCGGACAATCCGTGGTTCGCGCGGGCGTTCGTGAACCGCATGTGGGGTCACTTCCTGGGACGAGGGTTCGTCGACCCCGTCGACGACCTGCGCCCCTCGAACCCGCCCGTGGAGGGTGACCTGCTCGCCGCGCTCGCCGCCGACTTCGTGGCGAGCGGATACGACGTGAAGCACCTGGTGCGGGTGATCGTCGGGACCGCGGCGTACGCCCGCTCGGCGGCGCCCCTCGACGACGCCACGACCAAGGCAGATCCCGAGGTGAAGCTCTGGGAGCGGTTCCGCGTGAGCCCCCTGGGACCGAGCGAGCTCCTCGATGCTCTCGTGGCGGCGACGGACCTCGAAGGGTTGGTCCGGGCCAACGGGCGCCTCGACCTCGCGCAGGTGCGGTTTCGTGTCCGAGAGCGCTACGGGTTTCTCTTCGACGTAGACGAAGAGACCGACGAGAAAGGATTCGAGGGGACCGTCGCGCAGGGGCTCGCGCTGCTCAACGGCAGCGTGGTCGCCACCGGCGCGAGCGATCTCCCCGGGGGCGCGCTGCGCGACGTGCTCGCGATGCCCGGCGACGACGCCGCGAAGCTCGAGGCGCTCTACGTGCGGGTGCTCTCGCGCCTGCCGACGCCGGACGAGATCAGCCGCTGGCGGCAATTCCTGGCGGCGCCGCCGTCGGGGGTGTCCGCCACGGTCGCGCGCGATGCGGGCAGTCCGGCGGCGAGGCGCGCGGGCTCGCCGCAGCCGCTGGGAAAGCGCCTTCCGCCCGACCCGCTGCGCGGGGTGGAGAATCGCGCGGCGGGCGAGCGAGTCGATGGGGTCGCCCGGGCGTACGAGGACGTCCTCTGGGCGCTGCTCAACTCGAGCGAGTTCGGACTCAATCACTAAACGTCATGGGGCGCCGATGAGCGAGCTGCGGTTGTGTCGTCGGAGCGTCTTGCGGATCGGGACGAGCGCCGTCTTCGGCGCCCTGGTCGCGAGGCATGCAACGCCCGCGGCCGCGCAGGAAGCCGCATCGCGCGCGAAAGCGCGAGGCTGCATCCTGCTTTGGCTGAACGGCGGTCCGAGCCATATCGACACGTTCGACCCCAAGCCGGGCCGCGCGACCGGTGGCTCGTTCAAGGCCGTCAAGACGTGCGTCCACGGGGTTCTCGTCGCCGAGCACCTGCCGAAGCTTGCGGACCGCATGGATCGCGTCGCGCTCGTGCGCAGCATGAGCAGCAAGGAGGGCAACCATGCGCGCGCGCAGTACTACGTGCATACGGGGTACGCCCCGAACCCGACGGTCGTGCACCCTTCGCTCGGTGGATGGGTGGCGGCGCGCGCGGTGGAGCCCCACGCGGAGCTTCCGCCCTTCGTCAGCATCGGCGGTCCGAGCTTCGGCGCCGGCTTCCTCGGGGTCGAGAACGGACCGTTCGTCATCCAGAAGGCCGGAGCGTCGCCCGCGGACGTCGATCTGGCCCCCGGGGTGGACGAAGCGCGCTTCGAAAGGAGGCGGGCGGCGCTCGACGCGCTCGAGGAGCGATTTGCCGGGATCACGGGGGACGCCAAGGTGCACGGGCGGCGCGAGATCTACGCCCAAGCGGTGCGCCTCATGCGCGCGCCGGGACTGGCGGCTTTCGACGTCTCGACCGAGAGCGACGCGACGCGCGCTGCTTACGGGGACACGGACTTCGGTCGCGGGTGTCTGGTGGCGAGGCGGCTCGTCGAGCGCGGTGTGCGTTTCGTCGAAGTCGTGCTCGACGGGTGGGACACGCACCAGAACAACTTCGAGAGGACGAAGGCGCTCTCGCAGACGCTCGACACGGCCCTCGCCGCCCTGCTCGACGACCTTCGTGCTCGCGGCGTGGTTGACCAAACGCTGGTCGCGTGCATGGGCGAGTTCGGGCGCACGCCGCGAATCAACGCCAACGACGGCCGCGATCACTGGCCGCAGGCGTGGACAGCGCTACTGGCAGGAGGCGGTCTTCGCGGCGGAGTGGCGCACGGCGCGACGGACGAAGACGGCGCAAAGGTCCTCGGAACTCCGACGACCGTTCCGGACCTGCTCGCGACGATGGCCTCGGCGCTCGGACTCGATCCGGGCCACACCGAGTCGACCCCCGCCGGCCGGCCCATCTCGGTGACCGACGGCGGTGCGCCCCTGCCAAACTTAATCCGGTGACTCTTACCGGTGATGTCCGCCGCCGCCCGTGTGGCCCGAACCGCCACCGTGGAACGACGGTGCGGCGCGGGAGGGGGCGGACGTCGATGGACGGATGACCGACGGGTGCGCGTTGCCCGTGCCCACGCCGGGCGTGCTGACGCTGTGGCTCTGCGCGGGGGCGGACGTTCCGGCGCGAAACTGGGTGGAGGGCGCGACGGCGGACGGCGCGGGGCGAGTCGTCGAAAACGGGGCGCGGCCGCCCGCTGCGGAGTTGATCGTCGGCGCGGCGAACCGGGTCGGAGACCGCGCGCCGAGGGTCGTCGCCGTCGAGGCGTGCGCGAACTGCTGGGCGCGCGAGAGCCCCGCGGAGGCGCCGGCGCCGTGGGGGATTTCGGCCGCGTTGTAGCCGAGGCGCGTCGGCGGAGGCCCGCCCGACGCCGCACCGACGTACATGTGCATGCGCGCCGCGATCGGCGCCGCGGCAGGGCCGGCGACGACGCGGCCCCCGATGCCCGGAGAGAAAACCGCGCCGCGAGGGCAGTACACCCAGCGGGGGCCGACGTAGACGTTCCACCCCACGGCGACTCCCCCGAACCAGAGGAACGCGGGGGCCATCGGGGCCCACCCGACGTAGCCGTAGCCGTCGTCGACGCTCCACGTCACCCAGGCGCCTCGGTAGACCCGGCCCGGCACCCATCCCCAGCCGCGGCCATCGATGAACACCCAGCGGCCGTAGTGAAACGGCGCCCACCCCCACGGGTAGTCGCTGACCCAGACCCAGTCGTCGTCGTAAACCCAATGACCTGCGGTCACGTAGGGCACGAAGTCCGGTCCCACGGCCGCCGTCGAGGGCATCCACACCGTGCCGTACACTCCGTCGTCCACCCAGCTGCCGTTCGCGTCGAGCGCGCCGTGGAAATCAGTCAGCGCCGACGGGTCGTTGTCCGAGTACGAGTCAGTGTCCTCGCCAATTGGGTACTCGCCGGCCGCATACCCCGCGTTCCCCGGGCCGGAGGCCGAATCCGCCTGTCCCTGCGTATCGGAGGGGCCCACGCCTCCGGGAGAGGTCCCAGAGGGCGGCGCCGCGGGGGGGGGAGGAGGAACGTCGGCGGCGGTCTGGGGCGCGGGCCCCTCCTGTGCCGGCTCGCAGGCGACGAGGGCCGCAAAAAGTACAAAGACACCGAAGGCCGCGAGATGGGTGTTCATCGTTCGGTGAACCGTTCACAGCATGCGCACGATTTCCGCTTTCGTCACGTGTCTGCGCCTAAGGTGCGAGACGCCGCTGAGCCGCGCGTCGTCCGCCCGGGCAGGCTAGAATTTCCGCCATTCCTCGAGGAGGCCTTATGTTCGCGCGTCGGATCCGCCCTTATCTCGCCCTTGCCGCAGGGATGGCGGTGGGTCCGGGCGTGCTCCCCAGTTGCAGCAACACCGTCGGGTCCCGGGGCTTCGTCGGCGGTGATCCTGCGTCTTCCTCGGGCGCCGCCGTGTCCGATGACGATGCGGCCGCTTCCTCGGGGACGGTGCCGAGTTCCGGCTCGGCTTCGACGGGCGTGCAGTCCGGGAGCACAAGCGGCTCGGGAGCCGCGAGCAGCGGGCATACGGGCGCTACGTCGGGCTCCGGGTCCCCGACGTCGGGGTCGAAGAGCGGGACGGCGGACGCGTCGACGGGCTCTTCGGGCTCGGCCACGCTCGACTGCAGCGGGGACATGCCCCCCAACTGCGGGGCGCAAGCCTCGGCGCAGGTATGTGACCTCAAGACGAACACCTGCTGCATCGACGGGAACTTCAACGGCACTTGCCTTTCGGGGGCGAGCACGACCTGCCCCAACCCGACCGCCACGGCCGCGTTCCACTGCCTCCAGGCGTGCGACTGTCCGACGGGACAGGTCTGTTGCGGGGTCGTAGTCAAGGCCACAAATAACGTTTCGACCCAGTGCCAGACGGTTGCAAACGGCGGCTCGTGCATGCCGGTCGACACGGCGAACCAGGGCTCGGCGCAGATTTGCGCTTCGACCGCGGAGTGCAAGAACGGCCAAGCATGCATGATGCAGACGTGCACGCAGGGCGCGATGCTCAAGCTCTGCGGCCTTCAGAGCGGCCAGCCCTTCATGTGCCACTGAGGACCTCCATCGCGGGGATCGGGAAACGCCCGCGCCCGCGCTCCTATTGCGGATCCGTCACCGTTATGGGCACGCGCATCGCCACGTCGCCGCTGAGCGTCACGGTCAACGTCGCTTTGCCCGGCGCCACCGCCCACATGACGAAGCGGTTGTCGTTGGTGACGGGGGCCACGTGAAGGATCGATCCATCCGACGTCTGCACGCCGATGTCGCTGCTCCCCTGCTCGTGGGTGCCCCAGAGGTCGTGCGTCCAGACGCGCGGCTTGAACGCCGCCGCGATGCCCGTGTGAAGCTGGCCGCTCCCGCTCGAGAGGATCGAGGTGTCCGGCATGGGCGTGACGTTGTCGAGGATCCCGTGATCGATCCCGGAACAGCCGGAGGCGAAGGGGAACGCAAACACGATCATCGCGCGCAGCACGCCGCGCCCCCCTCCTCCCGGTCCGACGCTGTGCCCTTCAGCCATTGGTCCCTCCGTCCGCCAGCGGCGGACCGCTAACCGTGAACGGGATGTCGACGACGGCGCTGGCGCACGTCACGTGTACCGTTCCGGTCCCGCCGCCGACCCCCTGCACGCTGGCCGAGCGGCTCGTCGCGTTCGGGTCGACCGTGACGGGCGAACCGCCCGGCGCATACCACGCGCAGGGAATCTGACCGTAGAGCTTGGCCGCGTTTACGTCGAACGGTTCTACCGTCACGACCATGCTCTCGCCCGGACCGAGCGACACCGGCAACGGCAGGGGCCGACCCTGCGAGTCGCTCGGCTTCAGCCTCGCGATCGTCGAGAAGCGCAGGTGGATGAAATCGTCCACCGTCGACTTTCCGACGTGCTCGGCGAGCAGCGCCACGAGCCCCTCCCGCTGCGCGGCGATGGTGTCCCCCGTCGTCGTCGCGAACTCGGGCGACGCGGCGATGATCTCGTACCCGGTCACCCCCTCGACGACCCCGCCCGACGAGCTCGAGTTGGGCGAATACGCGATTTGAAAACTGGCTCCCACGGCGAGCGCCGCCGGCAGATCCACGTCCGACGCGCCTGTGCACGCCTCGTCGGTCGATTCGCTCGAGCAAAGGTAGCGGAACGCTCCATTGCCCAGGACCCCCGTGTCTTCGTTGTTGCTGCACGAAGCGACGCACGCAAGGAGTGCGGCGCTCGCGACGGCCATTCGGCGCGACCCCATGAATCCACCCCCGTGCAACCAGTATACCGCCCTGACAAGCCCGCTGCAGGCGTGCACGAATCCCAATTCGTCCGACGTCGGAACGCGCCGCGCGCCCCTTGACCCTGATCCGCACGTCAGGCTTCCTACGTCTGGGGGTTCGCTAGTCCGATCTCTCGCTTCGCTCGAGCGTGCGGACTAAGTCGTTTGTTTCGTCCGATCTCTCGCTTCGCTCGAGCGTGCGGACTAAGGCCCCCGTGCGCGCCGCTCAGTACAGGATGCGCGTCTTGATGCTCGTCTCGAGGCCGGCCATCGCGTTCTTGACGTCGTGGGAGACGTCCTGGTCGATGTCCATCACGAGGTAGCCGATGTTGGGGTCGGTCGCGAGGTTCTGGCCGGCGATGTTGGCGCCCTTCTCGCTCACGATGTGGTTGATGTCGCGCAGCACGCCCGGGACGTTCTTGTGGACGTTCAGGATGCGGTGCTTGCCCGGCGTGGGCGCCACGTCGACCTGAGGAAAGTTCACGGCCCCGCGCGTGACGCCCCCGTTCACGAAGCGGATGAGCGACTCTCCTACCTCGCGGCCGATCGCCTCCTGCGCCTCGGCCGTCGAACCGCCGATGTGGGGTGTGAGCAGGACGTTGGGGACCCCCCGCAGCGGGGTCTCGAAGCCGTCGCTGTTCGTCTCCGGCTCCTGGGGAAAGACGTCGATCGCCCCGCCCGCCAAGTGACCGCGAGTGATGGCGTCGGCGAGCGCGGGAACATCGACGACCGTGCCGCGGCTCGCGTTGAGCAGGTACGCGCCCGTGCGCATCGCCGCGAGCTCCTTGGGTCCGATCATCCCGCGCGTTTGCGGCGTCTCGGGGACGTGAAGGGTGACGAAGTCGCTCTGACCGAGCAGATCCTCGAGCGTCTTCGTCGAATGGTTATTGCCCATGGGCAGCTTCGACACGACGTCGAAGAAGACGACGCGCATGCCCAGCGCCTCGCCGAGGACGCCCACCTGCCGTCCGATGTGTCCGTAGCCGACGATCCCGAGCGTCTTGCCGCGCACTTCGAACGACCCCGTCGCGACCTTTCGCCACTGGCCGGCGTGCATCTCCCGAACCCGGTCGCCGAGACGCCGGGCGAGGAACACGATCTCGGCCATGATCATCTCGGCGACGCTCCGCGTGTTCGAAAAGGGCGCGTTGAACACGGGGATGCCGCGGCGGTTCGCGCCGGGCAGATCCACTTGGTTGGTCCCGATGCAGAAGCACCCGAGGGTCAGCAGGCGGCGCGCGTTCGACAGGACGCGGTCGGTCACGCGGGTCTTGCTGCGAATGCCGAGGACGTGCACGTCCTCGATGCGACGCGCGAGCTCGTCCTCGCCGAGCGCGCCCGGGACGGTTTCCAGGTGAAACCCCTCGCTGCGAAAGAGCTCGTTCGCGCTCGCGTGGATGTTCTCGAGGAGCAGGACCTTGATGCGGTCCTTCGGAAAGGACGTCGGCCGATCGGTGGTCACATGCCCCGTCTACCGCGGCGGGGGCGGCGGCGCCACCTTCAGGTACGGCGTCGTTCCTGTTACGCCTTACGTCCCGTGAGCCGATACGCCCCCGTCGCCGCCGTCTGGTCTCTTGGCTTCGTCCTCGGCGCCTGCGGCGGCCAGCCCGACGTATCGGTCTGTCCCAAGCTGCCTCAAGCGTCCCCGGCGTCGAGCTCCACCCTCGACCGCGTCCGGCCGCCCGGCCCGACGGTTCAGGAGGCTGCTGCGTTCGTCCGGGACGTCGAAGACACCCTCCGGCAGCTTTGGGTCGCCCGCGACCGGGCGAGCTGGATCAACGAGAATTTCATCACCGACGACACCGACGCCCAGGCATCGAAGGCCGAGGAGGCGACGGCGGCTTACGTCGCCGACGCGATTGGGCGCGCGCGCCGCTTCGACCGCGTCCGCTCCGATCTGCCGCCCGACGTCGCCCGTAAGTTCGCGCTCCTCTCGCTGGCGCAGGTGGTCCCGGCGCCCAGCGACGCCGCCCGTCGCGAGGAGCTTGCGGGCATCGAGACGTGGATGACCAGTGAGTACGGCAAGGGCCGCTACTGTCCGCCGCCCGGATCGCGGATGCTCAAATACAGGAAGGCCGAGACGCCGGACGCGAAGGGCGGCGCCGACACGGCCCCGGTGTGTCTTCACCTCGACGACCTCTCGCGCGTACTCGCGACGAGCCGCGACTTCGACGAGCTCACCGAAGCGTGGAAAGGATGGCACGCGGTCGGCGCGCCGATGCGCGACAAGTACGCGCGCTACGTCGAGCTCGCCGACGAAGGGGCGCGCGCGAGCGGCTTCGCCGACGTGGGCGCGCTCTGGCGCGCCAGCTACGACATGTCCGCGGCGGACTTCGAAGCGGACGTCGAGCGCCTCTGGGCCGAGGTTAAGCCCCTGTACGAGGGCTTGCACTGCTTCGTGCGCGCGCGACTCCAGGCGCGGTACGGCAAGCAGAGGGTCCCCGACGGCGCCCCCATCCCGGCGCAGCTCCTGGGCAACATGTGGGCGCAGGAGTGGAACAACGTCTACGACTTGTCGACGCCCTACCCCGGCGATTCTTCGCCCGACGTGACGCGCGCCCTAAAGGCCGGCCGCTGGGACGCGAAGCGCATGGTGCGGCAGGGCGAGCACTTCTTCACGGCGCTCGGCTTCGATCCGCTGCCCGAGACTTTCTGGCAGCGATCGCTCTTCGTGCGGCCGCGCGATCGCGACGTCGTGTGCCACGCGAGCGCGTGGGACGTCAGCTGGAGCGGCGACCTGCGCATCAAGGTGTGCGTCGAGCCGACGGAAGAGGACTTTCTGACGATTCACCACGAGCTCGGGCACGAGTTTTACTTCCAGAGCTACGACAAGCTCCCGATCCTCTTCCAGCAGGGCGCCAACGACGGCTTCCACGAGGCCATCGGCGACACGATGGCCCTCAGCGTCACGCCGGACTACCTCAAGGAGGTCGGCCTCCTCGGGGGACCGTCTGCGGGCGCGAGCGCCCACGCACGTATCGACAAGCAGCTCAAGATGGCGCTCGAGAAGGTCGCGTTCCTGCCGTTTGGTCTCCTCATCGACAAGTGGCGCTGGGACGTTTTCTCCGGGAAGATCGCGCCCGGCGGGTACAACGCGGCATGGTGGAAGCTCAAGCGCGTCTACCAGGGGGTGGCGGCGCCCGAACCGCGCGGCGAGGCGGACTTCGACCCGGCGGCCAAGTTCCACGTCGCGTCGAGCACGCCGTACATGCGGTATTTCCTCGCGCGCATCTACCAGTTCCAGTTCCACCAGGCGCTCTGCCGCGCCAAGGGGGACTCGGGCCCGCTCGACGAGTGCTCGATCCACGACGACAAGCGCGCGGGCGACAAGCTCCGGGCCATGCTGTCGCTCGGCGCCAGCAAGCCCTGGCCCGACGCGATGGAGGCGCTCGGCGCGGGGCGCAAGGCCGACGCGAGCGCGCTCCTCGAGTACTTCGCGCCACTCTCGCAATGGCTAGCGACCGAGAACAAGGGTCGACAGTGCGGGTGGTCCCCGTGAACACGTTCCGCGTCGCGACGCTCAACATCTGGAACCGCTTCGGCCCCTGGGAGCGCCGGCTCGAGGGTATCCGCGCCGGGGTCGCCGCGATCGCCCCGGACCTGCTCGGCCTGCAGGAGGTCGTGCGCCTCGAACCGGGCGACGGCGACGGCCTCGACCAGGGCGCCGCGATCGCCGAGGGGTTCGGCTACCACGTCGCGTACGCCAGGGCCCACGACGAGCGATGGTGGGGCAACGCGGCCCTGTCGCGCTGGCCGGTCACCCGGTCGCGTTCGTTCGAGCTGCCGCGCGTCGGGACCGACGAACGACGGACACTCCTGTACGCCGACGTCGCGGCGCCGTTCGGCGCCCTTGCGTTCTTCGTGACGCATCTCAACTGGAAGTTCGAGGATGGGCACGTGCGTGAGGCGCAGGTGCGCGAGATCGTCGCGCGGGTCGAATCGCTCACAAGCGCCGGGGGCCTCCCCGCCATCGTCGTGGGCGACTTCAACGCGGAGCCCGACTCGGACGAGATCCGCTTCTTGCGCGGCCTGACGTCGCTCGGCGGGGGCACCCGCGTCTATTACCAGGACGCCTTCGCGATCGCGGGCGACGGGTCGCCCGGGTTCACGTACGCGCGCCGCAACGACTTCGCCGCCCCGCTGCGCGAGCCGGATCGGCGGATCGACTACGTCTTCGTCCGCGGGCGCGACGCGCGCTTCCGGTGCGAGCCTCTCGAGGCCCGCGTGTGCTTCGACGAGCCCCACGACGGAACTTTCCCGAGCGACCACTTTGGCGTCGTGGCGACGCTCCGGGCACCCGGAGTGTAGGCACCCGGGAATAACCTTCGGGGCCGCCTGTTTTTGGCGGCGGCGCTCGTGGTTGACAGGGCTATCCCCGTCGCTAGGATGCGCCGCGCTTTTCCCCCTGGTTTTCGCTTGCTTTTCGCGAGGGAACGGCGCGCCCGCAGGGGGAAACCTCGAGAGGTTGCGGGCGGTTTTAGGTCGCGCTTCATGCCGTTGCGCCACCCTCGTCTCCGTCGTCCGCTACCGAACTCGTCCGGGTCAAAGACATGGCAAACGACGTAATGATCTCCGCGAGCGACCTGTCGAAGAGCTTCGGGTCGTTCCGGGCCCTCGACAAGATAAGTTTCGAGGTAAAGCGCGGCGAGATCGTCGGCTTTCTCGGCCCGAACGGCGCCGGCAAGTCGACGACGATGCGCATCCTCACGTGCTTTATCTCCCCCACGTCGGGCTCCGCGCGGGTCAACGGGCACGACGTGTTCGACGAGCCCCTCGAGGTCCGCAAGTGCCTCGGCTACCTCCCGCAGCGCGCGCCGCTCTACCTCGAGATGTCCGTCCTCGAGTACATGCGCTTCGCCGCGGACCTGCGCCACCTCGACGAGGAGACGTTCCGCAAGCGGGCCAAGAGCATCGTCGAGGTGTGCGGCCTCGGCCAAGTGCTCGGGAAGGAGATCCGTCACCTGTCGCACGGCTATCGTCAGCGCGTCGGGCTCGGACAGGCCCTCATCCACGACCCGCCGATCCTCATCCTGGACGAGCCGACGAGCGACCTCGACCCGAACGAGAAGGCAGAGTTCCTCGACTACTTGAAGCAGATCGGCCAGGAGCGGACGGTCCTCCTATCGACGCACAACCTGGCCGAGGTCGAGTCGGCGTGCGCTCGCGCGATCATCGTTTCCCGGGGGCGCATCGTCGCCGACGGGCCGCTCGACGAGATTCGCGCGAAGAGCGGCCGGGTCCGCTACGTCGTCGCGATCCAGGAGTCGGCGGGTGAGGCGCAGTACCGCGGACGCGGCGCGCCCCCCAAGAAGGGCGACGTGGAAGAAGCGCTCGGAAAGGTCGTGGGCGTCAAGAAGGTGAGCGAGCTGCCCACCGACGAGCGCGCGCACGCGTACGAGCTCGTGAGCGAGAAGGAAGTCGACCTCCGGCCGGATCTCTTCAAGCTCATGGTCGACAAGGGCTGGGTCCTCCTCGAGCTTCGGCGCGACGCGCAGACGCTCGAAGACGTCTTCCGCAACCTGACGATAGGCGACGAGCGACGCAACCGCCGCCTACCGTCCGCGAGCGACGGCGTCGACGACGACGAGGGGGAGGACGAGGATGAGGGCGACGAGGAGGACGACGACGAGGGCGACGACTCGGAGGCCGGCGAACGGGACGAGAAGGCCGCCAAGGTCGGGAGCTGATCGATGAGAAACATCTTCATCATTGCGAAGCGCGATTTGCGCGCCCAGTTCAATTCGCCGGTGGCCTACGTGGTGATCGGCGGGACGCTGCTCCTCCTCGGGGTGCTGCTCTTCGTCATCCAGCACACGCGCGTCGGCAACGTCTCGGTGGGCGGTTTCTGGGAGATCGATCGCGCCACGATGGACCAGATGTTTCTCTATCTGCCGCCGCTGATGAGCATCTTCGTCATCCCCGCGGTGACGATGCGCTCTCTCGCGTCGGAGAAGGGGTCGGGCACGCTCGAGCTTCTCATCACGATGCCCGTGCGCGACAGCGAGGTGATCCTCGGCAAGTACGTCGCGTCCTGCACGATGGTCCTGGTGCTCCTCGGGCTGACGCTGCTCTACCCCATCGGCATGTTCTTCTTTCCATGGCACCTGGGCGCGCTCGACTGGGGGCCCGTATGGTCGGGATATCTCGGCTGCGCCTGCTTCTCCGTCGCAGCAGTCGGCGTCGGGATGATGTTCTCCAGCCTGACCGAGAGCGACGTCATCGCCTTCTTCCTGACGGCGGGCGCGCTCTTCTTCCTCTACGCGCTCGGGGGGCTCGTCACCTTCCTGTCGTCGAACAGCGCGTGGGGGGTGCTGAGCGACGGGCTGGCATTCGTATCCTTCCAAACCCGATACGAGTCGTTCGCGCGGGGGATCATCGACACGCGCGCGATCGTCTACTTCGTATCGGTGGCTACCCTCTGCCTCTTGGTGAGCTTTCGCTCGCTCGAGAGCCGAAAGTGGTCCTGACCCATGGAGAAGCGTAAGAAGACCGCCGTCGAGAGCGGCGTCCTGATCCTCATCGTCGCGGGGATCCTCGTCGCGGTGAACGCCCTCTCGGCGCTCGGCGTCTACAGCCGCAAAGACGTGACGGCGAACGAGAAGTACACGCTGTCAAAGGGTAGCGGGAACCTGCTCCGCTCGATGAAGCAGCAGCTCGTGGTCGACGCGTACGTGACGCGCGGCCTCCCGAAGCTCGACGCCTTCGTGCGCGACCTGCGCGACCTCTTGCAGGAATATAAAAACGCGGGCGCCGGCAAGTTCGAGTACTCGATCATCGAGCCGAAGGACGACGACACCAAGAAGAAGGCCAAGGACGCCGGCCTGCTCGAGCAGCCGTTCGGCGAGGCGAGCGACACCGACGAGAAGGCCGCCGTCACGCAGGGCTTCATGGGCCTGGTGCTCAAGTACGGAGAGCAGCAGGACGTCATTAAGTTCTTGCCGCCGGACCGCACCGACGGCCTCGAGTTCTGGATCACCAACAAGATCCGCGAGGTGCGCGACAAGGGCGACGACATTCACCACAAGATCGGCGTGCTCTCCGGCAACGACGAGATGAAGCCGTCCGACAACAACCTCGCGCCCAGCCACATGGGCAAGTTCTCGATGCAGCAGATCATCACCCAGAACTTCCCGTTCTACACGTTCCAGGACGTGGACCTGAAGAACGGCGACTCCGAGGTGCCCGACGAGCTCGACGGTCTCATCATCACGCAACCGGGCAAGGACATCTCCGAGAAGGAGCTCCGCCGCATCGACCAGTTCCTGATGAAGGGCAAGGCGCTCGCCGTCCTCGCGAGCGCGGTCAACGTCAAGGCGAACGACGCGACCCTCAACGCAAGTCTGAACCTCCACGGGCTCGACAAGCTTCTCGACGGGTACGGCATCGCGTTGAACAAGGACGCCGTGCTCGATCTCGCTCGCCGCGTGCGGGTGGTGGTCCCGACGCTGGGAGGCCTCGCACAACCCGACTTCCCGCAGGTGCTCGAGGTGCAGGATGACCCTCGCTTCTCGGGGAACGAGCAGCTCGTCGACACGAGCTTCGCCGCGCTCTTCCGCACGCAGGACATGGCGGTTCCGTTCGTGTCCAGCTTGACCCTCAAGCCGGAGAAGCAGCCCGAGGCCAAGCTGAAGGTCGTGATGCGGTCATCGCCGCTGTCGGTTCACCTGACGGGTGACAACGCGGATCTCAAGCCCTTCCAGAAGTGGGCGCCCAAGCTCAAGGGCCTGCAGCAGCAGCAGTTCGCGATCGCGGCGGACGTCGAGGGGACGCTCAAGACGGCGTTCCCCGAGGGAGACAAGCAGGGGGTCGACGCCCCCGACAAGAGCGCGAAGGTGTCCCGCGTGTTCGTGCTCGCGTCGTCGCAGTTCCTCGCGAACCCGTTCGCCCGGGCCGGCAACGGCCCCGACATGGGCCAGTACGGCGCGATGATGCCGAACCTGGGCGGCAACGAGGAGCTGCTCACGGTCGCGGCGCCGTACACGCAGCAGTTCATCACGCCCGCCATCCTCGTCTTCAAGAACACCCTCGACTGGTTGAGCGGCGACACCGATCTGCTCGCCGCGAGCGCGAAGATGACGAGCGAGCCCAACCTCGTTTACGGCGACAAGCTGAAGGTCTCGCTTGACGAGAGCGAGGACCAGATCCGCGAACAGGAGGAGAAGCTCCGGTCCGCGCGCAAAGATCAGCAGCACTCGATCGAGTGGTTTCTCATCCTGGGCGTACCTGCGCTCCTCGCGGGGTACGGCCTCCTGCGATGGCGTATGCGCCTCTCCGCACGTGCGGCCGCGTCGCTCGCCTGAGTGACGCAATCCACCCGCCCAAGCCCCGGGCCGCGGCCCGGTAGACCCAAACGGAAGACCAAGTCATGTCTCGGGACAAGCTCATCATCGTCGGAGTCGTCATCCTCGGCGCTCTCGGGTTGCTGGTCTACATGCAGGCTAAAAAGGACGAGTCGATCGGTCGCCCGATGGCGAGCGCCAAGGAGATGCCCACCATCAGCGCCGACGACGTCGACAAGATCAGCATCACGAACGGCGACAAGGGCGAGGTCGTCCTCGAGCGGGTGCCGGACCCCAAGGGCCCGTCTCCGGACGCGGGAGCCGACGACGCCGGCCCCCCGACGATGTGGACGCTCACCAAGCCGGTCAAGGCGGATGCGAACCAGCAGTCCGTGAAGGACCTCTTGACCAACCTGAAGGATCTCAAGGTCGACGACAAGGTCAACCTCAAGCTCGACGACGAGGTCCGAAAGGAAAAGCAGCTCGACACGGCTCACGCACTGCACCTGGTCGCGTGGAAGGGCAACGACAAGAAGGTGGACGAGCTCTTTGGAAAGAGCGGCGCGGCGGGCCAGCTCGTCGTCGTCGGGGATCAGCCCGACGCGGTTTGGGCCGCGAAGGGTTACTCGTCGTACCTCTACACGAAGGAGCCGAAGGACTTCCGAGACAAGGAGGTCTTCAAGTTCGATGACGGCAACGCGTCGCAGGTCTCGATCACGAATTCTCACGGCGCGCTGTCCTTCACCAAGGGCGACAAGTGGGTCGGCGTCTTCGACAAGAAGCCGATCGCCCGATTCGATGAAGAGAAGGTCAAGGACATGCTCCGGGCCTACAAGTCGCTGTCCGCCGACGACTTCGGGGACGGCAAGTCGCTCGCGGACACGGGCCTCGACAAGCCCGACGCGACGGTGACGATCGTGCTCAAGGACGGCGCCGGCAAGTACACCCTCGATCTCGGCAAGCAGGCGACCGGCACCAACCGTTGGGCCAAGCGATCGGACGACGACCGCATCTTCCAGATCACGAGCTACAACGCCGAGTGGGTGACCTCGGACTCGTCGAAGTACCAGTCTGCGGCGGACGCGGGCGCGGCGGACGCGGGCAAGAAGAAGTAAGTCGCTCAGCGGGCCAGGTCGTCGGCGACCACGTCGAGCGGGGCGTCGCCGAAATCGCGCCATGCGAGCACGCGATCGGCCAGTGTGTCGCCGGCCACGAGGAGGTCGGCGGCGAGGGCGACGCCGAGTGCCACGCTAGGGCGCTCGCGCGCCGCCCGTCGCGACTCGTCCACCACGTCGTCTTCCGGATGCGAGAGGAGCATGGTCCTCGGCGGCGGAGACGTCGTGACTGCGGCGAGCGCGAGGATCACATCGTCGTGCAGCGCGACGAGCGCGGCCGAGCGCGATGACTCGTCGGCGAGCGCCGCGATCACCCTGCAGATCAGCGCCCGCTCCGGGGGAGGAGCCATGTTTCGGACGCGCGTGCCGGGGACCGCCGGGCAGCGACCCTCGACGAAGAGCAAATCGCGCGCGCGCGACTCGACCGCGCGGCGAGCGTCGCCTGCCCCCTCGAGCGCGCTCGTCGCCGCGACGCGAAGGCGCGCCTCGGTGGACTCGAGCCTGTTCTTGAGCGAAGGTGCGTCCACGGCGAGCCCAAGGTGGACGTGCACGAGGCGCGCGACGCGCTCGGGAGTCGCGAGCGGCGGGTTGGGGCGTGTGTCGGCGTCGAGGGCGACGCGGAGACTAGCAATCGCGGCCGACGACTTCGGGAACACGAGGGGCGCGAGAAGGCGCTCGAGGGGGTAGAGCGAAATGTCCAGATCCGTCGGTCCGGTGCGGGCTCCGCCGTGGAGCGACGCTGCGATCTCGAGCAGGTGCCTGCTCGCCCACGCGTCGCGATCCCGCCAGTCCTGCGGCTCCTTGGGGGGGGTCCAGGTCGCGACGACCGCGCGCACCAGGTCGCCCGACGCGTCGCCGAGCGCCGCCTCGTCCGCGGCCCGGGCGAGCTCCTCGTCGATGACACGAAGCAGAAG
>Ga0070735_10000895_pt1 | contig 30158 bp, 27 predicted proteins | sample Coa_R1_FD_66443 | JGI IMG/M metagenome (GOLD analysis project Ga0070735, IMG submission 66443) | Surface soil microbial communities from Centralia Pennsylvania, which are recovering from an underground coalmine fire - Coalmine... | ecosystem: Environmental > Terrestrial > Soil > Unclassified ...
CAATATAACAGGTAGCAGTAATACTGTCATAGGTTGTGAAGCTCTTGAGTATAATGCAACAGGGAGCAATAATACCGCAGTGGGTAACGGGGCACTCTATTATAATACAGTTGATGGAAATACTGCCGTGGGATATGATGCACTTTTTGATAATACAACAGGAGCATTTAACGTTGCGGTGGGATATCAGGCTCTTACTGATAATTCAACTGGTAGTAACAATACAGCAATGGGTTATAATGCATTATCAAACAATATCGTAGGAACAGATAATACGGCAATAGGATTCAATGCGCTTGCGGTAAATAATCAAACAGTTGGTAATACCGCAATTGGTAGTAGCGCATTAGCAACAAATACCACCGGTATTAATAATACTGCAGTTGGTTATCAAGCGCTTTTAAATAATAACGTGGGGATTGCCAATACCGCAGTTGGATATCAGACCCTTTCTGCAAATACAGCAGGTTATTCTAATGTTGCTGTTGGACAAAATGCCCTTCAATTAAATGATGCAGGATATATGAATACCGCTGTTGGTACTAATGCATTAGAATTTAATACAGAAGGTTATCAAAACAGTGCTTTTGGTGCAGGTGCTTTACAAGAAAATACCACCGGTGCCAATAATACTGCTATTGGACTTGGAGCAATGTCATTTAATTCAACAGGGATGAGTAATACAGCAGTTGGGGGAGTGGCGTTGAATGCTAATAATGCTGATGATAATACCGCAGTAGGGTATTTTGCATTAGCAGTTAATACAACAGGTTTTCAAAATAGTGCTGTTGGAAGAAGTTCATTGCAAAGTAATACCACCGGTATTAACAACAATGCTTTTGGGTATAATGCATTGAGTGCTAATACAATAGGTACTGATAATATTGCAATAGGTATTTCTGCTTTAGCTTTGAATCAAACCGGTAGTTCTAATGTTGCTATTGGATCTCAGGCGCTTGCATCTAATATAACTGGATTTAATACAGCAGTTGGATTCAATGCATTGCAAAATAATACTGAAGGAGATCAAAATACGGCGGTTGGACAATCTGCGCTTGCTGCTAATACTACAGGATTTCAGAATACAGCTGTAGGGCAAAATGCACTTAATGCTAATACAATAGGTGCTCAAAATACTGCAGTGGGTCAAGATGCGCTTCTGTTTAATGATATTGGCTCATTTAACACCGCGATTGGACAAACAGCATTGCTTTCAAACACAAGTGGTTCTCAGAATACGGCGGTTGGAACATTTGCTTTAGAGAGTAATACAACAGGAACAAACAATACGGCTGTTGGATTTGAGGCCCTTGATTCCAACTCAAGCGGTATCAATAACGTTGCTGTTGGTTCTTCTGCATTATCGGGCAATAATACCGGAACTGATAACACAGCGGTAGGTTTTAATGCTCTTGTTTCAAATGATGCGACTGTTGGTAATACGGCAGTAGGTAGTAGTGCATTAGCATCGAATATAACCGGCCCTAATAATACAGCAGTTGGCTATCAATCTTTGATGGCAAATACAATAGGAAGCAATAATACTGCGTTAGGATATTTAGCGCTGTTTAGTAATACTACCGGTCAATCTAACACCGCGGTGGGAACAACTGTTTTAGCGGCAAATACGACGGGAATTAATAACACAGCTTTAGGATATAATTCATTATCAGGTAATACGGTCGGAACTGATAATACTGCAATTGGCTATAACGCACTTGCTGCAAATGATGGAACGGTTGGTAATACTGCAGTTGGTAGTGGCGCATTGGAATCGAATACTGGTGGCGTGCCAAATACAGCAGTGGGATATAATGCACTTAACTCTAACACAACTGCTTTTGGTAACGTTGCGGTGGGTAGTAGTGCGTTGCAATTGAATAATGGTAATCTTAATACTGCTGTTGGTGGAGATGCATTAAAGTTAAATACCACCGGTACTCAAAATACTGCAGTGGGATCAGGGGCATTAACATTTAATAGCGTGGGTGTTAGTAATACTGCCGTAGGAAGAGGAGCATTAAATAATAACTCGAGTGGGAATGCTAATACTGCTGTTGGTCAACAAGCGTTAACGATTAATGAAACGGGTGGTGGCAATACAGCGATTGGTGACAGTTCATTACAGTTTAACGTTACTGGTTCATCTAATACAGCTATTGGCCAGCTTGCTTTGAACAATAATGCAACTGATAACAATACAGCCGTAGGTTATAGAGCGATGTTTGCTAACACAGCGGGTACGTTGAATACCGTGGTTGGAAGATTTGCATTAGCCAATAACACAACAGGTAACAACAATGTTGTTCTGGGAGATTCAGCATTGGCAAACAATACCATAGGAACAGGTAACATTGCAATTGGTGTTGGTGCGGGAGGATCATTGGCAACAGGAAATAGTAATATTTATATTGGTTTGAGTATTGGTGCTGTTTCATCATCTGAAAGCAATGTTACCCGTATTGCTAATATCTATAATACAACAACGGGTAGTGCAACCACTTTACCGGTAATAATTGATGATACGGGACAACTTGGTACACTTGCTTCAACCAGAAGAGTAAAACATGCAATTGATGATATGGGTGATGCTTCAGCACATATTTATAATCTGCGTCCTGTAACATTTGTATATAATAGTGATATTTCTGAAACAAAACAGTATGGTTTAATTGCGGAAGAAGTTGAGCAAGTGTTTCCGGCAATAGTTGCCTATGATCAAGAAGGTCAACCATTTACCGTTCAATATCATGTATTGCCAATACTTTTATTAAATGAACTGAAAAAGCAACAAGCAATGATTGAAAACATGAATGATCGATTGATTGTGTTGGAAGCAAGAAATTAAAACAAAATTAATGTATCGTAAAAAAGAGCTCTGATTTATTTTCAGAGCTCTTTTTTATCTCTATAATTTTTATTTGAGTGCAGCAATAATTTTTTCGTGTAACGTTTCTTTACTCATGTAGCCAGTTTCTTTTCCTTTAACCACACCATCTTTGATAAAAACAAAGGTAGGAACAGAAGTTACGCCATAATCTTTAATTGATATTTCTCGCGCTTCATCAACGTTGAGTTTGGCAAATTTATAATCGCTGCCTAGCTCTTCTTCTAGTTCTTCTAAAATGGGATTCATTTGTTGGCAGGGCCCGCACCATGTTGCATAGATATCTAAAATAACGGGCTTGCTTGATTTTTTTATTTCATGTTCATGATTTTCTGGAGTAATTGATATTGCCATTGTGATATAATCCTTATTTTAAATTATGTATGATAAAAATAATAATAACGCGTAATTTTCGTGATCACAAGTACTGATAAAAATTGAAGATATAAGGACTTACTGTTATACTTTCAGCGTGAAACAGAAAGATTTTACTCAACAATTATTTTTTATAGGGATAATATGCAAAAAAAATTATTGCTACTGTGTGTAATGGTTAATTGCGTTATATATGCAAGTGAAAATGAAACAGTGGAGCAAAAAGATTATACCGAATATCGTAAACAACAAGAAATAGCGTATCATATTGCATTGATTAATGCATTGTCAGGTAAAGATAGCGCTATTGATGAACAAGATCAACAAAATAAACAAGCAAATGACGATGAAGTAAAAAAGAACGAAGAAGAAAATAAAGTTGAAGAAGAAAACAGAAGAAGACAGCAATACGATGGAAGTGTTGGGTATTTTGGATCGCAGCCTACCAAAGATTCCAAAGTTGGGCGTAAATTTGCAGACTATGCCGAACAAAGAAAAACTAAAGATGCGTTAAATAATGAAGATAAAAGAAAAAAAGATGCTATTTACCAAAACTTATCCAAAGAAATTAAAGAAAAAAAGAATACATTTAATTCCAAAGTATTGCCTCAATTTAAACGTGAATTAGAAGCAGATCGTTTTTTTATTTTTAATTACTGCTTACCGGCATTAAGAGATTGTGGTGCAAATGTTGATTGTTATGACGATAAAGGTTTATCTTCGAAAGTTTTTACCAACGCTCAATTTGGCTTACATAGAGAAACAATGTTGTATGCCTGTGCTGCAAAATTTGCATCAGATAATGGTGTATCATTGACACCCCAAGAAATGAAAGCGATTGCACAGAATACTCCAACTATAAAAAGTTTTTTTAATGACTTGCAAACAGGAATAAAAGAATTGTCTGATTTGCGTAATGAGATTTTAAACCCTAAAGATCCGAACGCAATACCAATTATTGAGATTGATATAACCAAAGATCAAAATGATCAGGGTGCTTTATCCCAATAAATAGTTGAATATTTTGCGTTCAAAGATATCCTTCGACAAGCTCAGGACGAGCGCAGTTAGAAAAACCCTCCAGAAAATGGAGGGTTTTTTTTATTTATCTTTTTCCGTAGAACAAGGTGGACATGTTGGGCATTCTTTTGGTGTTTTACTGTTGTCGCGATAGGTATACCCTTCAATGGTTAATGTTTTGACTGCTGCAAGACGCACGGTTTTTTCTTGCGGGCCAGCAGCATCAATTTCATCACAATAAATGGGTGTTTTTGGATCCAAGAGATATGATCGTTTGGTATCGCTTTTGGTAATAACCATAACTTCAATAAATTCTTGTTTGCGACCTTTTTTTTCGTAATACCAGATAGTTTCAGGAGATGGTACTTGAATTTGATTAAGTTCACTTAAATCAATTTTAGTAATATCATCAGCAGGATCGGCTTCAAGTTTTATTTCTTTTTGATTGGTGTCGGGATTAAGAGCTCGTTCAATTTGCAATGTTGGTTTATCATACATCGGGATCTGTTTGTAAAGACTATTGATAGAAATGTTGTCAACAATATACTCTTGTCCTTGATGAGTACTTAATTTTCCTGAAAAATTTACTGGTTGCTTAAGATCTTTACTGGTGTTTGAACCAAATGATGTTCCATTAGTCATGGTGCTATGCAGCAATAAGCCGATAATCATGAATAAGTAAATCATATCTATTCCTTTAATTTACGTGTTTAAGCTATGTTTAACATAATTGCTCATTGTAAATCAAGTGAATTATGCAGGTCAGCAAAATCAGTGTATAATGGATAATAATAGCTCGAGTAAAAACAATCTGTTAATAAAAAAACGAAGGGATTTAATATGTTTTCAAATGGATATGAACTTGACCAAAAAGTTTCATCTTTTATGGCAGGTGTTTATGGATGGATGAGTTGTGCATTGGCGCTTACTGCAGGTGCTGCTTATTATGTTGCAAGCACACCATCAATTTTTATGTATCTTTATACGCATTCAGCACTTATTGTTGGATTATTTATTTTTCAAATTGGTTTAGTTATTGCACTTTCTGGTTTTATTAACAGAATGTCTTTTGTAACGGCATTAGTATTATTTTTATTATATGCAGCATCATTGGGTGTAACGCTTTCATCTATATTTTTTGTGTATACGCAAAGTTCCATTTTATCTACCTTTCTAACTACCGCGTTAACATTTGGTGCAATGTCATTATATGGATATTTTACCAAAGCAGATTTAACTTCTATCGGCACTATGAGCCTGATGGTATTGGTTGGTTTGGTTATTGGAATGTTTGTTAATATGTTTCTTAAAAGTGAACAATTTGATTATATTCTCTCGGGTATTGGTGTGGTTGTTTTTACGCTATTAACCGCGTATGATACCCAGAAAATTAAAGAAATTGGTCGTCATATGCTTGCAGATAGAGAAGCAGCAGGTAAAGTTACCTTGATAGGTGCATTGGCGTTATATCTTGATTTTGTAAATCTTTTCTTATTCTTGTTGCGTTTTATGGGGCAACGTCGCGATCAATAGAATTACTTAAAAAAGTAGTAGTAGTAAAAAAAAGGAGTATTGTGATGAATCGACGTATGGTGGATGTAATATCCGTGGTTTTGCTGTTTAGCATAGGTTTTATTGTTACGGGCAAAATAGTATATGCCGCGGACAAAAGAAAAGATATCGTGGTGCAAGACAGGGTAGAAAAAAAAGAGATTGCACCAGAAAAAGAAGTGGGTACGGTTGATGAAGATGATGATGGTGAAGCTGCACGAGATATAGCAATCGATGAGTTTGATATTCAAAAAAAGCAGAAAGAAGCGCGTCAATTATTAGCACAAGGTGTGGAATTCTGTACAAAAAATTCTATGCCGGTTATTTGTCATGCATTTACGCATACTAAAACATTCTTAGAAGGTGAGCTCTATCTCTTTTTACTTGATACACAAGGTGTTGTGTATGCTCATGGTGATAGAGAAGATCTTTTATGGCAAAGCTTGTGGGATTATCGCGATAGTTTTGGAGCGCTTGCAATACAATCAGTGATCAATTCTGCAACTCCTACGGGTGCATGGGTTACCTATGAATGGGCAGGAGCAGTAAAAGTTTCTTTTGTTCAAAAGATTAAAATTAATGATAAAGATTTTGTTATTGGCTGTGGATATTATCCTCATTCCAAAAAGTATGCCGTTATTGGTTTGGTAAAAGGTGCGGTAAGCTTATTTAACCAAGATGTTAGATCTGGTTATCCTATTGGTGATAGTTTTGGTGCAATGGGATATGCAAAGAGTGAACGCTTTGTATTTGGTGATTTATATTTATATGCGCTTGATTTTAATGGCGTTATTCGTGCACAAGGTGATGAGCCGGGTTTGATTGGCACTAATGCATTGGAATATAAAGATTCCAAGGGTAAAGCGATAAATAAAGAGATCATTCAAAAGCTTAAACAAAAAGATGAAGGTGAAGGCATTTGGGTTGAATATTATTCTAAAAATGCGCTGAAATATGCGTATGCAGAAAAAGTAAAAGATGCCAAAGGCAATTATTACTTTATTGCATGTGGATATTATCCAGAGATTGATCGTGATCAAACAGTTGATTTGGTACGTCGCGGCTATCAGTTTATGAAAGCAAGCGGCGTTTCTATTGCGGCAAAAGAGTTTACAAGCATGCCAACCTTCTGGCTTGGTGATCTTTATCTGTTTGTATATGATATGAAGGGTAAATGTATTGCGCATGGCGGTAATAGTTCATTAGTTGGGCAAAATCAATTTGATGAAAAAGATCAAGATGGCCGTTATGTTGTTCGTGAAATGATTGAACAAGCACAAGCTGGCGGTGGATGGGTTGATTTTAAAATAAGAAATTCTTTTGAAGCGGTCTATGTAGAAAAAATTGAAATGGGCGTTGATACCTTTGTTATTGGTTCAGGAATGTTCCCCGTAACAAAACCAGAAACAATGGCGTTGTTAGTAAAAAGCGCTATTGGTGATCTACAAGCAAATCCAGAAGATCAAGTATTTAAAAAGATTGTTACGCGTAAAGGTGAATTTATTCGTGGAGATCTTTTTGTGTATGTTGTTGATCTTGATGGATATTGCTATGCATGGGGCGATACGTATGAAGTTATTTGGAAAAAAATTGATGGTTGGAAAGATGATGAAGGTAAACCGTTTATTAAAAATATCATAGAAGGAACGGTAAAAGGACCGGATCATTTTATTTATAAATTTAATAAAAGAACGCGGGTTGATTATGTTGAACGTGTGGAAAAGAATGGTAAAACATACGTAATTGGTTCTGGTTTTTATAAGTAATTACCTCCGTTCATCCTGCCGTGTACTCCGAAGCTTTATGCGAAGGATGTAAGCTTGTCGAAGGAAAAACAAGAGGGATGCATTATGCATCCCTTTTTTTATTTTTTATAAAGCCATACTAAAAAGCTAATTAATCCTAAGGCTCCTATTCCGAGCACCCAATTATAGGAAGAAGTGATTTTATTGTCTTGTGCAGTTTGTGAAATAGGTATGTAGGCCTCTTCTAATATTTTTTGCGTCGATGTTTTTATAGGAAGCTTAAACCCATCATGCCCATGAAGGAGATGAGTAAAATGCATTATCTTTTTTTCTCTAAGTATATTTTTTTTAATTAACTCATCTTTTTCTGCTGGATCATAAGCATCGCACATATTATTGAAATTACTGATCATTGTTTCTAGATTCTTTTGAAGAATATCGCTCTTAACTGTCAGTGCTTGTCCATTATTAAATTGAGGTAAAATTATTTTTTCCTTTATGTTGCTATGTTCATCAAGCAACATACATAGCGGAATTGATAAGCGATGTGTTTTTTCACATGGTAAATAAACATGTAAATGTATAAAAGCATCGTTTTCTTCTGATGAAATACCATGTTTTTTGCATTCCTGATGTGCAGCGAGATTATAACGTAAACCATATCCTACTTTGGGTATAATATTATATGATTCATCTTTTTCCATACCGCAAATCGAGAAAGAAGCAATTAAGAATATTCCTACAATATTTTTCATCTTTAATCCTAAATGTTGATATACTTGGTATATTATTATAACAATTTTTTATATGAAGTATTTCTTTTTAGGAGTTAGATGCATCGCAATATACTTATTCAGTTACTAGAAAATTATCATCCCCTTATTCAAGAAGAACAGTCAGCAAAAGAACGTATCATGGAATTTGTTACACATTACCCAGATTGTTTTGAACGTTCCTTAGAAATTGGCCATATTACCGCATCAGCATGGCTTTTAAATAAAGATCATACGCATGCATTACTGATGCATCATGCTAAATTGGATAAATGGTTCCAATTAGGCGGGCATTGTGATGGCAATCCCGATGTATTAGAAGTTGCTATTAAAGAAGCACAAGAAGAATCAGGAATTATGAATATTGAACCATTGTCACAGGGGATATTTGATATTGATGTTCATCTGATTCCTGCAAATTCAAAAGAAAAAGAACATTATCATTATGATATACGCTTTTTATTGCATATCACCAGTGATGAGGATTTTGTACAAAATAGTGAATCAAAAGAGTTGCGTTGGGTTGGTAGGAATCGTGAAGAATTACCTGCACAAGAGCAATCAGTTATTCGTATGTTTGATAAGTGGATATCGTCCATAAATCCATAAATTCCCCCTGCGCTCGTCCTGAGCCAGTCGAAGGATATCCTTGAGCGCTCGAAGAAAACCCTTCAACAAGTTCAGGGCGAGCGCACTAAGAAAATAAGATTTTTAAGAACATCGGTCATTCTGCTGTTTTGGCTTGTGTATTTTTTGATTCAAATAATGATTTGAAGCCCAATTTAATTTTTCCCCACATTCCTGGATAGGCAATATCATCTAATAATTTTTTATCACGCATTTCAGATACAAGGCCAAGTTGAGTTAATTCTTGTGTAAATTGTTGTAGATTAGATTGATCATACACAATACCGCGACGTAAATAAGAACTATCTTTTTGCAGAGCATTAAATGCATCAACATTTTCTTTAATATCATCAATAAAGATCATATCATTATCTGGACCAATTTGTTCTATTATGTACTTAAAATAGTCTAGATTTGGTTTTTTGCTTGTCACATGAATGATGGTTTCTGTTTCTTGTATAGTGAGTACTTTATTAAGCATATTTCTGAAATTTGCTGGTGTTGTGGGTTTATCTGCAAAAGCTTGTAATTGCGCAACTGCAGCTTCATTATTCGATGGTTCAGAGACAAATACTTTATTTGCTATGTTTGGTATTTCATCGCCGAGTGCATCTATAGAAAGATCATATAATAGGTGATCTTTATTGGTTGCAATCATTATATGATAACCTTCTTCTTTCAGTTGTTTATAAAGATCATGTATTGGTTGGTTAATGTATCGTGCTTTGCCAATATATTCTATTAACCATGGGGTATATGCAGCAAATAGGGGATAAAGTCTGCCATAATCGAGAATTTTTAAGGTAAGATTATCAAGGCCACTTTGTTTCTTTTCAAATGATTCGTCTGATTTTAATTGAGCTAATAAGTTTAAAAAAAATGTTTTCATATTCCATACATCATCGTAATCAGAGATTATAATGGGCTTTTTATTGGTTGTTTGTATTGCCAGAGTGGTGTTGCAAAAGATTATTGTAAGTATTAATAACGAATATATTTTTTTCATAAAAGTCCTTTTTTTATTTATTTATAATAAATCTAGTTGTAATTATAACAACCTCTGAGTTTTTTGTATTGAAAATATGCATTCAATCGTAAAAAATCATATTAATTGAAGAATGTTTTATCTTCATGTTAAAATATTAATGCAGATATTATGCAGATAACGTGCGGATAATATGCAAATAAATGAGTTAAATTATACAAACAGTAAGGGGGAAACTTTATGAAATCTCAAGAAGTACTAACTTTTATCACACGCGTAACCAAGCCTTTTACTTTTTATATTGTGGGATTAATTTCGATCGAATGTATATGGGCATTTTTGATGAACGTGCAGCCTTACATTGTCAAACTTATTGTTAATAATGCAATGAATGGTGGTGAGCAATCAAATCTTTTTGCTACCTTAGCACCATTAATGGCTCTTTATATTATATGCGAAGCTATTTATTTACTTGTTTACCGAGTTTTGCATGATTGGATTCTTATTCAATCTCGACCAATGATGAAGCGGACTATTATTCTTACCTTGATGTCTCATATGTTTGAGCATGCGCATCGTTTTTATCAACATCAATTTGCGGGAGGGTTAACAACACGTATTTCTGATATTACTAAAGGAATTCCTGATATTATATATATTCTCATTCATCGTTTGATGGCATGTTTTTTGATGTTACTATTTGCGCTTGCTAATATGGCGCTCATTCACATGAAATTTGCGGTTGCATTAGGAATATGGATTTTTGTATTTTTAGGATTTTCTACTATTTGGGTGTTTCGTAATCAATACTTAGCATATGACGTTGCTGATGCACGTGCTGTGGTGCTAGGATCAGTGGTAGATTCTCTGACAAATATGATGAGTATTCGCTTGTTTGCAGCTAAAAAATTTGAAAATCAACGGTTGCAAAAACTAGTTAATAATTCGGTGCAAAAAGATCGGACAAAAGATTGGTTTTTTTTGAGATTACATGCATTTCAAGGTGGATCATTTTTATTATTGCAAGCAGTTTGTTTTTGGTGGTTGTTAAATGGATTAGTAAATAAAACCGTTACTCCTGGTGATTTTGTATTAGTTTTAACACTTAACCTACGTATTGTGGAAACCTTTTGGAATATTGCAAAAGAAATGCGTGATTTTTGGGAAAAAACAGGTGAAGTGTATCAAGGACTTAGTATTATTCAAACTCCCATTGAAATAAAAGACAAACCTGATGCGCAAAAATTAGTTGTTACCAAAGGTGAAATTGTTTTTGAAGGTGTGCAATTTCAATATTGCGGTGCCGAATCATTATTTGAACATGAATCGGTGATTATCAAACCAGGACAAAAAATTGGTTTGGTTGGCTATTCCGGGAGTGGCAAATCAACTTTTGTTAATTTAATTTTACGCCTATTTGATGTTAGTGCTGGCAGAATTATAATTGATGGTCAAGATATTCGCGATGTTACCCAAGATAGCCTCCATCAAGCAATTGCAATGATTCCTCAAGATCCAGCTTTATTTCATCGTTCAATATATGAAAATATTATATACGGACGTCAAAATGCTACACAAGCAGATGTTATTGCAGCAGCAAAACGTGCATACGCGCATGATTTTATTATCTCATTAGCATGTGGATATGATACGCAAGTTGGTGAACGTGGTGTGCGTCTTTCTGGTGGGCAACGTCAGCGTATTGCTATTGCACGTGCAATGTTAAAAAATGCTCCGATTTTAATTTTAGATGAAGCAACAAGTCAGCTCGATTCAGTTACTGAATCTGAAATACAAGATAGTTTATGGGATTTAATGCGTGATAAAACAACATTGATTATTGCGCATCGTCTTTCTACATTGTTAACCATGGATCGTATTTTGGTTTTTGATAAAGGTACCATTGTGGAAGATGGTTCTCATAATGAACTTTTAGAGAAGGGTGGCTTGTATAAACAATTGTGGGAAGCTCAAATTGGTGGATTTTTAGTGGATATCAGCGAAATCAGCGCACATAATCGGGAATCTTGATTCTGGATTTTTTGTGTGGTAAGGTCTACAAGTATATAAACAATTTTTCAAAAGGAGTGGACCATGCAAAAAAGGATGGTTAATTGTTCAAGAATAATAGTTCCCATTTTATTGTTATTGTTAAATACAAGATCGTATAGTGCTGCTGCGTATATTCCGCAAGCATTAAGGGAATGTATTTCTGCGTTATATAGATCACTTAATGATATTAAACGTAAAAAAGATCTGGAAGAATTGTATTCGGTGATTACCGAAAACAGAATGCTTACCTCAGAAAACACTGTTCGCCGTGCAGTAAGAAAAGCTTTAGATATTGTAAAAGCAGATGAAGATAATTTTGCTCAGCCAGCTGAAATTATTGAATATTTAGAAGAGTATCTTGAAAATTTACATGATAAATCTGTTGTTCTTTCTCTCAAAGGTAACAACAACGCTCAAGAATGGCCATTAGAAACGGTGAACCGTTCTATGAAGCAAGAAAGAGAAGCCTTTGATATCGTGCGCTTAAGCAATGAATTGTCAAGCAACTTTAATTTTTGCGGTGCAGGAGCAGATTGTTCATTAGATGCTCGCGTTACCAGAAAATTGAATAGTTCTCAATTTCAAGATCCATCAATTATTTTCCCTCCAAGTGTAATGACCAATTCAATTCTATCCGCACCTCCTATTATGATTGGTGGTACAGGAATCACTTCTGCGGTAGTAAATGCATGGCCATTACCGCCAGCATCAGGAGATCCTATTAACTTGCAATTTATTATTCCTGATGATTTTGCAAAACATAAAAAAGTTTCTCTTGAACTTGCAGTGTTGGTGCCAAGTAACGGTTTACCAAATGGATACGCGAACTTCCAAGTTCAGGCAAAATATTTAAAATCAAACCATAGTTACAATCCTGATGATATTAATTGGACGCATACAAGCAGTTCAGGTAACGTAAAAATAACAGAAGCAAGTACTTCAGGAAATGCAAAATATATGCTCATAAGAATTCCTCTTAAACGTTCTCATATCAAACGTGGTTATTTTGCTCTTTTAAGTATTTCTCGTATATTACCGACAGGATCAAAAACCGAATATGCTGGCGATATTGATTTGGTAACAGCAGTCTTTAATTACACTTCTAAACAATAATCGAAAATCTTTATATAAAAAGCCTCATCTATTATGTAGATAAGGCTTTTTATCATACAAATATTTTGTAAGTATTTATTAATCATTTTTCTAAGGAGTGGATCATGTCTAAAAAAAGAATAAATCTTTTTGCCCGAGTAGTCGTGGTGATGTTCATGTTATCTCTTCATGTAAGTTCATATGCCGCTATTGCATATATACCACAGGATTTAAGAAATTGTATTAATCAAGTATATGAAATGGCTCAGCCGAACAATGGTCGTTATAAAGATTTGGCAGAGCTGCATAATATGATCGCTGAAAATAGAGTTTTTTCACCTGAAAATGTAATGCGCAAAGGATTAAGAGATGCATTTCAAGTGTTAAAAAACAACAGAAAAAATGCAGCACATAAAGCGCACATAGAACAATATTTGCATCAATATAATAATGAGCTTGATAATATGGCGGTTATTTTTTCTTTAAATAATATGCAAGGTGAGCAAAGATCATGGCCATTATCAGTCGTTGCAGAATCATTAGTAGATGAATTAGAAAACGTTGATATGATGTGTTTGAGCAGTGCGCTGCATTCAGTAGATAATCTTCAACTATGTGGTTATGCACAACAACAAACTCGTTTGTTCGATGCAACTATTTCTATGAATGCATCAATGATGACAAACGTACTATATTCTGCACCAAACGTAATGTTTGGAACGGGCGTTTCTTCTCCTATTATTACTGCATGGTCTATGGCGCCAAGCTTTATGATTCAATCTCCGGTGAATATGCAACTTGCAGTTCCAAGTGCTTTATTAATAGAACGTGCTGAAATGTTAGATTTACATTTCTTAGTAGCACAACAAGGTTTTGACATTGGTAGAGCGCGTGTTGGTGTTCAAGTTAAATATATGGGACAATATGGTGAATTTGATATTTTTGATGAATCACCATTATTTACGTACACGGTAGAATCTGATGATTTTAAAGTGATTGAACCAATGCATGCAAACCAAGTAAGACATATTTGTGTTACCGTGCCACTTGAAAAAACACTTATTAATAAATGTAACTTTATTATAATGTCTATCACGCGTACACAGCCTCAAGCAGATGAATACATGGGTGAAATTTTCTTAGCTGCAAGCGTATTGCGTTATACTCAGCTTTAATTTTTAAAGTGTTAGATGAAAAAAAGCCTCTCATTGAGAGGCTTTTTTGAGGCGGTTTATAATATCAGATGTTGAAATTCCTTCTGTGTAAGGAATAAGTCTCATAATTTTCATGGCAACAGGATCAGCAAAATAATTTTTCAGTTTCTTTTCATTAAAATCATCACCATGCACCACGATATCAATATTATATTTATCAATAAAATCTTTGGTGACTGCTAATGGTGCATTGGGAACTACTTCATCAACGTACTTGCATCCACGCAAAACTTTTATGCGTTCTTCTTGAGTTAAAATAGGCTGTCTTTTATAATTTGTTGCTACTTCATCAGAAATAATTCCTACTACCAGATGTGTTCCCAGTGCGTGTGCCTGTTTAAGAAATTCTACGTGACCATAATGGAATAAATCTGCAACCATACTTGCGTATACTCTGACCGGTTTAGTTGCTTTATTAAACACACGGTTATGAAGCGCACCGTATTGTGGTGCAGGAATCAGATCATTTTCAGTGAGCTCTCTTTCTTCATGTACATTAAAGAAATGATTCCATATTTTAGCGTAATATGGCCAATCACGTTCATATGATGCATTAAGATAAGGTACTGGATTATTCGGTCCAAGAATAGTCAGTTCTCCGAGCGTATATGTTTTAAGAGGATACAACTCTTTTTTTGTGATATAAATAGGTTGATTGTCTCTTATCATCCAATGTTGATCATAATAAATTTTATTATTTCTTTCGATGGTAAAGAAAAGATCAAGACATGGTGCACCGCGCGTTTTTCCAAAGGTAAAAACCTGAGGATGAGCTATTTTATAACCAAACCAAACAGGTGATACTTCATAATTAAGTTCTTCAAAGAGCGGAATTATTGATTCAAATAGTTCTCTATCATCGAGCTGAATATTAATGTCAAGATCATCATCCCATTTCATAATTCCTTTATGCCGAATTGCTCCCAATAATGTGCCTCCTTGTATCCAATATTCAATTTTATGCAATGTAAAAAGTTCATGAACATCTTTCATGATTTGATATAGATGATGATACCATTCATCCGGCATTATTTGATCATCGCTAGAATATATTTCAGGAGAATAGACAGAACGGGTTATATGTTCATCTTTACATAACCAGGGTTCATTAATTGTTTGTATCAACTCATCACTGAGAATGGTACACGTTGATAAGTAGCTAAGAGTAACCAGTAGCATTGTTTTTTTATTCATCTATTTTCTCCCATTCAGAACGCAACGTTTGATAGAGCGCATGATAAGCTGAGCAATCGGCAGCTACATGCTTTAAATCTCCAGGACGTGGCGGCATGAATATAGTGTTATTAGTGTAAGAAGGATATTTTTCTTTAAGTGCATCGATTAAATCGAATAAATTACTACTTTTGCCCGTTGCTATGTTGAATATTTTACTTTGAATAAGATCTTTATTGCAGATTCCTAATACAATATTTGCATCAGCAACTGTTTCCACCGGTACATAATCACGCGTTTGCATGCCATCTCCAAAAATAGTTAGAGGAAGATTATTTTCCATATTATGCATAAATTTAGCAACAACTGCAGCATAATGCCCTTGAGGGTTTTGACGAGAACCATACACGTTAAAATAACGCATTACAACCGTTTCAAGGTTAAATACTTTTGCATATTCTTTGCAATAAAGTTCTCCGATTAGTTTTGAAAAACCATACGGAGATATAGGATCTGTTACTGCTTGTTCATTGCATGGGATTAATGATTCACTATATACCGCGCAGGTAGAAGAAAAGACAAAACGTTTAACGCCATTCATGCGTGCTGCTTCAAGAAGATTTTGTGTACCCATAACATTAGTATCGTGACATTGTTGAGGATTTTCCGTGGAAGCTGGTACGGAAATAAAAGCAGCGAGATGAAAAATAATGTTTTTATTGTGTGTTGCTGTTACGCATGTTTCAAAATCATTAATATCACCATATAAAAAAGTAACTTTGTTTCTGAATGATGCAATATTATCTTCAGTTCCTGTGCTTAAATTATCAAGAATAGTTACCTTTGCTCCCCGCTCTACTAACTTTTCAGCAACGTGAGAGCCAATAAAACCGCATCCTCCCGTGACAAGAACAGGAAGATCTTTATATAAAGTAGATATGTTTTCGGATAAAAAATTACCAGCAAATATTGCATTAATAGAGAGCGTGCATAGTACAATAGTAAAAAGACGTGATCTATCGATAATAAAGGTATACAGCATGATTCCCCCTTTGCCCTTTATATAAACTACAATCGTTTTTAGTGTATGGTATACAAAAAGATAAAGTATAGAGTTTTCATATTTGTATATAAAAAAGGTTAATGAAAAAATGATAAAGAAGATGAGTTTAATAAAGCATGTAATATGTTGTTCGATTTTCTTTGTTGTTGCGCACAATCAAGCTCGCGATTTTTTTTCAAAGGTAATTATTTGGGGACATCCCTTACATTCGCACACTCATTCTTATATCCATGCAGCATTTTATCGTGCATTTGAATATCTTGGGTATGAAGTATATTGGGTAGAAAATATGGATCAACTTGATGGGGTTGATGTGCATAATGCATTATTCATCACCGAAGGGCAAGTTGATGTAGAAATGCCAAAGCGTAATGATTGTTATTATATATTGCATAATACTTATTTAAGTGATTACATTCCCTTATTTGCTGAAAATCGTTGTATTGCGTTGCAAGTATATACGCATGATTGTTTACCGTATGTTACTGAAAAAATAGCAAATTATATATACAGCAACAAAGATGAAAAAATGATTTTTATGCCCTGGGCTACTGATTTGTTACCGGATGAAATTGACCGGATAAAAAAATATCGTAAAAAAAAGAAAAAAGAGTTCCGGACAAAAAAGAGAAAAGAGCGCGTAGTTAATTGGGTTGGCACGATTGGTGAAGGTTTTTATGGTAATTATTTTGAGATAGCAGGTTTTAAAAAAGCATGTGAGGAAAATAATATTCCTTTCAATCAATATGGCAATGTTTCTATGCAAGATGGGATTGATTTAATTAAAGCTTCTTATATGTCTCCTGCTTTACAAGGAACATGGCAATGCCAAAAAGGGTATATTCCGTGTAGAATTTTCAAGAACATAAGTTATGGGCAATGGGGCATCACCAACAATGTGACTGTACATGATCTCTTTAAGGGTAAAATTATTTATAATACTGATACATATCAACTATTTTACGATGCACAGAAATATATTAATGAAGCTTCATCGCATGAATTATATGAACTCATGGATTTTGTAAGAGATAACCACACGTATATTAATCGTATTCAAACGCTTATTACGTTTATGAAACAAGCTTTACATATAAAGGAAGAAGATAATGTTTATTAAAAAAATATCGATGACTGTTATTATTGGTAGTTTTTTATCATTATATGCAGATCCGGTTATTGATGGGGTTTTAGATAAATATAGAGATTATTTGCAAGAAGGCACGTATGTAGGCTTTGATTGGTCTCATTTTGCAGTGCAACCACAATCGCGATATTATACGTTTAAAATGGCATTTGAGCATTTTAAGCAGAACAATGGACATGTTGTGGTAGAACTTGGAACATCACGTAGCTTTGTGCATGGAGGGCACCCGGGATGCAATCTTGATGATATTGCTTTTTGGAATGTACATAATCCTCAAGATTGGGATTGGGGTGCAGGATTTTTCACCAGAATGGCTGCTGAATGTTTAACACATTTGCATCCTGTTATTCATACGATTGATATTATCGCTTCTCATATTGAACGGTGTAAAGTTATTACGGCTGATATTAATGAATGTATCAGATATCATGTAATGTCTTCCGTTGATTTTCTTAAAGAATGTGCACCTCAAAGTATTGATTTATTGTATGTTGATACCGGTGATATGACACCGATAGAACCAACAGCATTATTGCAATTGGAAGAAGCGCAGGTAATTGTAGAACAAGATCTTATAACACCACATGGTATTATTTTAATTGATGACGTGCGCAATCAAACTCCCAAATTATATGGAGAAACGTCAGATTTGGGTAAAGCGAAATATTCTATTCCTTATTTTCTTGCGCATGGGTTTGAAATTGTTGCTGATGAATATCAGGTGATGTTGAGAAAAGTTAATTAAGATTTCTCAATGAATATTTTCTTTTTCTTATTAGGGGTCCCCATTGGAAGGAACTGGAAATGGGGTTGAATTAGTTTGTATTCATGAATAATGCATTACCATGCCAGTCAGGAACAATATCTGACCATATTTCTGTAAAGCCATGGTCATTCATCCATGCAGTTAGTTCATCATACGTAACACAATTTTCCCAAAAACGTTGTAAATTTACTTCCGTGTAAATAAGTTTGACGTTTTTTAATACCTCTCCTGCGCCTTGTAATGCATTTAATTCATTTCCTTCCATATCAAGCCATAAAAAATCAACACGAGGTACATTGTTTTCCATAACCCATTGATCGAGAGTGGTAACTTGAACATGAATAGGATTACTTAAATCTGAATGAAAATAATCAGTATTAAAAGAATCAGTTGGTCGTAAAAGTGAACTTGCACCACCGGCTAAATAAAAAACAAATTCTCCCTGCATGTTTGATAACGCGCATTGCGTTGCAACAACATTATTATTTTTGAGTGCAACTTGTTGTAAAGAGGGAAATGATTCTGGTGACGGCTCAAAAGCATATATTTTTCCTTGCGACCAAAATTCACTCATCCATTGCGTATCTTCTCCAAATTGAGCACCGGCCTCTACAATGATTGGATTGTTGGGAAGCATTCTTCTGAGTAGTGCCCAAGGTACCGCTTCACCAATGGCCATAAGGGAGATATGATAAACGAAAAGTATTACCAACGTAAAAAATTGTTTTTTTGTGCATAGTTTTTCCTTTTATTTTAAACATTTGTCGATAAAAGCATGTAAAACAGCCGTTTTCTTTTCATGATATTCTGGGGATTGATGGTCCCAATTGCCACCACCTCGATAATGGAAAAAAGAATCTTGTAAGAGAATTTCGAAATTGTTAATACCATGAGAAAAAAGAAAGTGTACTCTTTCTTGCGTAATTTCTGGTGAAAGAATACTGGATTGATAATGTTGATTATCAATTGGTTTGAGCATTACTTCAGGGTGATTTTTAAAATAATGGTAGGTTTGTCCTCCAACATCTACTCCTATTCCATCAATTTTTCCACAATTAAAATCGATGGTTTTTTTATCAGGTAGGTTTTGCATATTAAAAAAGACAAGGCCGTTCCAAATATATTCGATATGTTCGCGTGATTGAAGAACTCCCGCGATATTGAAACTGTCTAAAAAATCCTGCACACAAAATTCTTTAACTAAAAACATATCTGAATCAATGATCATTACAATGCCATCGTGGTCAAATCCTAAAGTATCTAAAGAAAATTGAACAACGTTAGCGCATCGAACAACAGGATGATGGTAATCTTCACCCGGCCATCTTTTGAGGTAAGGGGCATCATGGATTGCTTGAGGAATTCTCACGCAAGAAAGATCTAATTTATGACAAGTTTCTATGATTTGATGAGAAACTTCTTCGTGCGGCGCATCGTTAAAAACAACAAAGGTATAATCATCTTTAAGAAATTTTTTAAACGTTTTGTCTTGGATTTCTATAAAATCTGGTCTATTGAAACTATGAGTCATAATTAAAACATTTTTGGAGAAAACAAAACTGTTATAATTCAAAAACGTTATAAGAATGATTATAGAAAAATAACGTGTTTCCACATCTATCCATTTTTGGTTATGAGTGCAAATATATTACGCCATTGCTCTATTGTTTTATTGTGTAGTTGTTGAGCATATGTTTTTATTTTTGTTCGCAATGCATCAAAATCTGTTGATTCAATTTTATTTTTTAAATCATCCCATGAATCAAAATACGTGATAATGTCCCGATGCTCATCACAATACCATTCTGAAAGATGATAATTATGTTCAAAATAATGACTGTTCATCCACCATATCTTTCCTTTTTCTAAATGTTCAAGCATAAAAGATAGAGAAGGAACAAAATAGGGTAATCCATGCTGTATATTCTCAAAAAATGCAACATTTGACCATGCATATGGGATATGAATAATTCCTTTAAATTCTTGTAGATCATCTGGCCCATTATATCTACCTTGATATGTACTAATCTGTTGTTGCAAACATGCTTGCGTCACATTCAGTGAACTGTCATTAAGATAAGGAGGTATAAAAAATGTTTTTGATTTATTGATATACGCGGGAATCTGGGAAATAATTGGTTCATGCGCTATAATGCCAGTTGGTCTTACCACATCATGATTAAATACAACATTGTGTTGTTGCGCGTATAGTGACTCAAAAGCAGTGTAAGGAATAGTAAAAACATTTTTCTTATCATGGGCTTGATTAAAAAGGTCATAATAATGCGCATCAGGAAAATCGCAATCTAAACTGCCATAATCAGTATAATCAAAGCGGTTGCAAATCCAGATAATTAAAGGCTTTTGGTAATCGTTTTGTAAAAAAATTCGTGCAAGTGGAGCAGTATCAGAAGTAATAATGGCATCAAATTGATTAAAATAATCTTTATGCTTATGCCATATGTGGTATGCACGTTCACGACCAATATTGTATAATGCGTTGCCAGTTGAGTAACCATCAAATTGATATGGAGCTATATCAGGAACAAAAACTGATGTTACATTCAAATGTAATTGTTGGGCAATCGTGTTAATTTCACGAATGCATCCTTTATGAAAACTAAGATGTAAAATATTAAGTGATGATGCATGGAGTGAACCTATCACCAAAAAAAAGAGAATATATTTTCTCATTATCCTATTCTCTGATTTCTGCATGATTTTTATCTAACGCTAATAATTTAGGTGAACACACCGGATAACCTTTTATTTCTCCATTTTCCGGATAACAGTATGAACGATCTAAAATAAGTGTTGGTTTATTATCAATAAAATAACGGTTTAAATGGCTTTCATCGTGCCATATTGCAATGTAATTAAGATTTTCACGATCAATAAGAATATTATGCGTTAAACTTTCTACTAATTGTATAAAGTTTGCGGTACGTCCTCCATAAAAACCGCCTGCAAAATAGTATGTTCCTTCATCAAAATGAATGTATGCTGTTGATCGTGGATTACGGTCATACGGAGGTTCGCTTCCCCATAAAGGTTTATTTTTTTCAAAGCCGGGATGATTGGTGCCAACTAGATCACTCAAAATTTCATCACCTTCAGTATCAACAAAAAGCATATCTGCATCAGTAGCAAAAACATAATCCATATCAGCAAATAAATCTTTGTGCTCTTTGTACACAGAAAAACGCATTAATGTATCACAAGGCCAACCAAATCTTTTTTGATGCGTAATGATAATGTTGTCATGATATGAAGATTGAGTAAGCGGTGCAAGAGTAGCTTGGTCTGCATCAGTGAAAATAAAATATGTTCTTTGGTGTTGTGGGCAAAAATATTTTTGAGCAGAATCAAGCAGCGGTTTAACAAATGAAATGTATTTTCCGGTGGCAACAATACATAAACCAATATTCAGTTGTTGAGCATGCAGTGAACAGATTGTGGAAAAAAATAAAAGAAAGATATATTTTCCCGCGCTCGTCCTGAACTTGTTGAAGGATTTCTTCGAGCGCTCTAGGATATTCTTCGACAGGCTCAGAACGAGCGCTAAAAGACAAAAGATTGATAAGTTTAACATATAATTCCTTTTTTATTGTCGAGCTACAAAAGTAGGCTCGTATTCCGTGTGTACTGCTTTATTTTTCATGAGATATAATGGTGCAATATCCATTTTAAAACCTGCTTCAAATTTTTGTAAAAGTTCTTCTGGTGTATAAAGATTCATATCTCGGTTTAAAATATCGGTGGTTTGTACTTTGTTAAGCGGAATATTAAGTATTTTTGAGTTTTGATAGAAAAGACCAAGAGGGCTTGGAGCTTTGTGTTGTACCCACCATGCAGCCCATTTACCTTCTAACAGATTAGGATTGGTATATTCTAGTGCTTTAAAAATAGAAAGAAGATCTTTTTTTCTATATAAAGTCATATCAACGGTGTTAGGATAGCGCCAATCTTTTTCTCCATCTTCAAAATTCCACGAACAAACAGAATCTTGTACAACAGTAAAAGGAGGAACAGCTTGTGGTTTATTTTCCGTGTAACAATAATCAAGATGAGATCCTAATTTTAAATAAAAACCATATGCTTGTGTATTTTCTAACCAATCAATACATTCGCTCAAAGCAACGGTATCTTTTACGATATTATCATCTACCGCAAAAATGACATAATCAGAAGAAGATTGTTCAAGCGCTTGAAGGGTTAATGTTTTAAAATCATAAATGCTTTGTTGTTGTAATAAAGTTATACCAGGAAAAGCAGCTGCTACATCCTGAAAAGCTTTATTATAACGTTCATTGCTCGTGCGATAAATAACACTGGTAGATTGTATGTCTGTTGCATATTGTTGTACTGATTCAAGAAGAGCATACAGTTGTAATGGGCGATCAAAAGAAAAAATAATAAGATCAGCAGAACGTTTTTCTGTTGCAGAGAGTGAGACAAAAGCACACAAAAATAAAAAAATATTTTTTTTCATATATAACCCTTTTTAATTAATTATTCTGATGTGATTTTCATTAAAACAAAGTCCAAGACGATCTAAGTTTCCTTCATTAGCCCATATTGCTTCAAGACCATTGGGCGTAAGATCATAATGGCTTTGTAATGCTTGTTTAAGAGAATCTGTTTTTTTATGTAACACTAAATCGAGTGAATTAGCAGCAGACCATTTATCAGGTGCCAATGCAAAATTCCATGCAAAGATGCTGTTTCTGCATTCTACAATTGGTAAGTGTTGATATTGTTCTTCAGCATTTTGAGCATTCAATTTAAAGTAAAAAGCATACGCCTGTGTTTCTTCTAATGCATTGATACATTCTGTTAAAGAAACTGATTTCTCAAAGCAGGTATCGCCTTTTGCAAAGATAATGTATTTATGGTGTGTTTTTTGATAAATTTCAAAAAGAGCGGTTCTAAAATTGCTACGATAATCAGCGATAAGACAAAATTCTATTTCAGGATAGCTGAGTTGTAGGGTAATATAATCATTTTTTTCATACACTGATCGTGGTTTATACATCACAAAAAGTTTATCAACGCCGGTGACGTGTGTATAAAGTGATTGAATAAGTTGAGTAAGTTTATCAGGACTTTCTGCAAAAATGATCATATCAGCTTTCATGCGTTTAGAAGAAGGCCGTTGTTTAGTTGGTTTTTCTGAAAGTCTTTTATAACGTGGTTTTTTCTTAATAATTTGAGCCAAATATGCTTGTAATTGTCGACTGACATGATGATCACTGATAGAGTTTGCATCATTATAAATATACATAATATCAGCAATAAATTGATGTCTTTCGCCAGCCATTTCTATCATTGGAAACATCATTGCCATGTCCCATGTCATGGGATAAAACTTACCTAAGTATAAAAGATCTTGTAATTTTATTCTTTTGAACAACCATGCATAAAACGTGCGCAAATGGGTTGGTAAATGCTGAAAATCTCTGAATGCATTATTTTCTACAATATAATCAGGCATGGTTGTTGCCCAACCACGATTGCCGGATGGATGCAGCTGAAATTGCCCATACGTCAACCATACTTGGTTAGATGAATATATCATATTAAGACGATGTAATACTTCATCATCAGGAAACCAATCATCTCCATCTAATGTTGCTACAATTGCATTATCAGGACACATATGAATCATGGTGTATAAATTATGCAATGCTCCTCGGCGATATGGATTTTTGATCAGTTGTACTTTATGTTCTGTATCGTATTCTTTAAGATATTCTTCTACCAAATCGCCTGTGCCATCTGGTGAACAATCATCGGTATAAATAACATAAAAATTGCGATAATTTTGCGATAAAACCTTTTCAAGATTTTGAGCATACCATTGCTTATTGTTATATGACGGAATAACGATAACAATTAATTTTTCATCCAAGCTATTTTCGGATGTTACTTCTGCTGAAATATTTCCTAATAAAATATTAAGATGTAAAAAGGAAATACCTAAAAATATTAAAAATGAATAATTTTGTTTAAGCATGGTCAATTCCTGTGCTTTGAAAGGTTTGAGGCTTGCTTTTTGTTCCCCTCTATTGTTATGCATAAATATAAGGCAAGTATAGGACAGTTATGCAATAATTTCTTTGAAAAGGAAATAATATGATCTTGGTCAAGACATTTTTAAAAAATATTCTTTTTGCTTGTTATCTTTTGCTATCAACATCTGCGTTTTGCATGGATCCACAGGCAAAAATTTATGTTGCAGGACATAACGGATTGGTTGGTAGAGCAATCATAAGAGCATTATTATCCGCTGGATATTCTCATATAATTACGCGCAATTCATCGGAACTTGATTTGCGCAATCAACAAGCAGTTAATGATTTTTTTGAACAAGAACAACCGGATTATGTTTTTCTAGCGGCAGCAAAAGTTGGTGGTATTCATGCTAATAATACCTATCCTGCTGAATTTATTTATGATAATTTAGCCATTCAAACAAACGTCATTCATGCAGCGTATACTCATCACGTCAAAAAATTATTATTTCTGGGATCTTCATGCATTTATCCGCGTGATTGTCCGCAACCTATCAAAGAAGAATATCTTTTGACATCACCGTTAGAAAAGACAAATGAAGCGTATGCTATTGCAAAAATAGCAGGTTTAAAATTGTGTGAATATTACAATAAACAATATGGAACCAATTTTATTGCGGTAATGCCAACTAATTTATATGGTCCGTATGATAATTTTGATCTTAATTCTTCTCATGTTATTCCTGCATTAATAAGAAAAATTTACACAGCACAACAAAACAATAACCCTCAATGTGAAGTGTGGGGAACGGGAAATCCGCGACGCGAATTTTTACACGTGGATGATCTTGCGCAAGCATTATTACTGTTGATGAACAGTTACGATGGTAATGGAATTGTTAACATTGGTTCAGGGCAAGATTTACCAATTCGTGAGCTTGTTGCAATGATTAAAGATATTGTTGGATACCAAGGAGAAATGGTCTGGAACAGTTCTAAACCTGATGGAACTCCTCGTAAATTATTGGATATTAGTAGAATGACCAATTTAGGGTGGAAACCACGGATAACATTGCCAGAAGGAATCGCTGCTACTTTATTATGGTGCCAAAATAACGGTATTTTTAATTAATTAACCATACATTAACAGGGGGGCCAACGTAATGAAAAGACATATTCTTGTCGTGTTACTTTTTTCATCACTTTTATCATATGCAATAGAAAAAGTTGCAATGATTATTGGTGTTACGGGCCAAGATGGTGCCTATCTTTCTGAATTTTTATTGCGCAAGGGTTATCATGTTCATGGTATAAAACGGAGAACATCGTTATTAAATACGCAGCGCGTTGATCATTTGTATGACAATGCTGATTATAAAGGAAGATTTTTTCTTCACTATGGTGATGTAACAGACAGCAGCAATATTATTCGTCTGATTCAAAAAATTAAACCTGATGAAATATATAATTTATCTGCCCAAAGTCACGTACAAGTTTCTTTTGAAATGCCATTATACACCGCGGAAGTTGATGCACTTGGACCATTACGAATTCTGGAAGCGATACGTATTCTTGGCCAAGAGAAAACAATAAAATTTTATCAAGCATCAACGAGTGAAATGTTTGGATTGGTGCAAGAAATTCCGCAAAAAGAAACAACACCATTTTATCCCCGTTCTCCGTATGGAGTTTCCAAACTATTTGGCCATTGGATTACTAAAAATTATCGTGAATCATACAATATGTTTGCGTGTTCAGGAATTCTTTTTAATCATGAATCACCGATCCGCGGTGAAACGTTTGTAACGCGTAAAATTGCTCGTGCAGCGGTGCGGATTGCTCTAGGAATTCAACAAGCGTTATTTTTAGGTAATTTAGATGCATTAAGAGATTGGGGGCATGCACGTGATTATGTTGAAGCAATGTGGATGATTTTGCAACAAGAGCAGCCTGATGATTTTGTAATTGCAACAGGAGAAAATCATTCCGTGCGTGAATTTGTTGAACTTGCTTTTGCGGAATTGGGCATCATGATTGCATGGAAAGGAGAAGATCTTGATGAAGTTGGTTATGATAGTCAAACTGGTCAAGAATTAGTGTTTATTGATCCTCGTTATTTTAGACCCGCAGAAGTGGATGTTCTGATTGGTGATCCTTCCAAAGCACAAAAAGCATTTGGATGGAAACCAAAAATAAGTTTTAAAGAATTGGTTAAAGAGATGATAGAGGGTGAAATAGAAATACTCAAAAAAGAACATCTTATCTAGACATTTGTTATAAAAAGCCACGTAATGAAAAATTCATTGCGTGGCTTTTATTTTTATTAGTTTTTAAAGACAAATTCAAAACCTACGTACGAAAATCGATTTTTTTCTGATATTTTCCGACGTCTCCTTGTATCGGGCAAGGATCCAATGGTATCATATCATTTTTTCGATTGTTATTTTTTTTGTTATGTGATGGCTGAGTGAGTATGTCGGCCGATCCGTGTTCCCATCCATTGCAACAATAGTAATAAGGTTTTTTTGTTTTTTTTATCTGCATTCCAAAACATAATGCAGGAACTAATAGATGTATGGAAAAAAGAGCAATTCGTTTCATGAAACTCCTTAATAAAATTATAAACATTAACAAACTAGACTGTAGCGCTTTTGCATAAAGCTTTTCGGGTAATATGGGGTTTCTTTTTGTGCAATTCAGGATAGGATTCAGACTTTTTAGGTTTTGAAGAAGATTCTTTTTTTTGATATTTGAGCCTAACGGTATGGCAAATTATTTTAGTGATTTCAGGTTTTGCAAGAAATTGGGCATCCAGCTGGGGCGCTAAAATAATGGCACCATACTGAATTCCATTTTTCTTTTTTATTCCTGGACAATAGAGGGCATGACCCTTATGAATACACAACATTTCTTCATTTTGTAAGTTGCGAGCGTGGTTGATAATATTTTTTTCAGTAAAGGAAGGTGTTGCAAGAGTAATAATATACGTGTCTCCAAATTCTTCATCTCTATGGTTAAGTAGCCAATCAGAAATTTGTTTTCTTTGTTTGTTGAAAGTAATGCAAGCAGAAAGATTTTTAAGATACATATTATACGTGATGGGTGCATTAAGTATCAGAAAATAAAAAAGAATGCGTTTCATAATATTCCTTTTTGGGAGATACTTTATATTTTTATGATTTTAATCAAACTTTCTTGATTTATCACAACCCAACAATACAAACTTATATAAAATTTGTTCAAGACAAAGAGGTTGTTATGAAAAATAGATGGAGAGTAACAAGGTTTTTTTTGATAGTAATAACACCTGTGTATCTGCTAAGTGCTGATGATAGTTCTGAACAAAAAAATGCACGGCAACAGTTGATGGCATTAAAAGAACTTATAAAAAAAGAAGAAATTCTTTATACGCAAGCTATGCAAACTGAAATGGATGCTCAAGAAAAAGATGCATTGGCATTGCAATATAAACAAAAGAGAAAAAATTTATTTGAACAGGTGCAACAACAAAGAAATATTCTTAATAAACCTGCACGGCAACAGATGCTATGGAACGCTGCCAAAGCAGCAGGTTTACTTGCGGTAGCGGGTTTAATTATTTATAACTTCTTTACCACACCAGCAGGGCAACCAGAACAATTAATAATGCCACCGGATAATCAAATTGTTGTTAATGTGCCCGATGCTAATCCTCCTACGATAGAAAATGAATATGTATCCACACCATTATTACCAGAAAATCTGCAACCATCTTTAACACAGTATGAACGTTATAGAAACAGATCTAATGTTTATGGAAATATGACCGCAGCATTAGGATTAGTTGCGGTACTCAGTGGCCATGTTATTCTTCTTCCGTTGGTTGCAAGTATGTATATGGGAAGTTTATATTATGGCATGAAGGCATTGCAGCAATAAGAATTCAAATACTCTTTTTCCATTTAATAGTTATCTTTGGTTCAATTTCTTGTGGCAGCATGTGCATTAATATGTTTTGAGTCTGAGGCTTTTTGTGATCAATGATGCTTTTGATCATATCAAAAATAAAATCATTGGTGGGTGGAGTTATTGCTGTTTTTTCAAATAACTTTTTTTCACGAATTTCTTTCTGAATGTTAGTAACTGCTTGTGTAATCATCATATCATTTACCTGAACATTCAGTAAAATATTGCATGCTTCTTGTGCAACTAATTCTTCCAAAACTTTTCTTTCATATGGAAGGCGATCCTTCAGCATTTTAAGAATAAATTCATCAGTTGCATATGGAGGTAAATAAGCTTCATCAGGTAATTTTTGATAATCTTCTTGGGCTTTTTCTGTACCTTTGATTTTCTTTTTTATGTTTTGGACCATGGTGACAAGATCATTATCAATATAAGTTTTGGATAGAAGGTTTTTTAACTCAGTTTTTAAATGGTTGTTAGTTACAATATCTAAAGTTGCTCGTGCAAATAATAGTTTACGTATTTCTGCATCTTCGCCTCCTTCCAACAACTGTTGAGCTGTACGGTTATCTTCATTTATTAATGAGCTATCCACACGATGATCATTTACGAAGATAAGAACGAGATCGAGTATCCATCTTTTTCTTATGTCGGGATTTCTTAATAATAATACTGCGCGATGAAGGGGTTTATTTTTCCATTCATCTTCTTCATTAAGATATGCATGCGGATTATTAACTATTGCTGCTACTGTTTCAATGTTAGCATTACGCACTGCTTGGATCAGGTTTAATTTTTCGCGAGGGCTTTTTGATTTCCCGCGAGGAGATACGTGAGGAGATGGTTGTACAATACGTGATCCACCGGATGGTTTTCTTCCACGTGGAGAGGTTTCACGATGTGTGCTGGTATCTGCTGAAGAATCAGATTTAGAAAATATTTTCCCGATACTATATTTGTTGGATCCGGATGCTGCTTCTACCGTTTTGCTACGAGTTAAGCCTGTTTTAGAATGTGCATCTGATTTGGAATATGCATCTGAAAATTTGGCGGTTTTAGGAGATATTTTAGTTTGGGTGGTGTTGTTGGTAATAACCTGAGAAGAAGTTGTTGAAATTGTTACGGTGTTGTTAGTGCTTTTTTCAGCAGAAATTTTTTGACTTTGTTCTGCAAAAGAAAAGCCCGATATTCTTGTGGTAAAATCTGGAATAGGTAAATATTTTTTAGGTTTACGCTGTTCTATAGGTTCCATGCTATAACACGAGGGAATGAATAAATAAGAAGATAACAATAGCAATAAAAGAAAATGTAGCATATATGATCCGTTATTTTTAATGTTTTTAAATTTATAAGCTTTGTTTCATTACTACATTATTCCAGAAAATTTTTATCAATTATATCAAAATCATGTTGTTGTTTTCTTTGCAAATAATTTTAGTATAAATTCGATTTTATCCTTCATAAAAACATCAGTTGCGTATTGAGGAAAGCATGCTTTTTTGGGTATTTCACGATCGTTGTTATCATTTTTATATATTTCTAATGAAGTTTGTATTACTAGCTTAATAATTTCTGTGGGTAATTTGATTTCATAGTTTTGTAGGAAAAATAAAAAATACGGTAACATTTTTTTTGTTTCTCGAGCCGAAAAATTATTTTTTTTGTTATCAAATTGATTACTTTCATCTTTAAGAATTTTATTTTTTATTTTACTGATCATATCCTTAAA
>Ga0070735_10000897_pt1 | contig 30135 bp, 30 predicted proteins | sample Coa_R1_FD_66443 | JGI IMG/M metagenome (GOLD analysis project Ga0070735, IMG submission 66443) | Surface soil microbial communities from Centralia Pennsylvania, which are recovering from an underground coalmine fire - Coalmine... | ecosystem: Environmental > Terrestrial > Soil > Unclassified ...
GCTATTCATTCTTCCGGAGGATTCATGCCGATCAAAGTAGGGATCAACGGCTTCGGCCGCATTGGACGAAATATTATGCGCGCGTCGCTGGGAAATCCGGCGATTGAATTCGTAGCCGTGAATGACATCACCGATTCAAAAACTCTGGCGCACCTGCTGAAGTACGATTCCGTACTGGGAAATTTGCACCAAAAGGTGACGCACACAGAAGACACGATCGCGGTGGATGGAAAAAGTTTTCGCGTGTTCAGGACGAAAGATCCCGGGGAGATTGACTGGCCATCGGTTGGAGCGGAAATTGTCGTTGAATCGACGGGCTTGTTTACGAAAGGCGCGGATGCGGCCAAGCACAAACGCGGGTCGGTAAAGAAAGTTATCATTTCCGCGCCGGCGACAGGTGAGGACGTGACTCTGGTTCTCGGCGTGAACGATAAAGCATACGATACCGCGAAGCATCACGTTATTTCCAACGCGTCGTGCACCACAAACTGCCTGGCTCCTGTGGCTAAAGTAATCCACGACACGTTTGGGATCGTCTGCGGCACGATGACCACGATTCACTCCTACACGAATGACCAGAAGTTGCTCGACTTGCCGCACAAGGATCTGCGTCGCGCACGGGCAGCGGCGCTTTCGATGATTCCGACTTCAACAGGCGCGGCGAAAGCGCTGCACCTCGTGATCCCGGAACTGAAAGGGAAACTCGACGGCTATTCCATTCGCGTTCCCACGCCGAACGTCAGCGTTGTGGACCTCACCGTCATGACGGAAAAGCCCGTCACAGTGGAAACCGTAAATTCGTCATTGCGTCGCGCTGCCGAAGGCCCGATGAAGAACATACTCGAATATACGGAAGACGAGTTGGTCTCCGTTGACTTTAAGGGTAACGCGCACTCATCGATCGTCGATTCCGGCTACACGCGGGTTGTAGGCGCAAACTGCGCAAAGATTTTGGCCTGGTACGACAATGAGTGGGGATATTCGAGCCGCTGCCGGGATTTGATCGAGCTATTGGCGTCGAAGCTGTAGAGGCGTGACTGGTGACCCGCGACTAGTGACTGGTGATTCGTGACGGCATTTCGTAGCGCCGGCGAGACGCCGGCGCTACAAAACATTGCTCAAGATCGGCGATTATTCCTGACGAAGTGAGGCATTCCTCTTACACTCCGGATTCACACCATGAATAAACTTTCGATCCGCGATCTGGATATGGGAAGCAAGCGCGTGTTTGTGCGCGTGGATTTCAATGTTCCCTTGGAGGGCGAACGCGTTACGGATGATACCCGCATCCGTGAAACGCTTCCGACGCTCGCGTTTGCGCGCGAGCGCGGCGCTCGACTCGTTCTGGCTTCGCATCTCGGCCGGCCAAAAGGGAAGCCCAATCCGAAATACAGTTTGCGGCCTGTCGCGATCAAGCTCGCGGAGCTGCTCGGCGCCCCGGTGGAATTCGCTGCGGATTGTGTGGGAGCCGATGCGGAAGCCAAGAGCCGCGCGCTCGCAAATGGCGGCGTGCTCCTGCTGGAAAATGTGCGTTTCCACTCGGAGGAAGAAGCCAACGATGAAAACTTCTCGCGTCAACTGGCGGCGCTCTGCGACGGGTTGTTTGTGTGCGATGCATTCGGTTCGGCGCACCGCGCGCACGCATCGGTTGTGGGGATTACGCGATTCGTGAAGCAGGCTGCGGCCGGATTATTGATGGAGCGCGAGCTGACTTATTTGGGGAAGGCGCTGTCGAATCCCGAGCGGCCTTTTGTGGCCGTGCTCGGCGGAGCAAAGGTATCCGACAAGATTGAAGTGGTCGAGAACTTGATGCGTGTGGCCGATGCCATGCTTATCGGTGGCGGAATGGCCTACACGTTTCTGAAATCGCAGGGACTTCCGGTCGGGAAATCACTCGTGGAAACCGACAAACTGTATCTGGCGAGAAAACTGATCGAGGAGGCCAAACAGAGAAATTTCCGGCTGCTACTGCCAAGCGATCACGTGGTGGCCGCGGAGTTCAAGGCGGATACGAAAACGCAAACGACCAGCATAGACGCTACGCCCGACGGATGGATGGGCCTCGACATTGGTCCGGAGACGATCAAGAAATTCAGTGCGGAGCTGGAACGTGCGAGGACGATCGTGTGGAATGGGCCGATGGGCGTTTTTGAGATGCCGGCGTTCGCGCGCGGAACACTGGAAATTGCGCACGCAGTAGCCGCGGCGACCGCCAAGGGAGCGACCTCAATCGTTGGCGGAGGAGATTCCGTGGCGGCAATTCACGCAGCGGGGCTTGCTGATAAAGTTTCGCATCTCTCGACGGGTGGAGGCGCATCGCTGGAATTCCTCGCTGGGCGAAAGTTGCCCGGCGTCGAGGCGCTTACCAATAAGAGTTAGTCGCACAAAGAATTCAAGATTTGACACAGAGAACACAGAGGGCGGAACACAGAGACCGCAGAGAGAGAAAGCGAAAAGGTTAGAGGTACCGCGATTTCTCTGTGACCCTTTGTGCTGCTTTGTGACCTCTGTGTTGAGCTTTCAGCACTTTGGTGACGAAAGAGGCGCGATGCGTAGACCGGTAATCGCCGGCAATTGGAAAATGTACAAGACGCAGGCGGAGACGCGCGCCTACTTTGCAGCATTTCTGCCCCTCGTGTCGGGTACAACTCATTGCGACATCATCATCGCGCCGCCTTTCACCGCCTTGTCGGTGGCGACCGACGCCACTCGCGGGACCGCAATCGCGATTGCTGCGCAAGATGTAGGCTGGGAAGCTGAAGGTGCCTATACCGGGCAAGTATCCGCTGCGATGCTCGTGGAAGTGGGATGCAGCGCCGTGCTCGTCGCGCATTCGGAAATGCGCCAATTTTGTGCTGAGACAGATGAGCGCGCCTGCAAGAAGGTAAAATTGGCACTGTCAGCGGGTCTGACGCCGATTTTGTGCGTGGGTGAACTGCTTGCCGAGCGCGAGGCTGGCAGAACCGAAGAAGTTCTTGCGCGTCAGTTTCGTGGCGGCTTGGCTGCGTTGACCGGTGCGGAGTTCTCGCGTATCATTCTTGCTTACGAACCTGTCTGGGCGATTGGCACGGGCCGCACGGCGACTCCGGAAATTGCCGAGCAAGCGCACCGGTTCCTGCGAAGGCAGGCGGCGGCGATGTTCACGCCGGAACTGGCCAGCGGGTTACGAATTCTCTACGGTGGCAGTGTCAAACCCGATAATATAAAGGGGTTGATGGCGCAAGAGGACATTGACGGGGCGCTGGTGGGCGGTGCAAGTTTGAAGCCAGAAGCGTTTGCCTCCATCGTAAATTTTTGAGATCGTGAAGTTCTGAAGGGCAGGAAGTGTAATGCCAAAAGAAGTCAAATGGGTAATCTCGATTTTGGTTGGCCTGTGTTTATTGGCCCTGGGTTGGAAATTCTATTTTGTGCTGGTCACTCTGCACATTCTCGTCTGCGGGCTATTGATTATCGTGGTGTTGCTGCAAAGTGGTGAAGCTGCGGACCTGGCAGGGGCCTTCGGCGGAGCGGGTAGCCAGACCGCATTTGGACCGCGCGGCGCCGCAACATTTCTCTCCAAGGCCACCACGTGGTGCGCGATCATGTTCATGCTGACGTCCATGGCCATGACCATGCGCCAAAACTCGACCGCAGCGGCCTCTGGAAGTTCGGTGTTGCAACAATTTTCAAAGACGAGTAAGCCTGCTGCTCCGGCGACTCCGGCACCTGCGGCGCCAGCGACTCCGAACTCGTCGACGCCTGCTCCAACTGCTCCGGGAACGTCGACGCCAGCTCCGTCGGCGCCAGCACCAACGACGCCGTCAAAGTAAGAGTATCCAGCGCGGGCCTGCAGGGCCGGCTGGGGTTTACAGAACGTGTTCGGTTTTTCTCACCTCTCCTCTGCGGAAGTGGCGGAACTGGCAGACGCACCATCTTGAGGGGGTGGCGCCGTAAGGCGTGGGGGTTCGAATCCCCCCTTCCGCACCAATCATTATAGGAAACCCCGCCAAAAGCGGGGTTTTTCTTTACTTTTAAAGGGTTTTTGCGGTTCCGGTCGGAGTAAGCCCAGCCAAAGCATGAAAGTTCGGGGAAGAAGAAACGCATCCTCTGCCGTGACGAACCCTGTGCCTTCTTTCAAATTCCAGCGTGTTGTTGTGCCTTCCAAGGAAACGGCGCATTGATCTCTAGAGTGTTTGCGTTGTTTCTCCTGGCTGGAGCGGTGCGCGGATTTAACAACGGTAATCGCGGGGGCACAATATTTCTTGCGGGGTTTGGATTTCTCCTGCTGCTGTTCTCCGGGCTCATCCTCATGTTTGACGTTAGTTCCCTCCGGAAATTAGGATAAGCCAGTGTTGGCTTTACGGCTTTTAAATCATTTCTCAAGCCCTAGTCTTGCGCAAGCTATTAGCTACTTGTGAACAAGCGAACTGTTGTCTGCGTCCCAATTTACGAAAATGAGCTTATCGTGCTTTTCACAGTTCGGCCGGAGAGCTCTCGACGCTCTACATGGTCGAACTGCTCGGAGCGAACTAAGTGCAGAACGCCATCACGGAACGTCGCCAAGCCAGACGCGAGAATGTATCAGAGACCGTTCTTATTTGCCCCTGTGATTCGGAATGTGCCGAGGAAGTTTGCATGACCCTGAACGTGTCGCGAAATGGAATATATTTTGCGACTACCAGGGATCACTACTTCCCAGGCATGAACGTAATCGTGACACTCAGTTTCCGATCGGATGATTCGATACAGGAAGAATATATAGGTGACGTGGTCAGGCTTGAGAGACTCGCAGAATCTAAATGGGGAGTCGCAATCCGCATTCTTATGCCGTATAACCCTTAGCCTTACAATACCTATCGCGTCGCTTGCATGGTCCGATCACTGCACCGCCCAGGCCTCCCTCCGTCCATAACCCCTCATACATTATTTCCTGTTCCTGTCGTGTGCGAACCGAGCTATTCCGATGAACGAGGTTGATCTTCTGCTGGAAGCTGCTCGCATTGCCCGGAAGATGCGACCTCCGAACGATACGTGGAATCCATATTCAGCAGCTCTACGGTGTACTTGTAGCGCAGCGTCTGCCAATTAAGACTGAACCTGACTCTGACGGGTGTATTCTCGTCCAACATCCGCGGATCGCTTACCCACGAGTCTTCCTCTTTGTCCAAAAATTCCTCACCTCTCCAGGGAACTCCCTTAAGATAGCCGCGAACCATAAGGAAGTCTTTTCTCATGAGTTCCTGGGTTGATTTCGGCAGCTTGCTGAACGTGCCGTTGGCCTGGGTGTAATCCCGCAATGATTTGCTTTCGCCGATAAGGAAGAAATTGTCAGCTTTGGCGTCGTCTTGAAAACAGGCATGACTTTTTGTCGTGCGGTCGATTCCGCCGGAAGCAACAAGTTCCTTGAAGTAGTCACGGGCGGTAAGAGGTTCTTGATTCTTCGCGTGCAAAGGAAGAAAGAGCAAGAAAAGCGCCGCGAAAAGAAGACTGTTGAATCTCACAATACGGTTCATTTTGCTGGGCCCTCCACGCTCGATAATGAAGGGGAAGAAAGACCGCGTGAATGGTACTGTGTCGTGGAGCTTAACCTGTGCCTTGGTTCAGTACGGGAAGCTGTGCCTTCGGGTGAGTTGCGGCGGGCGGGCCGGATGCAAGATGTGCGAACGACTTGAGATAAGGGAAATGGGCTGGACTTTCTACAGTTTCGTAGGTATTGATATATCGAGTTTTGGCCTTCATTCTCGACGCTGGTGTGGGCCGGCTCAGGTCAAATGACGAACTATGAAGCTACATCTTCAGGAGCTACTCCGTGAGCAAAGTTTCGCTGCTAGGCGCGCTGTTGTTTTTCATCTCCATTCTCGCGATTCCCTCTGCGTACGCCCAGAGGAATCCTTACATTTTCGAACCTGACCATGGGTTCGTCCAGGTCGGGATCGGCTACCAGGCTCAGCATTTCAACGAGCTAGGCCAGACTTTTCACACCAATGGATTCAATACGGATTTGAGCGTTCATGCCTTCGACTGGTTGACCGGGGCAAGTATGCGGGTGGCCGTTGCGGCCGAGGGGACAGCGGCCTTTGGCTTCGGGCATTTGAATACAAATTCAGGCATCAGTGCGAAATCTCTATTTGTCGGGGGCGGGCCGCACATTTCCATCCAGAGTGATTCGTTCGTCGAACCATGGATTCACGTCCTGCCTGGCTGGGAGCACTTCCGTTTCTCGCAGGGCGGCATTCTAGGCTCCACTTCGGCATCCAACTCGGCATTTGGGTTTATGGCCGGCGGGGGGCTGGACTTTAAGATAGGACCCCGGCTGTATCTGCGGATGCAGGGCGATTACATTGGAACTCATTTCCAATCCTCTCTGCAATCCAACTTCTCGGTGGGAACTGGCCTGATCATGTACTTTTAGCAATTCTCGAAGCTATCGAATATTTAGAGCGATCAATCCTCGAAAGTCAGCCGGACGCGAAGCGTTGTGCGTCCGTAGGCATACACGATTCACCCTATATCCGTCTCGCCGCCATTGTGTCATCATTCATGACTACTTCCGCAGGAATTTAGCAGTTTTATGGCTACACGCATTCTAATAGTCGATGACCATGAAGTCGTCCGCATGGGCATTCGGCTTCTCTTCAGCAACAATGGTCCGCTACAGGTTTGTGGTGAAGCCGAGGATGGCCACGATGCGATTCGGAAGGTTCTGGAACTAGCTCCCGACGTTGTCATACTTGATCTGACCATGCCAGGGATAAACGGTTTTGAAACCGCGGCAAGAATCCGCCAGATTGCGCCGTCGATCAAAATTGTGTTCTATAGCATTCACGAAATACCCGCGACTGCAAAGATATCAGGCGGCGATGCCTTTATCTCGAAGGCGTCCGCGCCGAAAGACCTGATCATGACTGTGAATCGCGTCATGCAATCGAACGGGAGCAGGGAGACCTGGCGGGAACATTAGCGGCCTCACGTGTGGGCGTAAAATCCTAGTCGGCAATTTACGGACACTACTTTATTGAGACAATATCGACTTCTCCCTCCTTTCGCAGCACGGTAATGTCCACGCTTTCTTTCGTTCTCTGAATCGCCAGATCCACAGAGGCGTCTCCCACCCATAGGTTTCTGATGCGAATAAGCGGCAACGATTGAGGCAGGGCGGTTTTTCGGAAAAGCACCATGGGCGGCGAGCTGCGAATGGAAATTCCCAGGCAGGCTTCGATCAGCAGAAAAACGGCGCCCGCAGCCCATGACTGAGGAGCGCATGCGACGGGATAAAGAGTCGGCCCTTGTCCCGGACGTCGCTCGAACCCGCAAAATAATTCGGGCAAACGATGCAGATCAAAAAATAGACTCGCATCAAGCAGCCCCTCCAGAACTTTGAGGACTCCTTTCCTGAGCCCATACCTCGCGAAACCCCTGGCAATCAATGCGTTGTCATGGGGCCAAACCGACCCGTTATGGTAAGACATCGCATTGTAGCGGACTTCAGCAGAACTCAATGTCCGGATGCCCCAGCCGGAAAAAAAATCACGGTTGAGGAGGGTTTCCGCGACGAGGCGTCCGCGTTCGCGGCTGGCGATTCCGGTGAACAAACAATGTCCGGCATTTGAAGCGCGAACGCGGCAAGGTTTTTTTTCGCCATCCAAGGCCAGCGCGTAACTCGAACGATTTTCACACCAGAACGCTTCCTCGAAACGGCGTCGCAGTTCTCTGGCCTGATCTTTCATTTTCCGGCTGAGCTGTGAGTGTCCCAGGGCAGAGGCGAGCTCGGCAGCGTAAAGTTTTGCTTTGTAGACGTAAGCTTGAACTTCGCATAGTGCGATAGGTCCATCAGCCAAAGTTCCATCGATATGAAACACGGAGTCGGCGGAGTCTTTCCAGCCCTGTTGAACCAAACCACCTTTCGACCGGCCTTTGTATTCCACAAATCCATCACGGTCAGCGTCGCCGTATTGGTCGATCCACCGTAATGCACTTTGGATGTTGGGCCAGATCTGTTTGATGAACCCCAGGTCACCAGTTCTCCGATAATAGGCCCCGGCCAGCATAATGAAGAGCGGAGTCGCGTCAACGCTGCCGTAATAACATCCGAAGGGAACTTCTTTTATCGCCGCCATCTCTCCCTTGCGCGTTTCGTGCAGGATTTTTCCAGGTTCGGCGTCGCGTTCGGGAATTACTTCAGTTGCCTGCGTGGCTGCGAGAAACGACAGAACTCCGCGAGCGAGCGCAGGATTCAGCCATAACATCTCCATGGCGGTAATTAAGCCGTCACGGCCGAACGGAGTGCTGAACCATGGAATGCCTGCGTACGGATATGCTCCGTGTGAGGTGTGTGTAACCATCATATGAAGATCGGCTACCGAGCGGTCTAGCCAATCGTTGTATTGTTCATTGCCGGTATCCAACTGCGGTCCGCGCTGCTGCGCATCTTTCAATGCCTCTTTGCTCTCGTCGATAGCCAGATGGAAACCCATTGGAGGAGAACTGTTTTTGTTATCTTCGCAGGAGACGATAAGTATGTAAGTTTGATCAGCGCGTGGTTGCAGTGAAACTTCCATCTGAATTTCGCCATCCGCAATCTTTCTCGGCTTCGGCGAACAACACACGCGGGTGTAGCGAAGAATTCCATCCAGCCCGCGGTACCTCAGAATTATTTCTTCTTCGCTAATCTCGTCTTTAAGCCGTTTGCCTCTGCGCTTGCGGTGCATACCGCGCACCTCAAAGATGTCCGCGAAGTCGGCGCCGAACTGCACTGCTAAACAGGCTTCCACGGGGTGGAGGCTGTAATTAACGACGCGGACCTGCTCGTAATGAGCATTCTTCCAAAGAAATTTTGTGCGCGCGATGTGCAGCGTCCCGCGCGGCATGGTCACTCGTCCATCATTCGATATGTCAGGATTTGTGAGGTCCACGGCCAATGAGCCGTTGTCGTCCTTCACGGCGGAGCTCAGCAGCAGAGGACGCTGCCTTCCCAAACGCAATACCCAATGAGAGAGGTACCGGGTTTCGTTATGAAAAACACCCTGGACGCCATGTCCGACAGGTCCGATATCGCCGCGGCGGTCGAAAACGGCAAAAGTGTCATCATGTTTTAGCGCTCGGGTGCGATCATCGGTCAAAGAGGACGTCGATAAAATGTAATACTGGTCCTTTATGCGGATGACGTCATTGTCCACGGAGCGCTCTCCTTGGGAGCTGAAGTGCCTACCCGTTCCATTGCCGTTATCGTATTGTTAGAATCCGCTAACAGTTCGTAGATTTTCAAATAGTCCCGCGTCATTCTGCATGCGGTGAAACGCAGCTCGAAACTTTCCCGGCAACTCTTTCGGCTTACCAGCTTGCCTTTCTTGAGGGCGGCGACAGCCTCATCGACGCTTGAGACAATTAGACCTGAGCGGCCTTCGTCAATGACTTCTGGTACGGAGCCGCGGCGGAGTGCGAGAACGGGTGTGCCGCAAGCCATCGCCTCGATCATGACCATTCCAAATGGCTCGGGCCAGTTAATGGGAGTGAGCAAGGCGATCGCGTTCCCAAGAAATTCATTTTTCTTGGATTCGGTAATTTCTCCCACAAATTGAATCAGCGGATCGCGCAAGAGAGGTTGAACCACGTCATTGAAATAATCTCTGTCGGCTCGATCCACCTTCGCCGAAATGCGAAGAGGAATTGCGGTCTTTTTTGCAATTTCGATGGTTTCCTCTATGCCTTTGTCCTTGCATATTCGGCCGAGGAAGGCGAGGTAACTTCCGTCGTGCCGTTTGAATTGATAGAGGCCGAGCGGCAATCCGTGATACACGGTGCCTTGCCAGTTTAGCCATGGAACCGGCTTGCGCTGGGAGTCTGAGATCGAGATGACGGGCATCTCGATGAACTCGCGATAGAGTGACGCAAGATCAGCCGAATCAAGACGTCCATGTAATGTGGTGACGTGAGGTAGGCGTCGCCTGCGGGACAGAGGGTAATGGATATAATCGCAATGAAAATGGATCATATCGAACTCGTCCGCTAACTGCGAGACTAGCTCCTACATCAGTATATGATGAGCGAGGGGATCGAAGCAGTCGTTCAATCGCAATGCCTGGCAGCAAGGCGCAATTAATCGCGCGGACGTGACGGAATCCCCGCTGGCAAAGAGCGTTACGTCATGGCCTTGATTTACCAGTTCTTCCGTAAGATAGGAGACGACCCGCTCCGTGCCACCATACATCTTCGGTGGAACGCTCTCATATAGTGGTGCCACTTGAGCAATTTTCATGACATTCACCTTCCATAATTGTTAACTCCAATAAATGGGTAAGCCGACGCCGGCTGCACCGGAGAAGCGCTCAGGAAGATGAAACAGGAAAATAGCTCGAAATTAAGTCGTCCGTGGCCGAGTCACCATTTACCGTCGAGTTTAAATTTCTCTCATGTCATAACCACTGCTATTTTTGTGCCGGCGATGCTTCGCGTAAATCGAGAAAAGACCTTAGACGGGTTCGTACAGAAATGTAGCCGAGCTGGGCGATGCTGGCCGATGGCGCTTTTTTTGTGTCGAAGTTTAGACATTCCCTCTGATTGATCTCTTCGGATTTCTCATGTACCTTTGGCGTACCCCGCCTCGCAGCAGGTGTTTCCTTGTTCACTTTCTCTATTCGATCAAGCAATCGGCAGAGTGGCCTTCGCCAAAAAAGATTTGGTCCGCAAACTGCTCATGTTAGGGCTGGAGTAAGGACCCGATTGACTGGAGTTAAGCGATGATCTATTCTGCGCACCCACGCAGGGTGCGGGCTTTCCTTGAAGCCAGCATCAAGGAGTACTGTCAGATGACTGTCAAATAAGAAGAGTCCAATTTTTCGGAGAGCCAGTGAACCGATCGTTCTCAGGGCCCCCGTCAGCCAGATGCCAGATCATCAAGGTCGCCGTAGAAGGTTGAGACATGACCTGCTCGCCGTTGCTAACAGTTCGGAAGTCATTGTTCCCACGGGTTGCATGGAGGATTCGGCCATGAAAGTTCGCATGTGCCTGCCTGCATTTCTTCTTACGATTTTTCTGAGCGCTAACTTTTACGTCTCGCGCAACGCGCGTGCGGCAATACCTCCCTTGCCGGCTGAACAAGGCATCCGGACGCAATCCGCGCCCGCAGTTCCCGAGTCTTCCCCCGCGGAGGAGGTCACCATTCCAGGTCCTCTGCGGTCTTTTCTGCGTATGGCCGCCATCAGTCAGAAGGTCCCACCGGATGAAGTTCTCCCTCTACTCGCTCGCAACGTTGTGGTGAACGGGTTTCAAGGCGGCGCGGGCAAGCCCACCGAGTTTCTGATTCTATTGAATTGGTATATGGATCAAGCCAGGGAACTCATGGCGTTCGCCGGACCAGGCGGAGTCATTCAGATCTCCAATTGTGCTGCGGCCAAGCCGCTCCTGCCGATTCTTGGCTACAGGATGAAGGAATCCTGCGGGCCCAACGCGGCTTTAGAAACCAGCAATTCGGATAGAGCCTTTCTTACGATTGATTCCGGTTTTCCTTTGTCGGAACTGGAAGAGACTTTGCGCGGCGGCCAGCCATTCGCTTATCCATTCGCGTCGACTCGAGTGCCCGTGCTTTTCGGCGGGAATGAATGGTCGGCGGTTGAAAAGAACGACAAAAGCGTAAAAAAGGACTTAGTGGACGCGCTATTGCGTGATCCCGGAATGGCGCGGCTCTACTGGGCGATGTCCCGAATGGATTCTGAGACGCGGAACGCCTTGTGGCAATCGCAAGGCTTGAAGAAGCTGTTGCCGCTCGCCGCGGTCCTGGATTTTTATGGCGGTCATATTTCCATACGTGCGGGCAAGGTAGTAGTCCCCGGCGGAGCGCCGGCGGAATCAGCGTGGAAAGATTTGGTGGGCGTCAGTCCCACCTCACCCGGAGAATTCGTAACTCGGCTGCTGGCGAAAGATGACGGCTGGCTGGCTGCTTACTTCGATGCGCTTTCGCGTGTTAACCAAAGACAGCAGCCCTACTTTACCGAGTCTCACCACTTACATAATTTCTATGAGGCGCTCCGCGGTAAGGACCTTTCCCCCAGCCCAACCCGGCACTCTTTCCGTCCGGATCAGGGCCTTTTCCTCTTGGTGAACCGCCTGCAATTGGAGGCTAACGGTGAACCTCACATTCCTGGCGGCTTAGATGTCTGGAAGGAAGAGATGCGCGCCAAGAGCGACTCTAAGATCGTAAGGGATTGGGGCAAGCGCGCTAGTGGCTGGAGCAAGCCCGACCAACTTGTCGAAGGAATGGTCGCAGTTTCCCGCGTGAGTTCGAGGGGAGGGCCACTGAACTCGTTTCTGGCATTGACGGAAATTGATCGCAACCGTTCGCCAGAACAACGAATAAACCCCGCAACAGCCCGCTTGCTGGCCGATAAGTTTGACCGTTATGGCGACCAATACCTTGTCTTTTCGGAGTTCCCCAGTTTTACCAACGCTTCGATCACGCGATTTTTTACGGTGGCCGACAACCTCAATAAAGTCAACGACCGGCTTGTACGGGCGGATGCCCTGGGTATTCTGCAGGCCAACATGGGACTCTGGCAAATTCTTGCCCGGCAAGGGCAAATTCCCAGTGCCAGCGTGAATGAATCGTGGATGAAGGTGATCAATCCGTTCGCCACGATCCAATCGTCTAGCCAACTCTTCGAAGCCGGCAGAACGTCACTCGCCGAACTCATACGGGCGGCAACAGGCAAGCCGGTGCTGTCTCAGGATGAGGTGATCGCTCTCCTGGCCGGACCCACTCAAACGAGTCCCGAAGGCCAACAGGTGCGGCAAGAACTGGCCAATAAGATGCGCCAGGTGCTGGATGACCAGCGACTCGTTTCACTCGACACGCTGCTCATGCTTGGGGACGGCCTGAACCAGATGGCGAAAGGGAAAGGCGCGTCCGAGTCTTTGGTCTCTCTTGCCGCTGAGTTGCGAGAGTTCGAGATGCCGAAGCCGCTTTTCACCACTCGCGAGAGAAGTGAATACGCTGCGGGCCTATACAGCAACCGCCACACAATCATGCAGATGAGGACGGATTTGGCTAAGGTACTGAAATCGCAGGCTACCCCTGCCGAGATCGCCGAAGCTCGCGGCCAGCTGACTCCTTTTTTGCGGGATACCCTGGTAGGGCTGAATTATGCGTACTATGAGCCTTCTGGAGCTCAGATGCTCCACAACAACCCTCTTTTCGTGCGTTCACATGATTTCTCCGGAGGAGATTACTCCGGAGAGTCAGCTACTGCCGGTGAACAAACCTGGCGAACGGCCCGTTTATTTGGCCGAGGCTGGACGGCGAGCGGAGGGGCCCACCTAATCGGCTCCATGGCTGATCTGCCTTACGTTCTCGCAAAGGTCGAGCAGGACTTCATCGTTCCGAAGAATGTCCAGTCGCTGATTTGGGAGGACTTAGTTCCTGGACTTATGACCAGCGCCATCCTGCCGCGATGGTGGAACGTGACGCGAAACGAGCTTCACGCCGTAACGCTGTATCAGCGCACTGGTGAAGAACTTATCGAGGCCGCGGCGGAAAACGAGAAAATTCGTCCGACGGTAATGGGCATTCTTTCCGACCGCATGCTTCCCCAAAGATCAGAGCAAGTGGAGAAAGCCCTTCGTCAAGGCCATGCAGAGGAAGCGCTTGCGCAGACTGCGCCAGCGGAAACACTCTTCTTGGCTGCCGAGTTTCGTCGAAAATCGCCGGGAGAAATGAGCCACTGGGGCGCGGCGGGCAAGGAGCTGGAGGACTTGGCCGTGCGCTTCCCCTCAGAGGTTAGCTGGGAACGCATTTCAATGGATTTCGGAGTGCCGCATCCCGCCTTGGCGCAGAGCTACGCGCTCGAGCTTCTGAACGTCAAACCATTTCCATCATTCCTCGGCTACTCCAGCCGGCTGCTGGCGGAGTCCTGGGATTCAAATAATCTGTATTGGGCTCGACTGGCGGACGAGATGAATTATTCCCCGGTGATGTTGAACCGGTTGGTGCCGGAGCTGACGCGACGTATGGTGGAGCAGACTTTTGCCACTCACCTGGAAGATTGGTCGGCGGTGCTCAGGGCCATGCGAGAAACGGGAGATGAGTTTCGCCAAGGGAAGATCGCCGCGCTGCCAAAAGGGGGCGTGGGTTCGGGACTCTAGGTGCTTAACGGCGGAAAATGTTTTTCCGAGTAGGGATCAGTTGAACTAATACGAGGCAGGGCTAAAGAGGGACCTATGGCAAAACGATACGTTCTATTGGTACTTATCCTTCTGTTTTTATCCTTTGGCTTCACAATTTGGATGTACGCTCAGGATCGCGGACAAAACAGTAACGTCATTCGCGTTACGGTAGCCATGGTGCAACTCAATGTGGCAGTAACCGATACCAAGGGTGACTACGTGACGGGCTTGCATCCGTCCGATTTCGTGATCTCCGAGGACGGTATCACGCAAAGCGTTGCCACATTTGAGGAAGGCAATGAAGGACCGCAAATTGTCGCGGGCGATTCCCAGGAGAAAGGCTCTGGCAAATCGGCGTCATCTCCCGACGGTCCGCAGGGTGGTGCAGGCCGCAACGGAATTCAGCAAGGATCGATTGAGGGGTTAGGTTCGGCCGTAAGTGGCGCCAACGTTTTCATTCTCTTTGACACGAGCAATTACATGTACAAGGGCCGGGGGTTCGTTTACGCCCAGGATGCTATTGCTGACTTTGTACGGACTCTGGACAATCCCTACCGCGTGGCGTTCTACTCATATAGCCGCGATTTCTTCCGGGCCGCCTCGCTTACCACGGATCGCTCGCAAGTGCTGCGAGGAGTGCGGAGTACGGTGAACGGGGATGATTCCGCACTCTATAACGCACTGTTGATGACCCTCAAAGACGCTTCTCAGTACTCTGGAAGAAAAGTGGTGGTCGTATTCTCGAACGGACCTGACAACTCCAGCATGGTTGCGCCCGAGGACGTCGACGAATTGGCACAGTCGCAAGGCATTCCCATCTACATGATCAGCACCCGGGAAGCGAAACTCGATCCCGCGACTGCCGCGGTCTTTGAACGGATGAGCGCCACCACGGGCGGTGAAGCTTACTATGCGAAGAACTGGAGAGATGAGCGGCAGGCCTTCGCGATGATCCGGGAAGATCTCGCGCATCTTTATTTTGTGAGTTACTATCCGCAGCCAAATCCGAATCGAGGGTGGCGGGCCATCACCGTCAAGCTGAAGGACCAAAAATATAAGAAGTACCGGATCCGCACACGGAGCGGATATCGCCCGATCCCTGCGCACGCTACCGTGGATGCCGCTGCTCCTTCGCAGGAGCCGGTTGCCCCTGCGCAATAATTTGGAGTGCGGCTTTTCCACAGAAGTGCGCGCCGTTTCCGGCAAGTCGCCCAAACAAAAAGCCTTAACATTTTTTGCGATCCTCCCGATACTGTCCTTTAGTACAGTAGGAATTCCGCAATTTTTGGCCTAAGCTTTCCCCTGACCTGTCTTCCTGCTTTGGTGAATTTGGGAACCAAGGGAGATGTCGGAAGGACCCCAGCAAACATGCCAAGGCGTGGAACCAGCCCGGACGGCACAAAAGTAGAGCGCAGAAAGGCCAAGCGATTTCCTGTCACTGTACCCATTGAAGTGAGCTGGCGCAGTCCCGAAGGCCTGGTGATGAAGGAACAGGCCATCGCCAGGCAAGTGAACGCCAATGGCGGGCACTTGGAGATGTCGAGTTACCCCGACGTAGGCAGCAGAATCACACTCACAAATTTTCTTTCCGCAGAGGCGGCCGAAGCGCGCGTGTTGGCAACTCCTCAATCACGCGAAGGCGTGTCGCACGGCATCGTCGCCGAGTTAATCGTTCCAAGCGAGAGTTTCTGGGGCGTGAATTTGCAAGTAAAAAAGGCCAGCGTCGAGTTGCAAAAGCTGGAAGACTCTCTGCGGTCAGAAGGCATCGATCTGCGGCTGCTGAATGAGTTCCGCGATGCAGTGGATTACATCCGAACAGCGGCTGTCGTCGTTCAGCAATTGCGAGAGCACCAGATGCATGGGCGAAGCGATGAAGATGTCGTGATGCTGCTGACGACAGAGCGAATTCGCCGCGCTACGAATCTATGCCTTGAAGTCGTCACTGACGCCGACGCCCGAAGAATTAGCCCCGAAAGCAAGGGCTTGGATGAGCTTTATCGCTCGCTCGAGCAGGCTTGCGATCGCCTGAGGCATCTTCTCAAGAGCCGCGAGCCGGAACGATACGTAACGACTCGAACCTAGCATTTCAATTCCGTCTAACACCGCACACTCTATTCATCCGCTGATCGCATTTAGTAGCACAGGCTTCAGCCTGTGTGGTTTTGAATTGGCAGGTGCCCGGAGCGCAAAAACACACAGGCTGAAGCCTGCCTAGTTAGACCAGCGGTCCGGGATTTTTCTTGTAACGATTCACAATTGCATCTGCGCTCATGTAGGTTACAGCCTGAATCGTGAGCGTGGGATTAAATCCGCTCATCGACGGAAACGTCGAGCTGCCGATAACGAACAGATTGGGAATGTCCCACGTCTGGCCGTAACGGTTAACGACCGAGGTTTTTGGATCATTGCCCATGCGGGTGCCGCCCTCGTGGTGCGCGCCGGGAGCTCCGGGGCCGAGTGGTGCACGCCACACGTGAGTCGCTCCCATCGCGCGGCCGATCCCCTCCATCTTGGTCATCAAGTACTCGACGCGCGCAAGCTCGTTCGGCCTTCGCCAGTCGTAGGTGAGACGCGGCGCCGGCAGGCCATACTGATCGCGAAGATCCGGATCAAGGTCTATTGTTTGGTCGGCGTAGGCGAGATTTTCGGTTTGCGCGACGATCGCGCCGTAGCGCGCGAAATATTTTGCCAGGAAGTCTCGATAGGCTGCGCCCCAACGCGGGGTGCCAGGTGGAGGATTTAGACTGATGGCCGTCCCGATCGGTCCGGCCTCAAGATCGGCGGGGCCAATGGAAACCTGCGAGCCGCGAATGAAGCCCAAACCGCTGTGATCGAAATTGTCGCCGTTGAAATCGTCGATCGTATGCTTCTGCGCACTGGGACCCATGTAGACATTGACGAACCGGTCGTCGAACGCGGCGAATACCTTCACCATCATGTGCGCCATAAGATGCTTGCCGACCTGGCCGCTCGAGTTGGCCAGACCGTTGGGGAATTTATCCGTCCTGGAAAGAAGCAGCAGGCGCGTGTTGTCGTAGATGAACGGAGTGAGAATCACAATCTCCGCTTCAATGGTGTTGTCGGAGCCGTCGGGGCCGTAATATGACACGCCTGTCGCGCGCCCGCTATTGTCGGTGTTCACGCGATAACACATCGTGCCGGTGACCAACTTAAAATTGCCGGTGGCGTCGGCTTCCGGAAGTTTCGTGACAAGAATGCTGGACTTCGCGCCGACGTGGCACCCGAACGATTGGCAAAATCCGCAGTACGTGCAGCCGGGCCTGTCATGGTAAGGCTCCGAGAGGATGGCGCGTGGGGAAGAGAACGGGTGATATCCCAACTTGCGCGCCCCGGCTTCGAAGAGAATGCCCGACTGATCCGGGAGCAATGCGGGTAGGGGATATTCGCGACGCCTCGGTGCCTCGAATACGTTGCCGCCGTCGATCTTGCGTCCCTGCAAATTGCCTGCCTTGCCTGACACGCCGAGCTCGTATTCCGCGCGATCGTAGTAGGGTTCCAGATCGGCGTAACTGATAGGCCAGTCGGCGACCGAAGAATCTGCAGGAATTGCCGATGCGCCGTATCGCTCGATCGTATGCGAGCGCGCGCGAAAATCATCCTCGTGAAAGCGCCACGAGAGCGTGCCGTAGTGCACTGTGCCGCCGCCCGCCTGGTTGCCGTAATTCAAAATTGACATGGGATTCGCGCGGACTTTGGTGTTCGGTCGCCACGTAACAGGCTGGCGCTTGGCATTCGGGCGCAATTCCTGGCGCTGGAAATAACGCAATTCGTCGTGCGGACTGAAATCCGCGGTCTTCAGGCGCGGGCCCCGCTCGAGGCCAATTACCTTCATACCTGCCTTGCCCAGTTCAGCCGCGAGGATTCCGCCTGCCGCGCCCACTCCAACGATGACGACATCAGTTTTTTCGATTGCCATGACTTATCCCTTCCGTATCGGGTTGGAGGACACTGCCTGCAGTCCGACCATCGGTGCGCGCGTGAATGCTTGTTTACTCTGCAAATCGAGTGGCGTGAACATCGCTTGCGCCCCCGGGAAACCTACAAGACGCCAGCCCGCGAAGTCCTTATTTCCGCCGTAGAGTGGGTCAGCGAACATGCCTTCCATGGTATGCGTGCGGACGGTGTTGAAGAAATCCTGCGCCGTGGGCCACGCGAATCCGGTGGCCTTACCTTCGTCAAGCGCGGCAAGCACTTGGTCCTGTTGGGCGGCGCTGAGGTGCGGAAACGACGTGTTATAAGTCTTGCGGCAGTAAGCATCGAGCTGAGCGAGGCCGCGTCGGTAGAAATCCTGGAGGTCGGAGTATGCGCCGGCAAGAGCCAGGTCGATGTAGTTGAGCACTCCGGTTTCGTTCGCGCCCGGCATGTCCGGCGCGCCGGGCATCAGGCGCTCCGTAAACGCCGCCATCGTGATGGCATCGTCGTGATTGAAGAAGGCGCCGTGTTCAGCGCCGCTCGGATGCTGGTGAGCCGCATTTGCGGCTTCCGCTTGCTTGTGCTGCTCCATCTGGGCGTCCAATTCGGGTACGAGTCCCGCACCAGCAACGGCGCCCGCGCCAACCGCCGCGCGCACCAGGAATGCTCGTCGAGCTGCATCATGCTTGGTCATACTGATTCCTCCCAACGCGTCTTGAACCGGATTTCCCGTAGAACGAACGTGCGTGAACAATAACAATTTTTCAGAGCAAAGTCATCGGCGATGATCGTTTTCACGCACGGATAGACGGGCACATTTCAAGTCTGCGTGGCACAACAGACACTTGAAGCCGGGCAAAATGAAGCCGGCGGCCACAGTTTTTTTTGGTCTAAAACTGTGGCCGCCGAGGATGTTAGTAGATCAGCTTGAGGCCCAGTTGGATGGATCGAGCGCCACCCGACCCAAGTACGGGATTGGGGGCCGCCTGGTCAGGCGTAATGCAACCGCATCCGAAATTGCCACTGTAGCCGATGGACGGGTCGTTTAAGCCTGCGCCGGCAGGTCCGAATGGATTGGCAAATTCGGGATGGTTGAGGACGTTAAAGAACTCTGCGCGAAACTGCGCGGTAAGCCGCTCTTTGTATTTAAGCTGTGTGCCCAGACGTCGTTTTCTCATCGATCCCGTGAGCCATAACGTGCAGAACCTGTCGCGAACCAAGACGATTACTAACCTTTACAAGTCCGACTCTTCGGCGCGATCGCAGTAGAGTGAGGGCTGAGCCGAGGGCCGTAGCGCTTCATTCTGGCGATTGACTTTCTCGCGCGCCGCACTATGATAGATATATCGAAATGATTCATTTGAGCGAATGCGGCGCCTGCATGTGTTGTTGCTACCCAACAGTGCCGGTGTGTGGGGAGAACTCGTAGCAGGGAAGAGATCGAGCGAAGCGAATCCAACCCACCCTCGGTGACGAATCCGACGGTGGGTTTATTTATTTTTTGGCGAAGTACGGTGGAGGAACATCAGAAATGAAGGCCTCAAATTCACTTTGGGCAGAGAAACTCCGCGGGAAATTACCGGAGCCTTTGGGCCGCGAACTTGACATCTTTGAAGCTGAGGTCGCTCTTAGGAAACAGGGCAAGCTGGATGAACGTCTCTTTGCCGAGACGCGCTTGCGTAGAGGCACCTACGGCCAACGCTATGACAATGGGCAGAGACATGACGGAAAAACAGTTCAGCAAATTTCTTATCCATCTGGGGAGCTGACAAAAGGTCCGCATACGATGTGGGATGCCCCGGGAATGCAGCGGATCAAGATCCCTGCCGGAGGTCTTAACGCCGAACAACTCGAAACGCTGGCGGAACTCGCCGAGGAATATTCCGATGGCATCGCGCACGTGACGACTCGCCAGGATTTTCAGCTGCACTACGTTCACATTGAGGACACGCCCAGTTTGATGCGGCGTCTCGCGGCCGCACAGATTACGACTCGTGAGGCGTGCGGAAATTCGGTGCGCAACGTTACGGCTTGCCCCTACGCGGGCGTTTGCCCCGATGAAGTATTCGACGTCACGCCATATTCCAAAGCATTGTCCAAATTTCTCTTGGGCCATCCTGATTGCCAGAATTTCGGCAGAAAATTCAAGCCGTCCTTTAGCGGCTGCCCGCAACACGCCTGTGGCCTGGCAAGGATGCATGACCTGGGCATGATCGCGGTAACGCGGACCGAGAACGGAAAAGAAAAGCGTGGTTTTGAAACGTATGTTGGCGGGGGTCTTGGCGCTGTGCCTTACCAGGCTAAGTTGTTCGACACGTTTGTGCCGCCGGAGGAATTGTTGCCGTTGGCGCAGGCGATTGCCCGCGTTTTCGCGGCTCGTGGTGAGAAGAAAAATCGCAGCCGAGCGCGAATCAAATTCCTGATTCAGGATTTGGGGATCGAGAAATTTAAGGAACTGGTTCTGGAAGAGCGCAAGAACCTTCCGCATGACCCCAGATGGACGGAATTCGTAAAGGACGCCGAGCAATTTCATGAGACTCCTCTTCGACCCGGCGGCAAAGCGCCATTGCTGGGCACGGAATCCTTCCAACGCTGGATGAAATTTAATACGCGGCCACAGAAGCAAGAGGGCTACGTGGTCGTCACGATTGCACTTCCCTTGGGTGACATCACTGCGAATCAGTTGCGGTCGCTCGCGGACATCGCACGGTGCTTTACGAAAGAAACGATCCGGTCAACCGTCGAACAAAATATCGTCCTCCGCTGGGTAAGCCAAAGTGACTTGATAGAACTGCATAAGGCGCTCGATGCCGTGGGACTTGCCGCGCCCGGTGCCGAAAGCATTGTGGACATCGCGGCCTGCCCGGGAACGGACACCTGCAAGCTGGGGATTTCCTCTTCGCGCGGACTGGCGGCGGAGCTGCACAATCGATTGGCTGAGAAAAGTTTTCAGTTGGATGAGTCCGTACAGAATTTGCATATCAAAATTAGCGGCTGCTTCAATAGTTGCGGCCAGCATCATGTGGCGGACCTTGGTTTTTACGGCGTCAGCCGCAAGATGGCGGGATATGCCGTGCCGCACTTCCAGGTGGTGCTGGGCGGCGAATGGGACAACAATGGAGGCTCCTACGGCCTCCCAGTCATCGCGATCCCGTCGAAAAATATTCCTGAAGTTGTTTCACGGCTGACAGACCGCTACGCGGCCAAGCGGCAGGCCGGCGAAAAATTCAAGGATTTCATCAAGCGCATGGGCAAAGTGGAATTGAAAAAGATGCTGGAAGATCTCGCGCGCCTGCCTGCTGATCCATCGGATCGTTCATTCTTCAGCGATTGGGGCGATCCCCGGGAATACAGTTTGTCGGACATGGGAATCGGCGAATGCGCTGGAGAAGTTGTATCGGCCGTCGAATTTGATTTAGGAGCGGCTGAAAGGGAATTGTTTGAGGCGCAAGTGAAATGGGACAGTGGCCAGGTCGAACAGGCCGGAGCGACGGCTTATCATTCGATGCTGCGCGCCGCTAAAGCGCTCGTAAAGCTGGAATCGCCGAACGTTACCGACGATCCGCGGGAAATCGTGGGCGAATTTCGCACGCGGTATTACGATACGCAGAAATTTTTCGATCCTTTTGCGGGCGGGAAGTTTGCGAATTACCTTTTTGCGGCTCACGAAAAATCAAATGAGCCATATACGCCCGATTCTACCCGCTACCTCATCGATGAGGCGCAGCTTTTTATTGACGCGGCGCACAGTTGCTACAATCGCGTCGGCGCACCGGCGAGCGCTTAGAAAATGGAAAACTCCCAGATGCAACTTCAGCACGTCAACGTGAAATTACTTGTGCGGAATCCCGAGGAAGTCGATCTGGAGCCGCTGATCCCTGTGTTCCACGGTTGGATTCAGAATCAAATCGGCGAAGGATTGTTGCTGGACGTCGCCGATTACAGGCATGTTGAAGCAGGCCCAGGAGTGGTTCTGATCGGCCACGAAGGCAACTATAGCGTGGACAATACCGATAATCGCTTGGGTGTTCGCTACAATCGTAAGGCTGCGCTCGACGGCAGCAATCAGGATCGCTTGAAGCAGGCAGCGCGCGCGGCGCTCACAGCATGCCAGCGCCTGGAAGCAGAATCCCGCATGGGTGGCAAGCTGCGTTTTAACGGCCAAGAGATGGAAATCTTTATCAATGACCGCTTGTTGGCTCCCAATTCCGACGAGACGCAAAAATTATTTAAATCGGACTTCGAGACGTTTTTCCAGCAGCTTTTTAAGGGCAGCGAATTTTCGACGGCCTACGGTAATGGTAATGACCCTCGCAAATTGTTTACAGTATCCATAAAGAGTGCTCAACCTATGGCCGTGGCGGATCTATTGGCGAATTTGGCGTAATTCTGTTCGCATTGGGAATTGTTTTTCGCAGCAATCCGCTTCAGCAAATTTCGAAAAATAGAGTTATGATTCGCCCTGCGAACGGCGATTTGTCCCGGCCATCCTAAATCTTGATTGGGGAGTTCTCATGGCTAAATTACTGCACACCTCGAAAGTCAAAATCCAAAAAGAGCCCGGCAACAGCAAGATCAAGCGAGCGCAAGTCGAAGGATTCCCGGACATCATCCGAATGGGAATTCACGGGGGCATCGCGCAGTACTTCAAGCTTTCGCCGGACGAGCCCAGGCCCGCGACGCTAGATTACATCGTGGCAGCCGTAGGCGGTTGCTTGACGGGAACGGTTGCAGGGGCGCTCGAGGCGCGCGGAGTTCGAGCCGATCCCGAAAAACTGCAGGTGGAAGCCGAAGGAAAGATCGAAGACGTGGACGGCAAGATGATTTTGACGGGCATCAAAGTGCGTTATCGCCTGAAAGTGCCCAAGGATAAGCGTGCAACCGTCGAACGCGCCCTCGAACATCACGAGGGACTTTGTGCCGCTTCGGAAAGCGTGCGGCGGGGAATTACGGTCGAATGGCAGAGCGAAATCGAAGAGGAATCCGAGAGCGATTCGGCGCAGACCACTGCGGCAACGCCCTCTTCCAAGAGGTAGCACAGGCTTCAGCCTGTGTGGTTTTGACTTTGATTTTGAAACCGCGCAAAGAACGCATCGTAATTCAAAAACACACAGGCTGAAGCCTGTGCTACAAAAACGACGTTATTTTTTCTCGGAAAAGTCGATGGATGTCCGCGTCGTTTCCCAATCCAGCTTCATTGTGCAAGCTTTTCCGGCCTGATCGAATGAGATAGTGAAATTCTCCACCGGCGAAGGCAGCTTCGAAACTTTCATCGCCAGGCGCGCGAAATCAAATCTTTCTCCGGGATAGGGAATCCCAAACTCACCCGTCTGTTTGCTGATAATCAATGTCCACTTGTTTTGAGTGGGAAGAGTGAACAGTGTGTACTTCGCGGCTGGAATCACCTTTTCACCGGCTACTAAATCGGACGTCGTTAAAAAGGCTGTCGCGTCGTCTGCGCCAGTGCGCCACACTTCATCAAAGGGAACTAAGTCGCCGAAAATCTTGCGTCCGCGCATGCGCGGGCTGGAATAGATGACAGTAATCGTGTTCCCGTCGGCGAATTTGCATGCGGCCTTTGCCGGAGGACTGAGAACTTCTTCCTGACTCCGCCCGGGCGTCGCTGCAGAAGTTAGGCCCAACATGGCCAGCAAACAGCAAACAATAATCTCTTCATGTAATTCCCCCCAAAGGCTTAGAGGTTGCACCACGACAATAAGTTTCCAGCCGTATCTGGCAAGTGATACTCCGCCGAGTATACGAGTTTGCTGCCCTCCAGCGAATTTTAATGTTTTAAAGAAGATTGTTGAATTTCTTGAACGGATGTATATGATGTGCCGACTGGATATGGGGTGGTGTGGTTTGTCTGGGCGATAGTTCCGAAATCGGGGGGACGAAGCGTGCATGCGGCAAGATTCCTGGAGCGGAAAACGATGCTGAGAAGACAAGAGGAGCGAGGATCCACTTCCGTCGCTCTGGCCATGGCAATTTTTCTAGTATTGATGACCGTCGTCACCGTCTACATCTTCATGGCGAAGGTATGGTGGTTCCCACCGGCGATTACGAATCTGGGGCACGAGATTGACGCGCAATTCGTGCGCACGCTGCTGATAACAGGCATCGTATTCGTGGCCGCACAATTCGGCCTGGCCATTGCCGTATATAAATTCCGCGATCACGGCCAAAAGGCAACCTACTTTGAAGGCAACAATACGATGGAAATCCTCTGGACACTGGCGACCGTCGTGTTGTTTGTTGGCCTGGGCTTGTACGCGCGGAACGCCTGGGCGCAGGTGCACTTCGTCGGCGCCTCGGAAGGCGCTATTCCCATCGAACTCACCGGGCAACAATTTGCCTGGAACTTTCGGTACCCTGGCCCGGATGGAAAGTTTGGCCGAACCAAGCCCGAGCTTGTGAGCGCGTCCACCGGAAATCCGATTGGCCTTGATCCAACCGATCCGGCGTCCAAGGACGACATCGTGTCGCCGGTCGCCGCGGTCCCTGCAGGACGAGAAGTGGAACTTATTCTGCGTTCGCAGGATGTCACACACAGTTTCTACGTACGAGAGTTGCGGTTGAAGCAGGATGCCGTGCCGGGGATGGAGATTCATATCCACTTCACGGCAAACACGCCGGGAGAGTATGAGCTGGCGTGCGCGGAGCTCTGCGGTTTGGGACACTACAGGATGCACAGCGTTGTCACGGTTATGTCCGAAGCCGATTATGAAAAGTGGCTGAAAGATCAGGCGGCGGCGAACCAGTAGACCCGCCGGAATGAGAACGATTTGCCGGGCAATCCCGCCGGCGAAACGAAAGACCTCGAGGAGCGGCCCCGATGGTGACACACGAAGACGGCGGGGGACATGGGCATCACCAAGCCCCGTCCGGTTTCATCAGGAAATATGTCTTCAGCATTGATCACAAGGTAATCGGCATTCAATACTTGTCGCTTGCCTTGTTCTCTGTGTTTGTTGGGATGGCATTGTCCGCGCTGATGCGTTTGCATCTCGGGTGGCCCACGGCGAAATGGTTTTTCTTCAAGGGTGGCCTGATGACGCCGGAGCAGTATCTGGCGCTGATGACCATGCACGGCACGATCATGGTGTTCATGGTGCTGACCACGGCGCCACAGTCTGGCTTCGGCAATTATTTCTTGCCGATTCAGATCGGGGCCGCCGACATGGCCTTCCCCGTCTTGAACATGCTGTCATTCTGGACCACGTTTTTGTCGCTACTGGTCATGATCGCGGCATTTTTTGTTACCGGCGGCGCGCCGATTGGCGGCTGGACGTCGTACCCACCGTTGAGCGCGCTGGGTGAAATGGCTGGTCCGGGGCAAGGAGCTGGCGAGACGCTCTGGATTATTGGCCTGGCGATTTTCTGCGGAGCATCTTTGATGGGCGCTCTGAATTTTATTACTACGCTCATTGACCTTCGCGCAAAAGGCATGACGCTTGGACGCCTGCCGTTGACTTGCTGGACGTGGTTTGTAACTGCGATCCTGGGCTTGCTGGCGTTTGGCGTGCTCCTCGCAGCGTGCATCCTTCTCTTGCTCGACCGCGTTGCCGGCACGAGCTTTTTTATTCCCGGCGGTCTTGTGGTCACCGACCAGGTCGTCACCTGGCACAAGGGCGGCTCACCGCTGCTGTGGCAGCATCTATTCTGGTTCTTCGGACACCCTGAGGTGTACATCGCGATTCTTCCGGGCATGGGCGTGGCCTCGCATCTGCTGTCCACGTTCTCACGTAAGCCCGTATTTGGTTACCGGGCCATGGTTGGCGCGGTTTGTGGAATCGGCTTCCTTGGTTTCTGCGTGTGGGGCCACCATATGTTCATCAGCGGGATGAGCCCGTACTCAGCGTTCGCCTTTTCGATCCTGACGATGACGATCGGCGTGCCTTCGGCAATTAAGACATTTAATTGGCTGGGAACGTTGTGGGGCGGCAAAATTCAATTCAATGTCGCCATGCTGTTTGCCCTCGGATTTGTGTCGCTGTTCGTGAGTGGCGGTCTTTCCGGGCTATTCTTGGCGCAACCTTCCCTGGACCTGTATCTGCATGACGGATACTTCGTCGTCGCGCACTTCCACCTGATCATGGGCGTGGCGGCCATCTTTGGAATGTTCGCGGGCATGTATTTCTGGTTCCCAAAAATGTTTGGCCGGTTCTTGAGCGAAGGTATCGGCAAGGTTCACTTCTGGCTTACGTTCGTCGGCGTGTACGCGATTTTCATGCCCATGCACTTCCTGGGGCTTGCTGGACATCCACGGCGCTATTTCGATACCACTGCCGTCGGATTTCTAGGGCCGCTTCAGCCGGTCCATGTTTTTATCAGCGTTGCGGCATTCATTACAATTTCAGCCCAATTCCTATTCCTGTTCAATTTCTTCTGGAGTCTGAAAGCGGGGAAGGAAGCGAAAGAAGAAAACCCGTGGCATGCGACAACGCTGGAGTGGTCTATCCCGTCGCCGCCTCCGCATGATAATTTTGGAGGTGTCGAACCCGTGGTGTATCACGGGCCGTACGAATTCAGCGTGCCGGGCGCGGCGGACGACTATATCCCGCAACATCTCGCGCCGAATTTGGTCCGCAAGGCGTAGGGCACAGAAGGTTGAATCATGCCAGGAACAGTCACTGAAGATATCGAGATTATAGATGCCGGTCACGGCGGAGGCACAGGCACGCCTGCGGGCGGCGATGATGATAGCGGATCTCCCGGATCGCGGCGTCCCGTACCGCGCCGCGCTTACTTCACGGCATTGCAGTTGGGGCTGGCGGCCATCGTTATGTTTTTCATGGCGCTGGCCAGCTCTTATATCGTACGTAAGGGCCTGGGCACGGATTGGCAACGCACACCGATGCCTCCAGTCGTGTGGTTTAATACGGTGATTTTGCTGGTCAGCAGCGTCACCATCATCGTGGCGCGTCGAAAACTGGAACGTGGCGCGCGCGAAGCTTTCCGAACATGGTGGACGGTGACGACCGGCCTCGGATTGTTATTCCTAGTGGGACAAGTTATCGCCTGGCGTGGACTGGCTGCAGCCGGCATGCTTCTCTCCACCAATCCAAGCAGCAGCTTCTTTTATCTCTTGACCGCCGCGCACGGGGCGCATTTGGCGGGCGGAATTTTCGCTCTACTTTACGTTACGTTCCGGCAGTGGAAGCGTTCGCGCATTTCTCAGGCCACAGCCGCAGAGCTGACTTCGATTTACTGGCATTTTATGGATGGGCTTTGGGTTTTCTTGCTCGTACTCCTGACACTGGGACGGTGAACCGTGCATGAAGTAAAGACCGAAGATTCGACTCTTACCTCAGCCTGGTCGGGCGGAGGGTCGCCGTTTGCGATGGGTTCGAAGAAACTGGGGATGTGGCTCTTCATCGTTTCAGATACGCTGACGTTCTCGGTGTTGCTGATTACATATAGTTATTCCCGGCTCACCAATCCCGACTGGCCGCGGCCGTTTCCCATTAACCCCGCCATCATCTTCTCAACGACAATGACTGTCGTACTGCTGGCGAGTTCCTTGACGATGGTGATGGCCGTTATGGCAGCGCAGCGCAACGACCGCAAGAAAGCGGTCATGTGGATCATAGCCACCATGTTCGGCGGCCTAGCCTTTACCGGGCTTCACTTAACCGAATGGTTTAACATGATCACAAAGGAACACTTCACGATCACAAGTAATCCAGAGGGTACTCCATTATTCGGCGCTGTGTTCTTCGGAATCACGGGGCTGCACATGACGCACGTGATGATTGGCGTCATCTACCTCGGGATTATGGCCGTTGGCTACGGCCGTGGAAAGTTTTCCGCCGAAGATGTTGAAGTCAACGGCCTCTACTGGCACTTCGTCGACCTGGTCTGGATGTTTGTTTTCCCGTTGATCTATTTGATGTCGGTCAAATACTAGGCCAATTTGAATCGGGAGAAGAGTGAACATGGATACACACGCGCACGCTGAGGGAACGCCGCACGGAGCCAGCGTCGGAACGAATATAGCGGTCTGGATTGGCTTGGTAGCGATCACCGGCCTCGAGGTATTCCTCGCTTACATGGAACTCCAGCCAAGCGTGATGCTGACCGTCCTGGTCGTCTTGTCAGTGGTGAAAGGCGGGATGATCATGTCGTACTTCATGCACCTGAAATATGAGAAATTTTCGCTGGTGCTGTGGCTGGTGCCGGCGATGATCTTTTGTATATGCATGATGTTCATTTTCTTTTTCCCGGAGGCCTTTCGGTTGCTTCAGTTGAGGCCTCATCAGTAGGACGGGCGCTCTTTATCCCGCGCCCCTGCGAGGGGCTGCCTGTCAGGGTTAGGGTTGCGTCAGATTAATATTCGGCTGTAGGATTAGATTTCGTGGTAAGAGCGGACAGGCAAGAGTGCCTGTCCTACGAAGGTCAAATGCTTTCACGATTCGTACTTCTGATCGTTCTTGGACTTCTCGGCGCGACACGTGGCGCGTATGCCCAGGGCTGTGCGCTCTGCTACACCACGGCCTCTGCGGCTGGAGCCGCCGCTGAGCGCTCGTTGGACTACGGAATTCTCACTCTCTTGCTTCCTGCCCTCATCTTGTTTCTCTGCGTGATCGTCATGTTGTACCGTCGCGCCATCGCCGCAACGGCATAGTTCCCTTCGTCCACTCCTCAATCTGGAAATAGGCTTCCGCGGCTGCTAATCGCGAAGCGCGTCCCGGACTGCCTGGGCGATTCGATCAATTTGTGGGGCTGTGAGCTCAGGGTAGAGAGGAATCGAAAGCACTTCGCGGGCGGCGCGCTCGCTGATACGTAAATCGCCCGGTTTGCCTCCAAGCGAAGCGTACAGCGGCTGGAGATGGAGCGGAACAGGGTAGTAGACAACGCTGGCGATGCCGCGATCTGCGAGCCGCTGTTGGACGACATCGCTGCGCGTGTCCCCATCAGGGTCATTTGCGCTCTTGCCGTGGGGCCCGCGACTGGCACCGCGGCCGGAAATGGAAATTGTGTAGAGGTAGTAGACGTGTTCCCGGCCTGGTGGAACGCGCGGAAGCGTGATGCCGGGCAAGTCGGCCAGCAATGCATCGTAGCGGCGCGCGTGCGACTGGCGTGCAGCTGTCCAGTCGGCCAAGTGGCGCAGTTTTACACGCAGTATCGCAGCTTGCAGCTCGTCCAGGCGGCTATTCCAGCCGCGTTCGGTGCTGAGGTAGCGGCCAGTCTGCCCGTGGTTGCGCAGAGCGCGCAGGCGCGTGGCTAATTTTTCGTCGTTCGTTACGATCATTCCCGCGTCGCCGTATGCGCCCAGATTCTTGCTCGGATAGAAGCTCAGGCAGCCCGCGCGTCCCATTGAGCCCGTCTTCCGACCGTGATAGCTCGCTCCAATGGATTGCGCATTGTCTTCAATGACGGGGATACCGTGTTTCGAGGCAATCGCTAAAATCGGATCCATGTCCGCGGCGAGTCCGAACAAGTGGACGACGACGATAGCGCGCGTGCGCGGCGTAATGTGCTTTTCCAGCAGAGAAGGATCGAGGTTGAATGTAACCGGTTCGATGTCCGCGAACACAGGACGCGCGCCCAGCGCGGTGACAGCGCTGCCGGTCGCAATGAAAGTGAACGCGGGCACGACGACTTCATCACCGGCGTTCACGCCGCAGGCATGTAGCGCAATTTCGAGCGCTTCCGTTCCTGACGCGACACCCACGCCGTAACGCGTGCCGCAGATTTGCGCGACTTCTTCCTCGAATGCTTCACACCGTGGCCCCAGCACGAATTGCTGCGCGACTAGAACTTCGTCAATCGTCGCGCGAATTTCAGGCGCGATCGATTCGTATTGCGCACGCAAGTCCAGCATGGGAATTGCTTCAGGAGAAGAAATGTCCGGTAAGCTCATCGGAAACTTAAGAATGCTCCGCACTTTTTTCAGGATTCACGGCGCGAATATGGTAGCACGCGATAGGAACGATCGCGCGCTGTGGAAGTTGTTGTAGCGCCGGCATCTTGCCGGCAGGTTTAGAGTTCGGGAAAAGATCGAGGAGCGACAAGATGTCGGCGCTACTTGGGACGGGGAAGCGCGCAAGTATCGCCCTCGCATTG
>Ga0070735_10000898_pt1 | contig 30068 bp, 28 predicted proteins | sample Coa_R1_FD_66443 | JGI IMG/M metagenome (GOLD analysis project Ga0070735, IMG submission 66443) | Surface soil microbial communities from Centralia Pennsylvania, which are recovering from an underground coalmine fire - Coalmine... | ecosystem: Environmental > Terrestrial > Soil > Unclassified ...
TCGATCCGCTTCCGGTCGTGACGCCGCATCAGCTTCGACTGGCGCGCTGGATCGCCGAGTACTACGACGCGGGGCTTTCGGATGTCGTCGGAGCGATGCTTCCGCCCGGGTTGGGCCGGAAGACCGTGTACGTGCTCGAGTCCGGGAAGGAACCGGATGGTGCGCGCCTCACCGCCGATCAGCGGCAGGTGTTGGAGATGGTGATGGCGCTGCGCCGCGTCCCGCTCGAAGAGGTACAGCGCGAGCTCGCGCCGGTGGCAGTCGAAAAGGCGGTGGCCTCGCTGGTGCGACGTGGTCTACTGGTGCGGCTCGCCGAGCTGGCCCCACCACGCGCTTCGACCAGGCTCGAACGAGTGGTGTCGATCACCGAGCCGGGACGGATGGCACTGGCCACCGGGCTCTCGTCACGCGCCCAACGGCAGCGGGCCGTGCTCGAGGCGATGGCCCCACGTGGTGAAGTACCGGTGTCCGAGCTCCGCGGCCTGGTGCCCGGGGCCGGGCAGGCGATTGCCGCGCTGCTCAAGAAGGGGCTGGTGTCGATCCGGCAGGTCGAGCGCCGCCGCTCACCGCTCGACCGCTACGAGCTGACCAGCGGCCATCCTCCGCGGCTATCGCCGGCTCAGGAGGATGCTCTCGACGCCGTCACGGCATCGCTGCGCTCCGGCCGGTCTCATATCTACCTCCTGCATGGCGTCACCGGCAGCGGCAAGACGGAGGTGTACCTGCGGGCCGTGGCCGAGACCATTCACGCCGGCCGGCAGGCCATCATTATGGTCCCCGAGATTAGCCTTACCCCTCAGGCGGTGGAGCGCTTCGGCGCGCGCTTCCCCGGGCAGGTCGCGGTCCTGCATAGCAAGCTGTCGGATGGCGAGCGGCTCGACGAGTGGCAGCGCATCCGGCGGGGCGAGGTGGATGTGGTTGTCGGACCGCGTTCCGCGCTGTTCGCGCCGCTGCCGCAGCCGGGCCTCGTCGTCCTCGACGAGGAGCATGATCCCTCCTACAAGCAGGACGCGTCCCCGCGGTACCACGCCCGTGACGCGGCGGTGACGTTGAGCCGGATCACCGGGGCAACGGTGGTGCTGGGCAGCGCCACGCCGGACGTCGGTACCTACCACGCGGCACGCCGCGGCCGCATTCACCTCCTGGAGCTGCCCGACCGGCCGGTGTGGGAAGTGGCGGGACGGGGATCCGGCGCACCGTCCCGACCGATGCCGCCGGTGCAGATCGTCGACATGCGGCAGGAGCTCAAAGGCGGGAACCGAAGCATTTTCAGCGGCGCACTGCTCGAGGCGCTGCGCGAAACCCTGGCTTCGGGCCACCAATCCCTGCTCTTCCTCAACCGGCGAGGCAGCGCGACGGTGGTACTGTGCCGGGATTGCGGGTTCGTCGTGCTGTGCCCCAACTGCGACATTCCGCTGACCTACCACGCGGCGATCACCCGGCTGATCTGTCATCGCTGCGATCGACGCGAAACCAGCCCGCGCGCTTGTCCCGCCTGCCGCAGCCCGCGCATTCGCTACCTTGGCGCCGGGACGCAGCGGGTGGAGGAAGAAGTGGCGCGCCTCTTCCCACTCGCGCGCGTCCTGCGCTGGGACCGGGATGTGACCGGAGGCAAGGAAGCGCACGAGCAGCTCCTCGGTCAGTTCAGCCGCCATGAGGCGGATATCCTGGTCGGCACCCAGATGATCGCAAAGGGGCTCGACTTCCCGCTGGTCACGCTGGTCGGCGTGGTGTCGGCCGATACTGGGCTCCACATGCCCGACTTCCGCGCGCCCGAGCGGTCCTTCCAGCTCCTCACCCAGGTGGCGGGCCGGGCCGGCCGGGCCTCACTACCGAGCCGGGTGATCGTCCAGACTTACACTCCCGATCACTACGCGATCCGGGCCGCCGAGAGCCATGATTACCACCGATTCTTTCGCCAGGAAATGAGCTTTCGGGAGTCTGCCGGCTACCCGCCGTTCGCCCGGCTGGTGCGGTTCGTCTACTCCTCGGAAGTGGAGCAGGCATGCCGACAGAGCGCGCTGAATCTCAGAGCCATCTTCGAGCGGGGTATCGACGAAGAGGGACTGACCGGTGTCGACCTGATTGGTCCGGCGCCGTGCTTCATCGCCAGGATCAAGAACCGATACTACTGGCACCTGATTGCCCGGGCCGGCGGCAGCGACGGGCCGTCCCGACTGCACCGGCTGCTCGACTATGTGCCGCCCGGCTGGGTCGTCGACGTCGACCCGGTCGACCTGCTATAGACCCAGCGCGACGATCTGCGGTCCGGTGGGACCGGTGACGCGGATGAAGACCATGCCGTTGGCGGCCATCAGTTCGTTGGCGGCTCCGAAGGCGTAGTAGCCGCTGGAGAGCACGATCGCTCCGATGATCTTTCCGGATTGCGGCCTGACCGCCACCAGCTTGACCGGCTGCCCCAGACTGTAGGTCAGAACGAGCAACACGTCATTCACCAGCGCGATCCGCTGCACGAACGGAATCGGCGCCGTCCAAAGCGGCTTGCCGGTCAGCGGGTCGAGCGCCTCTACCCCGGTCCGCGGGCTCAACACCTGAACGTAGACCGCGTTCGGCCCGACCGCGTGGGGCCAGTCGGCGTTCTGGGTCGAGAGGACGGGACCGACCGTCCGGCCCCAGGCGCGGTGCCCGGTACCGTCGTAAGCGACGAGCGTGGCCCTGCCGCTTCTGGCGGGCGCCACCGAGTAGGCCAGCTCGCTCCCGGCGAACCAGTCACTCCCGACGAGAGGCTGCCTCATGAGCTGGCGGCCGTTGCTCTCGTCGTAGAACGCGCTGCCCGTGCTGACCGCCGTGACGACGTGTCCGGAGATGACGGCGCCGATGGCGCTGCTGGACTGCAGCGTCCGCAGGACGTGATTCGTGGTCGCGCTGACGGCGTAGAGCTTACTGGACGCACCACCGGCGAGCCCGGCGAGCACGATGCCGTGGTCGGCCAGGGGATAGACGAAGGCACTGTTCCTGACCGGCGGTGTGGCGGCGATCTGGGCGAGCTTGTCTCCGCTTGCCGGATCCACGACCTGCAGGATGTGACCCGCCAGGTAGAGGTTGCCGCCATCGTAGAGCAAGCCGCCAAGTGCGTCCTTCGGGTAGGTCGCGACCGGCTTGCCCGTCGTGAGGTCGATGGCGCGCACATGAACCCTGTTGTGGGCGAGAAAGGGAACGTACAGCCGGCCGGCGGCGACGATCGGATACGACTGGTCGGTCGTCAGGATGGCCGGCCACCGCTTGACACGCAGCTTCAGAACGTTGCGGGCCGAGAGGGATCGCTCGGCCGCGTTGTAGTTGCTCTGGGCAGCGTCGTAGTTCAGCGACGGCCAGTCGGAGGGGCTCGCGGCAGGTGCTGCCGCGACCGGGCGGGTGGGGCTCAACAGTCCGGCCGCAAGGACACAGCCTAGAATGATGAGCGTCGTGACCCTGCTCATAGCGACGCATAATACTTCATTGTCCAGTGGTGTGGGAAGGTTGTGGATGGCTGTGGACATCGAGATCGACCGCGAGCTCCTCATCCAGCTGACCCGCGATCTGATTCGATTTCGCTCCGTCAATCCTCCCGGTAACGAGCGTCCGCCCGCCGAATTCCTCGGCAATACCATGCGGGAGCTGGGCCTGGAGGTCGACCTGCAAAACCTCGAGCCGGACCGCGCCAATGTCATCGGCCGCATTCCGGCGGGGGCGAGCGGTGCGTTGGTATTCACCGGACACCTCGACGTCGTGCCTCCCGGAGGACAGCCCTGGAAACATGATCCGTTTGGCGCTGAGATGATCGACGGGGTCATCTACGGCCGGGGAAGTGTGGACATGAAGGGCGGTGTAGCCGCGATCGTCGCGGCGATGGCGGCGCTCGTGCGGAGCGGCCTACGGCCCCGGGCCGATATCGTACTGGCCGCGACCGCGGGGGAGGAAGCCGGGCTGCTGGGCGCGCAGGCGATGGTCGAGCGGCGCTCGCTGGAGGGTGCGGAGTATCTGGTGGTGGCCGAACCGACCGGGCTGGATGTATTCGTCGCGGAGAAGGGCGTCCTCTGGGTCGAGGTGCGGGCGCTGGGCAGGACTGCCCACGGCGCAACTCCCGAGCTCGGGGTCAACGCGGTCAGCTTCCTGGCCCGGCTCATCCCACAGCTCGAGGCGTATCCCTTCTTGTTCACGGAGAGCCCGCTGCTGGGGAAACCAACGCTGAGCGTCAACATCATCGAGGGTGGGAACAAGACCAATGTTGTGCCGGATGTGTGCCGGATCGTCGTCGACATGCGAACCGTTCCCGGTCAGGATCACGAGGTAATGCTGGCGCAGATCGGCGAGATGGCGACCACCCTGGCGCGGGAGGAGTCGCTCGACGTCAGGGTGGAGATCGACGTCGAGAACGATGTCGGCCCGCTGGAGACGGAGCGGACCAATCCGCTGGTGGAGGCGATCGTCGAATCCGTGCGCAGCGTGCGTGGGGTGGCCCCGCTGGTCGGCGGCGTCCCATACGCGACCGACGCCGCCTATCTGGCGCCGGGATTCGACATGCCGATGGTGATCTGCGGCCCCGGCGGCAGGGACATGCTCCATCAGCCCGACGAGCACGTCGAGGTCGAGCAGCTGGTCCAGGCGGCGTACATTTATGCCGATCTGGCGCAGAGGCTGCTGAGGTAGCGCCCGAGGCAGCTCCGCGCGAGGTGAAGTGACATACCTAGAATGGAGAGCGGAGAGCGCTGATCCAGGAGGGTGTGCCGGCCGTAGTAGAGGATGAGCCCGGAGGAGTGCCGGACCTCCTGCTCAGAGTTACTCGACTCCGTATGGATATGCGTGGAGGTGGAAACGTGAAACGACTTGTTACCGGAATCGCGTGCTTGACCTGTGCCCTGGCGTTCTCATTCGGTCCCGGCGCGGCCAACGCCTCGACGATGAAGTACACCGTGCATCTCAAGGGCATGAACGAGGTGGGGGCGCCCGGCGCGCCGCACGGGTCGGGCACAGCCACGATCACCGTGAACATGTCCAAGCACACGCTGTGCTACACGATCAGCGTTACGGGCTTCAAATTGCCGGCCATCGCCGCGCACATTCACGCCGGCCACGCCGGGAAAAACGGTCCGATCGTGGTGAAGTTCAACAATGTGCCGAACAGCAAGGGCAAGTCCAGCGGCTGCACGATGGTGAGCTCCAAGCTCCTCAAGGCGATCACCGGACACCCCTCGTCGTACTACGTGAACGTCCACACCACTCAGTATCCGGGTGGGGCGGTGCGCGGTCAGGTATAGAGCGTTGGGGGCCCCGTCCGAGCAGGACGGGGCCTCGAGCCCATGACCGCTCCGCGGTTGCCAGAACATCGAGGCGTGCGGGTCCGACGAGCGAAACTCTCCTCGGGCCTGTGCGCCGCGCTGGTAGCGCTGGCCCTCGCCGGCTGCGGGGCCAGCGGCACGAGCAGCGCGCCGCCGGCGACGCGGACGTTCCACGTGACGATCGTCCGCGATGCCAGGACGGTGGGCCGGTACGTCCCGGCCACGATCACCGTTCGGGTGGGCGACCGCATCGTGTTCCGCAATGCCGGCGATGCTCCACACACCGTCAGTGAGACCAACGGCGTCTTCGACTCGGGCACGATCTTCGTGGGGAAGAGCTGGGTGCTGACTGCCAGGAAACCCGGCCGATTCAGCTATTTTTGCCAGTTCCATCCAGGGATGAACGGGACCGTCATCGTCAAGGGGGCGTGACAACTCCCCGGGCCGGTACATGCCGAGATCATGGTGCCGCGCGCAGTACGATGGGCGGATGACAAAGATCGTGATCGTCGGCGCCGGGAGCGTCGTATTCACCCGCAATCTACTTGCCGACTTCTTCGCCTACCCGGAGCTGCGCGGCGGCACCGTCGGTCTGCACGATGTCGACGCCGATCGGCTGCGCACGGCGCAGCGAATCGCAGAGTGGACGGCGGCGCACTTCGGGGCATCGCCGGAGATCCAGGCCAGTCTCGACCGGCGTGACGTGCTGCCAGACGCCGACTTCGTCGTCAACGCCATTCAGGTCGGTGGGATCGCGGCCACCAGAGTGGACTTCGACGTACCCGCCCGCTACGGGATCCAGTACACGATCGCCGACACGGTGGGCGCCGGTGGGGTCATGCGCGGACTGCGGACGATTCCGGTGGTACTCGAGATCGCGCGCCAGATGGAGGAGCTCTGTCCCGCTGCCTGGCTGCTCAACTACACAAACCCCATGTCCATGCTGGTGTGGGCGGCGAGCAGAGCGACCGGCATCCGGACGCTGGGGCTCTGCCATAGCGTCTACTGGACGATTCACCGCCTGGCAGGGTGGCTGAGTGTGCCGTTTGCCGAGGTTCGTGCCGAGACGGCGGGGATCAATCACATTGCCTGGGTCTTGACGCTGCGACACGGCGGCCAGGATCTCTACCCGAGGCTGCGCTCGCTGGTGGAACGAGGCGACATTCCCCCGGGCGACCGCGTACGCGCCGAGCTCTTCCGGCGGTTGGGCTACTTTCCGACCGAGTCGAGCGAACATCACGCCGAGTACAGTCCGTTCTTCCTCGCTCACCCCGAGCTGGTGGAGACGCTGAGGATTCCGCTGCGCGAGTACGTGAGGCGCTGCGAATCCAATCTTGCCGAGTACGACGAAACCAAGCGGAGGCTGGATCGGGGGGAAGAGCTCGCGGTCGAGCCAACCAGCGAGTATGCCGCGGAGATCATTCACTGCCTCCTCACCGGCGAGCGCACCGAGATCGTGGGCAATGTGATGAACCAGGGCCGGTTGATCCCCAACCTGCAGGCGGAGTCCTGCGTCGAGGTTCCGTGTCTGGTAAACGGCACGGGCGTGCACCCGGTGATGGCGGGTGCGCTTCCCACCCAGTGCGCAGCGCTAATCCATCCGTTGATCGATCAGCAGGCGCTCACCGTACAGGCGGCGCTGGAGGAGGACCGGCAGGCGGTCTACCACGCGATGATGCTGGACCCGGTGCTGGCGGGCCGTCTCACGCTGGACGAGATCTGGTCAATGGCCGACGAGCTGATTGAAGCGGAGGGACAATGGTTGCCTCCCTGGCTGCGGGCGTGAGGCGGATGGAGGGTTAGCATGCGCGGGAATGGCTCGGAGCCCACGGACGGCGTGAGAGACGAGCAGCGGAAGGTGCCGGATCTGGAGCGAGCGCGACAGGGTGCCGGATATGCCGACCGCTGGCTCGACCAGCAGCGGCAGCGGAACGATCTGCCGGGACTGGTTGCCGCTATCAGGCTCGGCGACGAGACGCTCCTGCTCGATGGCTACGGCCTCGCCGATGTCGAGCGTGGCGTTCCCATGACGCCCGACCACATTTTTCGCGTGGCCTCCCACTCCAAGACGTTCACGGCCACCGCGATCATGCAGCTCAAGGAGCGAGGCCGGCTCCGGCTGGACGATGCCATCGTGGAGTACGTGCCCTGGGTGCCGGGCCGGCTCGGCGCCGCGACGCTGCGCCAGCTGCTGAATCACAGCTCCGGCATCGTGCGCGATGGCAGAAACGCGGACTACTGGCAGCTCGACCACCCGTTCCCCGATGCCGCCGAGCTGCGGCGTCTGGTGGACGAGGGAGGCGAGATTCTGCAAATCGACGAGGCGTTCAAGTACTCGAATATCGGCTACTCGCTGCTGGGCCTGGCTGTCGAAGCCGCGTCGGCGATGAAGTACCACGAGTACGTGCGCCGGCACATCGTCGATCGCCTGGGTCTGCGCGACACCGGACCGGAGACCAGCGCTTCAGCACGGCAGCGCCTGGTCACCGGCTACACACCGAGGATCCTTGGCATGCCGCGCCGGCCGGTACCGGATGTCGAGACGGGGGCCATGGCCGCCGCGACCGGGTTCTACTCCACGGCCGGCGACCTCTGCCGGTACGCCGCCGCACACTGCCACGGAAACGAGGAGCTGCTCGGCGACGCGCCGAAACGCGAGGTGCAGCAACCGTACTGGGCGACGGAGCGGGACGGAGAGTGGTACGGGCTGGGGTTCGGAGTGGCCGATATCGGCAAGCGGCGAGTGGTGGGGCACAGCGGCGGTTTCCCGGGCCACTCGACCCGGACGTGGTTCGATCCACGGGATCGGCTGGTCGTGGTCGTGCTGACCAACGCCACCGACGGGGCCGCTTCCGCTCTTGCGAAGGGAATCATTCAGATCATCGACTTCGCCCTGGAATCAGACGGAGACACCGGCGGCAAGTCCGGCCCGGACCTCGAGCGCTTCACCGGGCAGTTCGTCAACTGGTGGGGTGTTACCGATGTCGTGCGCTTCGGCAATCGCCTGGTCGCCGTCAGCCCCGACGACGCCCAGCCGATGGACAAGCCGGTGGAGCTGGGTGTGGTGGATGCGGACACTCTGCGGATCCATGCCGCGGACGGCTACGGGTTCCGCGGCGAGACGATGCGGTACGAGCGGGACGCATCGGGCCGCGTGATCAGGCTCGTCTTCGGCGGTATGAGCTCCTATCCGCCGGAGATCTTCCGTGATCGCCCTGGTCTGAGCGGGTAGCCTCATACGGGCGCGAAAGCCGCGCCGCCTTGCCGAATCAAACAGGCTAGTGTTTGAGGGCGTCGATCGCGTTCTTGACCCGCCCCTTTCGGCTCTGGATGGCTCCCTTTGCCTTCTGCCGCCTGCCTTCGGCCTTGTGCTGTTGGTTGTCGGTCAGCTCGCCCCAGGCATGTTGAAGCTTTCCCTTCAGCCCGGTCAGGTTCCCTCGTGCCTTGTCACTCGATCCCCGCATGGCGGTCACCCCCTTGCCAGAGACAGCCGGCAAAAGCCGTGCCAGAGGGTGCGGCGCCTGCGATCTGGCACATTGTCTGCCTCATCCTGGGCTCCCGCAGCAGCCCTCCTCTACTGGTAGCTTGTAAGGCGGAGGGCGACGGAAGGAGGGAGCCGGTGGCATTTCTGCAGGGGATGCATGGGACGGTAGCGCTCGTCCTCATCTGTAGCCTGCTCTTTCTCGACGAGGCCGGGATACCGCTCCCGATTGCCCCGAGCGAGGGGCTGCTCCTACTCATCGGCGTCCTGGTGGCCGGTGGCGCCTTCCCGCTCGTCATCATTGTTCCCGTGGCCTTCGTCGCGATGCTGGCCGGGATGCTGGCGGGGTATGGATGGGCGCGTACTATCGGCCAGAACGGCCTCCGGGCAATTGCGGCGCGGGTCCGGGCTGAGCATGCCTACGACCGGGCACGCGTGCGCTTGCAGTCGGCCGGGGCATCCGGCATCGCGGTCTGCCGGGTGATTCCGGGCGTGCGCCCGTATGCAACGTTGATCTCGGGCGCCGCCGAAGTGGACATTCGCACATTTCTTCTCGGGGCGTTCCCGGCACTGCTTCTCTGGGAGATTGTCTGGATTGCGGCCGGAATGCTGGTGGGATTGCCGGTCGCACTCTTGCTTGGTCGCTTTGAGATGCTGGTGGTGCGAGGTGTAATCCTGATTGCGCTCGGAGCGATTATCTGGTTTTCCGTCAGGGAAGTGTCCGACGACCGTCGAGCCGGCGTCGCTCTGGTCGCACCGCGCTTCCGCGCCTCGCTGGCGCTCGTCTTTGATGCCGCCGTGGTTGCCGCGGTCGTGGCCGGTCTCTTTGCGATTGCTCGGCGGGTGATCGAAGTGAGCGCAAACGGCTGGCTGGAGATCCTGGTGACTGCCATTGCTCTTATGGCTCTGCTGATTGCCGGAAGGGGACTTCAAACCCCCGGCGAGACATTATTCGAGACGCGCTACTGGCACCATTCCGCCGCCGGCCCGAGTTAGGGCGTACTGCCACCTCCGGGTCAGATGACGCGCGCCGCCCGCAACGCCGCGATTTGGTCGTCAGAGTAGCCAAGTAGCTCCCGGAGCAGCGAGTCCGAGTCGGCGCCGAGCGCGGGCGGGGCGGAGCGAATGGTGGGCGGAGTCGCGCTGAGCTTGGGGACCGGGCCAACCGTGCGAAGCTCGGCGCCGGTACCGCGAACTGCCTGCACCATGGCGCGGGCAGTCGCCTGTGGATCGGCCAGCGCCGCCGGGATATCGTTGACCGGGCCACACGGGACGCCGGCTTCGAGGAGCAGTTCGATCCACTCGTGCGTGGGCAGGGTACGGAAGGTCGCCTCGAGCATGGGGAGCAGGTGGGCGCGGTGCTCGACGCGCGCCGGATTGGTGGCGAACCGGGAGTCCTCGGCCCACTCGGCGTGACCGAGCACCTGGCAGAGCGCAGCAAACTGCCCGTCGTTGCCGACGGCGAGCATGAGGCGGCCGTCGGCGGTGGGGAATGGTTGATACGGGACGATCGCGGCGTGGGCGTTGCCGTGGCGGCCGGGGGACTGGCCGGAGACAAGATACGCGCTCGCCACGTTGGCGAGCCAGCCAAGCTGCACGTCGAACAGAGCGATGTCGACGAACTGGCCTTCACCGGTTCGCTCGCGGTGATGCAGCGCCGCCAGGATCGAGGTGGCCGCGTAGAGCCCGGCGGTGATGTCGACCACCGCGACCCCCACCTTGAAGGGCTCGCCTTCGGGCGGGCCGGTGACGCTCATGATTCCGCCCTGGGCCTGGATGACGGTGTCGTACCCCGGCCGGTGCCGGTACGGGCCGGTCTGGCCGTAGCCGGTGATGGCGCAGTAGATCAGGCCAGGGTTGAAGGCGGCCAGCGCCGGGTAGCCCAGGCCGAGCGCCTCCATCGTGCCGACCTTGAAATTCTCCACGACGATGTCAGCCCGCCGCACCAGCGTCCGCAGGATCTCGCGGCCGGCTTCATGCTTGAGATCGAGCGTCAGGCTCTGCTTGTTGCGATTGACCGAGAGGTAGTACGCGCTCTCGCCGTCCGCGGTGAACGGCGGCCCCCAGTGGCGCGATTCGTCGCCTCTGCCCGGCTGCTCGACCTTGATGACGCGCGCACCGAAGTCGGCGAGCAGCATGGTCGCATACGGCCCGGCGAGAACTCTCGTCAGGTCGACGACCAGCAGCCCGTCGAGCGCTCCAGGCAGTGGGTTCGACACCGCCTGCAACGTCACGGTAAACGCAATCTCACTGCACTCTTCCCGGTACCGCCAAGTCTCTGGTCCCTCGACTCCAGCGCGATAGGCGAGCGCGGGGTCAGCCGGCTCGGGTTGAGGCTAGAGCGGTCGCGGCATGATCTCGCCGTTAACCGTCACCCACTGAGTCTCGGTAAAGGCGTCGAGGTTCCACTCCTTGCCGCCGAGCCGCGAGCCGGTGCCCGAGGCGCCAACCCCGCCGAAGGGAGCGATCGCCTCGTCGTCGACGGTCTGCTCGTTGATGTGCACGATGCCGGACGGAATCCGCTCGGCCAGGTCCAGCGCCTTCATGACATCGCGGGACATGATGGCGAGCGAGAGCCCGTACTCGGTGTCGGCGGCGAGGCTCACCGCCTCGTCAAGCGTCGTGAAGGGTGTCACCGGCGCCACCGGGCCGAAGATCTCCTTGCGGAAGGCCGGCATCCCGGCGGTCACATCGGTCAGCACGGTCGGACGGTAGAAGAGCCCCTGGTAGGTGCCGCCGGCCGCCAGCGTCGCGCCGGCGGCCACGCTGCTCGTCACGAGCTCGTGGATACTGTCGCGCTGGCGCTCGTCGATTATGGGACCGAGGTTGACTTCCTGGGAGGCGGGATTGCCGACCTGGAGCGAATCAGCCATGGCGGCGAGGCGACTGCCGTACTCCTCGGCAATGCTCGATGCGACAAGGTGGCGGCTGGTTGCCATGCAGATCTGGCCCTGATGGAAGTAGCTTCCCCACGCCGCGGCCGCCACGGCGCGATCGACGTCGACATCGTCGAGGACGATGAGCGCACTGTTCCCACCAAGCTCGAGGTGGGCGCGCTTGAGATGCTGGGCCGCCAGTGCGCCGACTTTCCGCCCGGCGGCGGTCGATCCGGTGAAGGAGATGATGCGCACCCGCGGCTCGACGATGATCGCCTCGCCGATTTCCGGCCCGCCCGGCAGGACGTGCAGCAGTCCCGGTGGGAGACCGGCCTCGACGAAGATGCGGGCAAGTGTCACGCCGCCGCAGATCGCGGTACGCGGATCAGGCTTGAGGAGAACCGCATTGCCGAGCGCCAGCGCCGGCGCCACCGAACGGATCGAGAGGATGAGTGGCGCATTGAAGGGAGCGATAACCCCCACCACGCCGGCGGGAAGGCGGCGCGCCATGCTCAGGCGCGGCGCTTCGGTGCGGAGCAGCCGTCCGTACGGCTCCGCCGCGAGCGCCGCCGCCGCGTAGGTTTCCTCTGTTGCCACATGAACCTGGAAGCCGGCAAACGGTTTGGTCGAGCCCGACTCGCGCACCAGCCAGTCCATTACTTCCGGGGCATGCTCCTGCCAGAGCTGGCCGGCTCGCCGCAGCACCTCGGCACGCTGAATGAACGGCGTGGCTCCCCACTCCGCCTGCGCCTCCGCCGCCCGCCGGGCCGCCCGCTCGGCGTCCGCCGCGCCGGCCCGCCCCACCGTGCCGATGGTATCGCCGGTGGCAGGCTCCACGGCGTCGTACTGGCCGTCCTCCGACGTGATCCACTCGCCGTCGAAGATCTTCCCGGTCCACACTCCCGGGTCCATCAGGGTCGCGGTTTCTGCAATGGCCATCACGCTTCTCCTTATTACTCCAGGTTGTCCCTCACTCCGTCGCGCCCGTGCCTGCGTGCCGGCCGTGGCGGGCGGAGTCACATGGTTCCTGCGCCGAGCTTTCCTATCTGCTGGTTTGGCCACCAGCCACCGGTACCATCGGGGTCCATCGCCCGCACGTCGTCCGCGATGTGGTGGGCTGTTTCCAGAAGCTGCGGCAGGAGCTCCTCGCGAAGTGTCTCCGCGGTGCCGCGACGTGCCGGCGCCGAGACGTTGACGGCCGCGATTACCCTGCCGCGCGGGTCGTGAATGGGGGCAGCGATCGAGCGTAGTCCCTCCTCGAGCTCCTCGTCCACCAGCGCCCAGCCCTGCCGGCGCACCTGCAGTATCTCGGAGCGCAAGCGCGCCGGATCGGTGATAGTGCGCGGCGTGCGCGGCTGGAGGCGGGCCGAGGCAAGGTAACCGTCGAGCCAATCATCGCTCTGTCCCGCCAGCAGGACGCGTCCCATGGAGGTCGCATAGGCCGGGAATCGCGTGCCGACATTGATGGTCACGGTCATGATCCGGCGGGTCGGCACCCTGGCCACGTAGACCACTTCGTCGGCGTCGAGCACCGACACCGACGACGACTCATGTACCGCCGCCACAAACAGCTCGAGGTGCGGCATTGCGATCTCGGGGAGCCGCAGGCTGGAGAGGAAGGCGTAGCCGAGCTCGAGGACGCGTGGCCGCAGCGCGAAGAGACGCCCATTGCTCCGCACGTAGCCAAGCTCGACCAGCGTGTGCAGGAACCGGCGCGCCGCGGCCCGGGTCAGTCCGGTAGCGCGAGCGACCTCGCTCAAGGTGAGCTCCGGATGGTCGGCGTCGAAGGCGCGGATCACGGCGAGCCCGCGTTCGAACGAGCGCACGATGTCGGGAGCGGCCGGCGCGCCCTCCTCGTCACCGACGGCCGGGACCTGAAGCCGGTCTGCGCACATGACGACTGAAGTCTTCTCCCGGAGCCGCCGGGCACGGCGGCTCGAGCCGGTAAGTCTGTGACGAGAACAGGTGTGCTCTTTACGGACACTATCGCATCCCGACCGGATATCGTCAATGCCACAAACCGGCAGAATTTGGTGATTGACTCCCGGAAAACCCTATGGTAGCCTCGAAACAGCGAACGCTAATTCGGCTGGCGAACACGCACTGCGGGAGGTGCAGCGATGGCAGCTCATGGCGGGAATGACGGCCGTGACGAGCCCCCGGTCAGCGAGATCGAGCGCGTCCTTGGTCGCCACCAGGTCAACCGACGCGATGCCCTGAAGGTGCTGGGCGCAGGTGGGATCGCGCTGGCCGGCGGGGTGCTTCCGGATGTGACGCGGCGGGCGGAGGCGCGTACAACGTTCGCCTCCTCGAGCCAGATCACCATTGGGTTCGTCAGTCCGCGTACCGGTCCTGCCGCCGGGTTCGGCGAGCCGGACGGGTACGTCCTGAGCCTGGCCAGGAAGGCGTTCCAGAAGGGACTCACTATCGGCGGCCGGCACTACTCGGTGCAGGTGATCGCGAAGGATAGTCAGTCCGGACCGCGCAGCGCGCAGGCGGCAACCGATCTTATCAACAGCAATGGGGTCGACCTGCTACTCACAACCTCCACCCCGGAGACGGTCAATCCGGTGTCCGATGTGGCCGAAGCGTCGGGTGTGCCCTGTATCTCCACGGTTGTCCCGTGGGAGGCGTGGTATTTCGGGAGGCAGAAGGACCCGAAGCATCCCAAGCCGTTCAAGTACACGTACCACTTCTGCTTCGGCGTGGCGCAGTTTGCCCTCGCCTACACGCATCTCTGGCCGCAGGTGTCGACTAACAAGAAGGTTGGCGTGATGTGGCCGAACGATGCGGACGGGAATGCCATTCGAGCCAACCTCGGGCCCGCGCTCAAGAAAGCGGGCTACACGATCGTCGATCCCGGCGCCTATCAGGATGGGACCAGCGACTACTCAGCGCAGATCGCCACCTTCAAGTCGCAGAAGTGCGAGATCTTCAACACGTTTCCGATCCCGCCGGACTTTGCCACCTTCTGGCGGCAGGCAGCGGAGCAAGGATACAAGCCGAAGATCGCGCAAATCGCGAAGACCGGGCTCTTCCCCTCGCAGGTCATCTCGCTGGGCTCCATCGGCAACAAGCTGGCCAGCGCCGTGTACTGGGCGCCGACCTGGCCGTACCACTCATCCCTCACCGGGGTGACGTCGCGAGCGCTCGGCGCCGGCTATCAGCGCGCCAGCGGCAAGGAGTGGAACCAGCAGCTGGGGGCGAGCCTCGCCCTCTTCGATGTCGCCGCCGCCGTGCTCCGCGCCAGCGGCAACCCGAAGAACAAGACGAAGGTGGCGAACGCGATGAAGCATCTCAGCGTCCGCACGCCGATCGGGCATCTCGTCTGGGGGCGCGGGCCGTTGCCCCCGAACGTCGTCGCCACGCCGATCATCGGCGGGCAATGGCGCAAGGTTGCCGGCAGCAGGTACGCGCTCGACTTCGTCATTTGCGAGCACTCCTCCGATCCTCACGTGCCGATCGCTTCGCGCCTGATTCCATACGCCTGAGCGTCCCGGCGGTCGGGCGATGGCGGAGGCGGCGAGCATCCTGGAGGCCGACGGCGTCAGCCAGCGCTTCGGGGCGCTGCTCGTGCTGGACGGCGTCGGCTTTCGGGTGGGCGCCGAAGAGGCGGTGGGGATTGTAGGGCCGAACGGCGCGGGCAAGACCACACTGCTCGATGTGCTCAGCGGCTCGCTGCGTCCTACCGCCGGCCGGGTCCGGTTTCGGGGGACGGATGTCACGCGGCTACGTGCTCACCGGCGCTGCCGGTTGGGCATCGCGCGCTCCCATCAGGTGCCGCGTCCCTTCGGTGGGATGACCGTGTTCGAGAACGTGCTGGTATCGTCGAGCCGCCGCGGCCAGGCGGCGTACGACGGCAGTCTCGAGGCGCTCGAGCTCTGCGGCCTGCTGCCGCTGGCCAACCGGCGGGCCGATAGCCTCGGTCTCCTTCACCGCAAGCGGCTGGAGCTGGCCCGAGCGCTTGCCACCGATCCGGCGGTGCTCCTGCTGGATGAGATCGGCGCGGGACTCACCGACGACGAGGCGATCGAATTGCTCGACACGATCCGGGTGCTGCGGGCACGCGGCATAGCTATCGTCTGGATCGAGCACATCGTCCACGTGCTGATGCAGGCGATCGATCGCCTGGTTTGCTTCGACGCGGGACGGGTGATCGCCGACGGCTCGCCGCAAGACGTGATTGGGGACGCCGCGGTGATCGACGCCTACCTCGGGGGACGCGGCGCATGACGCTCCTCACCGTCCAGTCGCTGGACGTGCGCCACGGCCTGCTGCAGGCGGTGCGGGACGTGACGCTGCAGGTCGAGGAAGGTGAGACGGTCGCCCTGGTGGGCGCCAACGGCGCCGGGAAGACGACCCTGCTGCGCGCCATTGCCGGAGCTCACCGGCCGCACGGGGGGCGGGTTGTCTTCGACGGCACCGACCTCACTGGCGTGCCGGCGCACCGCCGCGTGCGGGCCGGCATCGCCCTCGTGCCGGAGGGCAGACGTCTCTTCCCGGGACTCACCGTCGAGGAGAACCTGCTGACGGCGCGGGCGGCCGGCCGACCGGGACCCTGGACCGTCGAGCGCGTGCTTGAAGTCTTTCCGCTGCTGCGGCCGCTGCGAGGTCGGGCGGCCAGATCACTGTCGGGCGGCGAGCAGCAGGCTACCGCCATCGGCCGCGGCCTGATGACCAACCCGCGGCTCTTGCTACTCGACGAGATCTCACTGGGTCTCGCCCCCATCGCGGTTGAAGGGATGTACGCGTCGTTCGCGAGGCTGACTGAAGCCGGCGCGACGATCCTGCTGGTAGAGCAAGATCTGGCGCGTGCCATGCAGGTGGCGTCGCGCATCATCTGCCTGCTGGAGGGACGGATCGTCCTCGAGGGGAAGGCCGGCGAGCTAACTCGCGAGCAGATCGCCGCCGCGTATTTCGGGCTGCACCGCACACTCGGGTCCGGGGGCGCGCGATGGTCTGGGTGAACGCGGTGATTCAGGGAATCCTGCTCGGTGGCTTCTATGCACTGCTGGCATGCGGGCTGGCACTGATGTTCGGCGTGATGCGCATCATCAATCTCGCGCACGGCGACATCGCGGTGGTCGGCGCCTACCTGGTATGGGCGCTGGTGGACCGCACCTCCGTCTCGCCGTTCATCGCGGCGCTCATCGTTCTGCCGGTCATGCTGGTGGCGGGCTACATATTCCACCTGTTGATTCTCGAGCGAAGCCGTCGGGCCGGCGTCCTCACGCCGCTCCTCACCACCTTTGGGCTGGCGATCGTGATCCAGAACGTTCTGCTTCAGATCTTCTCCGCCGATGTCCAGTCCTTTGGCGGCAATGCCGGCGATATCACCCTGGCCAGCTGGCAGGTCAATAGCCAGATCTCGGTCCCCGCGCTCGGCGTGCTGATCCTGGGCGTGGCGGTCGCCGTCCTTGGCGGCCTCCACCTCTTCCTCTCCCGGACCAGACTGGGTCGGGAGATGCGGGCCACGGCGGAGGACGCGGATACCGCCGAGCTGGTCGGCATCAACTCCCGGGCGGTCTACGCCCGCGCCACGGCGCTGGCGGTGGCGACGGCGGCGCTGGCCGGATTGTTTCTCGGCATCCGTACCACTTTCGCCCCTTCGAGCGGTCCAACCCAGCTGATCTTCGCCTTCGAGTCGGTGGTGATCGGCGGCGGCTCGCTGTGGGGGACGCTGCTGGGAGGCGTGGTTCTGGGCGTGGCGCAGGCGGTCGGCGCCCAGGTCAATCCGCAGTATTCCCTGCTGGCGGGCCATCTCGTGTTCCTGGCGGTCCTGGCTGCCCCGCGGGGCAGCCTGCTGCTGCGTCGGGGGGCCACGCTGTGATCGCGCCGGCGTCGGGCCCAATCAGGGCTACCCACCGCGTGCAACGCTGGACGCCGCTGTCGTACGTTGCGACCGCTGCGACCGGCCTGCTCTTCGTCGCGCTGGCCTTCGTTCCACCGGTGCTGGGGACCACAATCACCCAGCAGCTGACGCAGCTGCTCATCCTCGTCATCCTGGCCGTTATGTGGAACGCGCTCGCCGGTTACGGCGGGCTCGTCTCGGTTGGCCAGCAGGCATTCATAGGAGTCGGCGCCTACGGGACCGTCTATCTCACCCAGCAGGGCGTGACGCCGTATCTCGCCATGGTGCTTGCCGCGATGGGCGCCGGTGTGCTCGCGCTTCCGATCGCGGCGCTCGTGCTGCGTCTGCGCGGCGGCCAGTTCGCGATCGGAACCTGGGTGGTGGCGGAGGTGCTGGCCCTGCTGATCGCGCTCGATCAGTCGCTTGGCGGTGGGACCGGTGTCTCGTTGACCGATCTGGACGTCTACGCGCCAGACCGGCGGCAGGCGTACACCTACTGGCTGGCGCTCGCGCTGGCGATCCTCCTGCTCTCGGCGGTCATCATGCTGCTGCGTACCCGGCTGGGCGCCTCGCTGCAGGCGATTCGTGACGACGAGGAGGCGGCTGCCTCCGTCGGAATCAGTGTCACGCGCGCCAAACTGGTTCTCTTCGTGCTGGCCGCGCTTGGTTGCGGCGCCGCCGGGGCGTTGATCCTGGCCAACACATTGTTCATCCAGCCCACGTCGGCGTTCGACGTGCAGTGGTCGGCGTACATGATCTTCATGGTCCTGGTCGGCGGTATCGGCACGGTGGAGGGGCCGATCATCGGCGCCGTTCTCTTCTACGTGCTGCAGAACAAGTTCGCCGACTACGGCGCCTGGTATCTGGTAGGTCTCGGCGCCGTGGCGATCGTTTTCGCGCTCTTCGTGCCGCGCGGCCTGTGGGGCGAGGTGGAAGCCCGGTTCGGCCTGCACCTCCTGCCGATCGGCTACTTCGTGCGGCCGACGGCTTCGGTCGCTGCGGCCTCGGGCTCGGGTGAACGGGCGGCGGGGCCGGCACGTAGTGATGAGGAACCGGCCCACCCGTCCGCCGATCCGGCAGCCCCGGCGGACGTGGAGTGAGGGAGCAGGGCGGTGGCTGAGATCATGTCGCTCCGCGAGGCGATCGCGCGGCACGTCAGAGATGGCCAGAGCGTGGCACTCGAAGGCTTCACCCACCTCATTCCGTTCGCAGCCGGGCATGAAATCATGCGCCAGGGCCGACGCGATCTGGAGCTGATCCGGATGACGCCCGACCTGCTGTACGACCAGATGATCGGCGCCGGCTGCGTCCGCCGGCTGATCTTCTCCTACGCCGGGAACCCGGGCGTGGGGTCGCTCCACCGCTTCCGGGACGCGGTCGAGCGCGGCTGGCCCCGACCCCTGACACTGGAGGAGCACAGCCACGCCGGAATGGCGAACCGCTACGTGGCGGGCGCCTCGGGACTGCCCTTTGCCGTCATGCGCGGCTACAGCGGCACGGACCTGCCGAAGCACACCGCGACGGTGGCGCCCGTTACCTGTCCGTTCACCGGCGAAATCCTCACCGCGGTGCCGGCGCTGCGACCCGATGTCGGAATCATCCACGCCCAGCGCGCCGATCGGTCGGGCAATGTTCAGCTGTGGGGTATCACCGGCATCCAGAAGGAGATCGTGCTGGCGTCGCGGACGGCGATCGTGACGGTCGAGGAGATCGTGCCGTCACTGGAGCCGGTGCCCGGCGGCATGGTGATCCCGGCCTGGGTGATCGCGGCGGTGGCGCGGGCGCCAGGTGGGGCCCGGCCCTCGTACGCGCACGGCTACTACCGGCGCGACAATTCCTTCTATCAGGAATGGGATGTCATCAGTCGGGACCGCGACCGCTTCACGGCGTGGTTGGAGGCGAACGTGCTGGCGCCGGTCCAGGAGGGCGTGTGACTGCAGGCGACCGGAGCGGAGCGTCCGGCGCCTACGCGCCGGACGAGATGATGGCGGTGGCGGCGGCACGCGAGCTGCGCTCCGGCATGACGTGCTTCGTCGGGGTGGGCCTGCCCAGCGTGGCGGCCAATCTGGCGCGGGCGACGCATGCCCCCGGCATCGTGCTGATCTACGAGTCGGGTACGATCGGCGCCAAGCCGGCGCACCTGCCGCTGTCGATCGGCGACGGGGAGCTGGCGGAGACGGCCGACGCCGTCGTTTCCGTGCCCGAGATTTTCAATTACTGGGTGCAGCCGGGCCGGATCGACGTCGGGTTTCTGGGAGCGGCGCAGATCGACCGGTTCGGCAACATCAACACCACCGTGATCGGCAGCTACGATCATCCGGCGGTCCGGCTTCCCGGCGCCGGCGGCGCCCCGGAGATCGCCGCCTCGACTCGGGAGGTGATCGTCATCGTGACTCACTCGGTCCGCACCTTCGTGGAGCGGCTCGACTTCGTCACTTCGGTGGGACATGCTCCCGCCCGGTTCGACGGCGGCGAGGAGCGGGAGTTTCGAGGACCGTCCACCGTCATCACCGACCTTGGCATCCTGCGCGCTCACCCCCGCAGCCGCGAGCTGACGCTCACCGAGATTCACCCCGGCGTCACCGTGGAGCAGGCGCGAGCGGCAACCGGCTGGGAGCTGGCGGTTGCCGAAACGCTGGCCGAAACCACGCCGCCGAGCAACCTGGAGCTGGCCGCGCTGCGCCGGCTGAAGTCCGGCCGGAGCGAGTAGCACTGCGGCATCGCCCGGCAGGAGACTTAGGAGGCACCAAGTGCGCCCCGGAAAAGAGATGGAAACCATGACAACCGACGCCGATACCCGCCTGCACCATCCCCCGGCCGGCTACCGCCGGGATGACCTGACAATCCAGCCGCCCTACGACTGGCCCGAGTACCGATCGAGCCGGTACCGCCATCCGTCGCAACCGCTCGTCGTGGCGCCGCACACGCTCTCCGAGATCACCGGACCGGTATACGGCCACCGTCCGGTGCAGGACTCCGATAGCGACCTCACGACCCAGCATGCCGGCGAGCCGCTGGGGGAGCGCATCATCGTCAGCGGACGGCTCCTCGACGGCGACGGACGCCCGATCCGCCATTCGCTCGTCGAGATCTGGCAGGCGAACGCGGCGGGACGCTACGCGCACCGGGTAGACCAGCATCCCGCTCCGCTGGATCCGAACTTCAGTGGCGCCGGGCGATGCCTCACCGACGACGAGGGGACCTACCGGTTTATCACGATCAAACCTGGCGCCTATCCCTGGGGAAACCACGAGAATGCGTGGCGGCCGGCGCACATCCACTTTTCGGTCTTCGGACCGGCCTTTGCCACCCGTCTTGTGACGCAGATGTACTTCCCCGGCGACCCGCTACAAGAGCACGATCCCATCTTCCAGTCGGTACGCGATCCGCGCGATCAGGCGCGCCTGGTGAGCGTGTTCGACTTCGAACTGACGCGGCCGGAGTGGGCGCTCGGGTACCGATTCGATATCGTCGTGCGTGGCCGCGAGGCCACGCCGATGGAGAACAGCTGAGATGGCCGGCGCGCTTCGTCCCACCGCATCGCAGACAGTCGGTCCCTTTTTCGAGTTCGGGCTGCTGCGGCCACCGGGTCCCGAGGTCGTGCCGGAGAGCACGCCCGGCGCGGTGCGCATCGAGGGCACGGTCTTCGACGGGCGAGGCGATCCGGTGCCGGACGCCATGATCGAGATCTGGCAGGCCTGGACTTCGGGCCGCTACGCGCACCCGGATGATCCCCGTCAGGATCTGGCGCTCGCGGAGGGTTTCACCGGCTTCGGGCGGAGCGGCACCGACGGCAACGGGTGTTTCTGGTTCCGAACGGTCAAGCCGGGGCCCGTTCCCTGGACCGATGGGCGGCCGCAGGCGCCGCACCTGAACGTCTCGGTCTTCGCCCGCGGCCTCCTTCACCGTCTGGTGACCCGCCTGTACTTCCCGGATGAGTCCGAGGCCAACGCCGCCGATCCCCTGCTGGCGTCGCTGCCCGACGCGCGAGCACGCCGGTCCTTGATCGCAGTGCCGGAGAACGGGGCGCTGCGGTTCGACATCCGCCTGCAGGGTGACGAACAGACCTGTTTCCTCCAGATCTGAGCCATGCCCTTCTCTCCACTCTTCGTTCCCGCTGAGATGGCCGAGGCGGTCGGGGACCGGGCCTGGATCGGAGCGATGCTGGAGGCGGAGGCGGCGCTGGCGCGAGCCGAAGCGTCCGCCGGCGTGATCCCGGAGGTGGCGGCGGCTGAGATCGCGCGCTGCTGCGATCCCGAGCGCTTCGATGCCGCGGCGCTTGCCGAGGAAGCCCGCGCCGTGGCCAACCCGGCCGAGCCGCTGGCGCGCTCCCTGCGGCGTGCGGTGACACCGGACGCGGCGCGGTACGTGCACTTCGGGGCGACCAGCCAAGACATCGTGGACACGGCTGCGATGCTGGTAACCCGGCGCGCGCTGGCGTGTCTCGACGCCGAGCTGACCGATCTGGCCTCGTCGCTTGCTGCGCTCGCCGAGCGGCACCGCGACACGCTGATGGTGGGGCGAACCCTGCTGCAGCAGGCGGTTCCGATCACGTTCGGGTTGAAGGCGGCAGGGTGGCTGGAGGGTGTGAGCCGGGCCCGCAGCGCGCTGCGCCGCCTCCACCCGGAGTGCCTCGCCGTGCAACTGGGAGGCGCGGCCGGCACGCTCGCCGCGCTGGATGATGCCGGCCCGCCAGTGATCGAGGAGTATGCTCGGCTGCTCCGGCTGGCGGCGCCCGCCCTGCCCTGGCATACCGAGCGCAGCCGGATCGCGCAGATCGGCGCCGCACTCGCCGCTGAAGCCGGGACACTGGACAAGATCGCGCTGGACATCATCCTGCTCTCCCAGACCGAGGTCGGCGAGGTGGCCGAGGGAAGCGACGGCAGCCGCGGCGGGTCGTCGACGATGCCGCAGAAGCGCAATCCGGTGGGCAGCGTGCTGACCAGAGCCTGCGCCAGGCAGGCGCAGGCGGCCGGCGAGACGCTGCTGCGGTGCATGGCGCAGGAGCACGAACGGGCGGCCGGCGCCTGGCAGGCAGAGTGGCAGGCGCTCTCCGACGCGCTCGCCTTCACCGGCGGCGCGGCTCATGCGCTTGCCGGCGCGGTATCGGGGCTGCAGGTCGATGCGGCCCGCATGCGGGAACATCTCGACCGGTCACGCGGTCTGGTGATGGCGGAGCGGGTGTCGCTGTTGCTGAGCGAGCGGGCCGGACGCGCCACGGCGCATGAGCTGCTGCGCGCGGCGAGCGGGCGGATCCAGAGCGGCGCCGGAACGTTGCGCGATGCGCTGCTGGCCGATGAGGAGGTCCGCCGCCACCTCTCGGCGCCGGAAATTGACGCGGCGCTGGATCCCGCCACCTACCTCGGAGCTACCGGCGCGTTCATCGATCGGGCGCTGGCTCACCACCGGCAGGTCTGCCGGCAGGAGGCGGAGGAGTGACCCTGGCGCCGCTCGCCTACACGCTCGATGGTTCCGCGGACGCGCCGGTGCTGGTGCTGGCGGGCTCGCTGGGGACGACCATCGAGATGTGGCAGCCGCAGCTGCCGGGGCTGGCGCGGCAGTGGCGCGTGCTGCGCTTTGACCATCCGGGTCACGGCGCGTCGCCGGTGCCGGAGGGACCGGTCAGTGTGGCGGCGATCGGGCAGGGGGTCGTGGGGCTGCTCGACGAGCTCGGCATCGCTCGCGCCTCATTCGCCGGCGTGTCGCTGGGAGGCGCGGTGGGCCAGTGGCTCGCCTGGCACGCGCCGGAACGCGTGGACCGCCTGGTCCTCTGCTCGACCGCTGCCCGCTTCGCCTCGCCCGAACGCTACCGTGAGCGCGCGCGGCTGGTGCAGGAGCAGGGCATGCGCGCGGTTTCCACCGCGGTGATCGACCGCTGGCTCACGCCCGGGTTCCGGGATCGCCACGGGGAGACAGTGGCATGGCTCCGTGCCATGCTGGAATCCATCCCGCCACGCGGCTATGCCGCCTGCTGCGAGGCGGTGGCCGGCTTCGACGGGACGGCCGGGCTCGCCCGGATCGCCGCGCCGACACTGGTGCTGGGCGGCGAGGACGACCCCGCGACGACGGTGGAGCACGCCGGGGAGCTGGCCCGGGGCATTGCCGGCGCCGCGCTGCGAATCATTCCCGACGCGGCTCATCTGGTGAGCGTGGAGCGTCCGGAGGAGGTGGAGGAGGCGATGGTGGAGCATCTATCGGGAGCTGAGAATGCCTGACGATGGAGCCGGCCGGCGGGAAGCGGGTCTGCGGGTACGGCGTGAGGTGCTGGGTGACGAGCATGTCGATCGAGCTCTCGCCACCGCGACCGACCTGACCGCGGACTTTCAGGATCTGATCACCCGCTATGCCTGGGGGGAGATCTGGTCGAGGCCCGGGCTCGACCGGCGGATGCGCAGCGCCATCGCCCTGACCGCGCTGGTGGCGCTCGGTCATGACGAGGAGCTGGCGCTGCACCTGGCCGGCGCGCGGCGCAACGGGTTGAGCACCGACGAGATCAAGGAGATTCTGCTGCAGACCGCGATCTATTGCGGCGCGCCGGCCGCCAACACTGCTTTCCGCATCGCGGCGCGCGTACTCGGTGGCGATGACGGCGAGTGAGGCGCGGACCCAGGTCGGCATCGTGGGCGCCGGCCCGGCCGGGCTGCTGCTGTCGCATCTGCTGCATCTGGCGGGAATCGAGTCGGTGGTGCTCGAGACCCGGAGCCGCGAGTACGTCGAGCAGCGGATACGGGCCGGCGTGCTCGAACAGGGCACGGTCGACATTCTCAACGAGGCGGGGCTCGGCGACCGGATGCAGCGAGAGGGACTGCTGCACCACGGGGTGACGCTCCGCTTCGACGGACGCAGCCACCACATCGACTTCGTCGATCTGACCGGCCGGGCGATCACCGTCTACGGACAGCACGAGGTCGTGAAGGACATCATCGCCGCCCGGTTGGCGGCGGGCGGTCGCATCCTCTTCGAGACGGAGGCGACGCACCTGACCGATCTGGGCGGGCCGCAGCCGGCGGTCCATTTCCGGGACGCGACCGGCGCCGGCGGCACGCTGAACTGCGATCTCATCGCCGGCTGCGACGGGTATCACGGCATCTCCCGCCGGTCGATTCCAGCGGGCGCGCTGCGCGTCTACGAGCGCGAGTATCCGATGGCCTGGCTGGGGATTCTGGCCGAGTCACCCCCGCTCTCCGAGGAGCTGATCTACGTGCGGCACGAGCGGGGCTTCGCCCTTTTCAGCATGCGCTCTCCCACGCTGTCACGCCTCTACCTGCAATGCCGGCCGGACGAGAATCTGGAGGGGTGGCCGGACGGGCGGATCTGGGACGAGCTGCAGCGCCGGCTGGAGGGCAATGATGCCGGGTATGCGCTGAGCGAGGGCCCGATCGCGCAGCGCGGCGTGACGGCAATGCGGAGTTTTGTCGTCGAGCCGATGTGCCACCGCCGGCTCTTCCTGGCGGGCGATGCCGCGCACATAGTCCCGCCGACCGGAGCCAAGGGGATGAATCTGGCCGTGGCCGACGTCCGCCTGCTCGCGGCCGCCATGGTCGAGCATTTCGCGGCGGGCAGCGACCGGGGGCTGGAGCGGTACACCCGGGCCTGCCTGCAGCGGGTGTGGAAGGCGCAGCGCTTCTCCAGCTGGATGACGAACACGCTGCACCTCTTCGAGCACCACACGCCGTTCGAGCGGCGGGTGCAGCTGGCCGAGCTGGAGTACCTCACCAGCTCGCGCGCCGCTGCCCAGAGCTTCGCCGAGAACTATGCTGGATTGCCGCTGACGGCTCCAGATGGAGGGTGAACGACGATGACAGTACGTCAACGCACCGCCGTGGCCTACCGCGCCGACGTGGTCGGAAGCCTGCTGCGGCCGGCGGCACTGAAAGAGGCTCGACAGGCTAGCGAGCGTGGCTCGCTGGGACCTTCCGATTTCAAACAGATCGAAGACCGTGCGGTAGACGGCGCGATCCGGCTGCAGGAGGCGGCCGGGCTGGATGTCGTCACCGACGGCGAGCTGCGCCGCTCTTCCTTCTACGGACACTTCGTCGAGGCGCTGGAGGGGTTCGATCCGGAGGGCGGCTGGGGCGTTCGCTTCCGCGACGACTCGGGCGATGAGCTGCTGCTGAAGCGTCCGGTGGTGGTCGAGCCGCTGCGCTGGCGGCGGAGCATGTGCACCGAGGAGTGGACCTACCTGCGCGCCCGGGCAAGCCGGCCCGGGAAGGTGACGATCATCAGTGCCATGCAGGCGGCGGCGTACTACGACCCCCGGCGATCGGCCGACGCGTATCCGACGCGTGAGGCCTATCTGGCCGACGTGGTCAGGCTGCTGCGGCAGGAGGTCGAGGAGCTGGTTCGGCTGGGCTGCGGCTACATCCAGATCGACGGGCCGGCCTACGGCTCGCTGGTTGACGAGCGGATGCGGCAGGGCTACCGCGATCGTGGAGCGGACCCGGATCGCTTGCTGGACGAGGCGATCGAGCTCGACAACGCAATCATCGCCGGGTTTCCCGATATGACCTTTGCACTCCACATCTGCCGGGGCAACAATCAGAGCCACTACTACGCCAGCGGCGGCTACGAGCCGATCGCGCGGGTGCTGGAGCGCGCCGCGTTCGACCGCTTCATGCTCGAGTACGATACCGAACGGGCCGGCGGCTTCGACCCGCTGCGCCATCTCGCCGACGGCCGGGTCGCGGTGCTGGGACTGATCACGACCAAACAGCCGGAGCTGGAGCCGGCCGAGGCGGTGAAAGCGCGGCTAGCCGAAGCGGCGCGCTACGTGCCGCTGGAGCGCCTGGCGCTCAGCACACAGTGCGGCTTCGCCTCCACGCTGGAAGGCAATCGCGTGAGCGAGGATGACCAGCGCCGCAAGCTGGAGCTGGTGGTGCGCGTGGCGCGTGAGGTGTGGGCAGGCGGCTGATCGCCGGCGGCTGAAGGCCGGCGGCGATCGGGTGGCCGGATTCCCGCAGGCGCGAGGCGATTCCTGGGACGGCAGGCCGAATTGGCGCGGTCGCGGGATCCACGTCGACCGGGTGGGAATCATCTCTCCGGGCGATCCCGCAATGGACGGCAGCATCACGCTCCCCGCGCGGATGGGTGGCGAGGAGGGCCAGGCCGGGTACTGACGGGCGCCCTGATCATCGCCCGGAGCGGCACCTCATCCCGGTAAACTGACCTCGTCTTCCGGTATGTCGTACTCGACCAGTCCCTCCTCGTGCAGGGCGCGCACCAAACCGCGTACCCTGCTTTCGTCCCGTTCCGGATAGGGCAGAGCGGCGAGGAGCCGGCTCATCGACAGTGTTTGATGCGTCCGCAGGACATCGATGATCCGTCCCCGCCAGAACCGGTTCGTGGACGTGAACGGTTGGGTCGCAATGCCCCTCCTGCGAGGCGCAGCTTTCTGCACCAGCGCGCCATAATCCATCAGTGCCTGGTTCCAGTCGGCGGCGCGGCCATCCGGCAGGAGCTGCGCCGCCAGCTCCCAGGTCTCTCGCTCGCTCAGCTCCCGCCCGGCGAAACCGGAGAGGACACGGCGCACGTTAGTATCGACGACCGGCACCTGGAGTCCGAAGGCGAAGGAGGCGACGGCGCGGGCTGTGTACTTCCCTATACCGGGCAGTGACTCCAGTGCCTCCACGCTGCTGGGTAGCTCGCCGCCAAAGCGCTCGATCGCGGCTTCGGCAGCGCGCTTCAGGTTCAGCGCACGCCGGTTGTAGCCGAGACCCTGCCACTCGCGAATGACGTCGGCGGTCGATGCTTCGGCCAGCGCCTGCAACGTCGGGAAGCGCTGCAAGAAGGCGTGGTACTTCAGGATGACGCGATCCACCTGGGTCTGCTGGAGCATGACCTCGCTGACGAGGATGTGATATGGGTCCGGGTCGCCGCGCCAGGGAAGATCGCGTTTGAGGGTGTCGTACCAGGAGAGGATGTGCTGCTGGAAGCTGTGGATGGCGTCCGCGTGAGTCACTTGTCCTGTAGGTAGCCGATCGGTTGGCCCCGCAGAAGTGTAGACACAGGGCGGTTCGTCGCGCGATCCGTTTCTTACACATTCTGCTCGCGAAGCAGATCCAGGTTGCGGAACGTCAGCGGGCCGTCGCAAATGTTGGCCAGGGAGCCGGCGAACGCAGCGACCGCGGGGCGGTTCGAATTCTCCATCGCCTTCTCGTGAGACGGAAACTCCAGGATGAGGTCGTACGTGTCCTGCGCGTCCCTGTCCCTGACGACCATCACCCGATGTGGGACCCGGCCTTCAGACGCCGCCATCGCGGTCTCCAATGCACTGTTGAACTCGTCAAGCTTGCTGGTTTTGAACCCGATGATCTGCACGAACTTCATCTCGTCGCTCCTTCGTGGATTGCTGTATTGCCCGTGAACGTAATTACCTACGCTTCGTCAATCGTCGGTGCCTGTACGGTCGTCGATGTGTGTCCTCCTTCGGGGGTCTAGGTTCTGGTCGTCGTCGCCTCATTCCTCAGGGAACGCGCTCCGCCGGCGAGGAAGCCGGGTGCCTGTCGGGGCGATCGGGGCTGCAGCCAGGTGGAGCAGAGGCGCGTGAGCCGGGGCATGATGACGTAGGTCAGGAGATTGATCAGGAGACCGGTCATCAGCAGCGTCCGGCCGGGAAGGGGGAGGACCGCCAACAGTGGGCCAAGCAGCACGTTCACTGCCGTCAGGAGCGGAAATGCGGCGGCCCAGGTGAGCAGTGCCAGCTTGTAGCGCGGCGGTTGGTTGGTGTCGGTCACTGTCTGCCTCCCCGTGGTGCTCATGTGTCACCACGATAGACCGGTCCGACGCGCCCGGCATCCCGGGAAGTATGCATGCCGGTATGTATTCTTCGGCGTGTAGTGCGCCGGGCAGCATACCGGGCGCCCTCCGGGTCGCGTCATTCCTGGAGCACGCTGCGGTAGAGGAAGCCGGCGCATATCGCGTGCTCGCGACAGGGAGGGAGGATGGGGAACGGCGATAGGCGGTGCGACGCTCTTAGCGCCGGCCCTGCGCGCGCGCTTGCTCGACCGCCCAGGCAGCGATCTGCGCCCGGGAGTGGTAGCCGAGCTTGTTGAGGATGTTGGCGACGTGCCGCTCCGCCGTGCTCTCGGCGATGACCAGGTCCTCGGCGATCTGCCGGTTGGACAATCCGAGGGAGACCAGCGTCGCCACTTCCTGTTCCCGCTGGCTCAGCGGACCGGCGCTCCGTCGCGCGATCGCATCCGTCACTGTCCGAGGGACCGCCGCCGGTCCAGGGCTCTGGACGATTCGGAAGAGGCGCCAACCGTCCCGGCCGCCTTCCGGGCCGCCCTTCAGGCTGGATGTCCCGCGGTCTTCAAACTGGATGCCCGATCCGGCCACCAGATCTTTGACGGTACTCGACGCCAACACCTCGCCCGCCAGAGCGAGGGCTGCGATCTGGGCGCCGGTATCGACGGCAAACCCCTCGACCCGGTCGCCGACCAGGTGGCACTCGCCCGTGTGCACGCCTGCTTTGACCTGGAGGCCCAACCCCTGAACGGCGGTCGAGATGGCGCACGCGCACCGAACGGCCCGGACAGTGCCATCGAAGGTCGCCAGCAGCCGGCCTTCTGCAAGCTCGACTTGGCGTCCACGAAAGCGGGCAAGCTGTTCCCGCACCGTCGTCTGCCATGCGTCGAGCAGCTCCTGCGGGCGGCCGTCTCCGGCTTCGGTTGCTCGCTTCGCGGACCCGGCGATCTCCGCGACCAGCACCGTCGCCAGGACCGTGTCGAGCTCTCCGCCGTGGCGCACTCCCGTCAGGAAACCCTCGATCTCGTCGAGGATCGCATCCTGGTCTCCGACGAACGGAAGGTGGTCGGGACCCGGCAGCTCCACGTACCGAGCACCGGCTATCCGCTCGGCCATATACCGGCTTCCCTCTACCCGCATGGCCATGTCGTTCGTACGGTGCAGGATCAGGGTGGGGACGCGGATAGCGGGCAGGACGTGGCGAATATCGATCTCGAAGTTCATCCGGGTCAGCGCCAGCGCGGCGCCGGGGCTTGCGCTCATGCGCAGGTACGTCGCCCACCACTGCCGGAACCGCTCGTCCGTGGCGCGGCTCGGAGCCCGTCTGGCCAGAGCAACCGGGCCGCCCCAGCCGCGCTCGATCTGGTCCAGAAAGCTCTGACTCTCCTCGATGGTGGTTCCCCACGGGTAATCGAGCGCCCACAGGCGCCGTGCGTAGGAGCCGATCATGACCAGCGCGCTGGTCCGTTCCGGGTACGTTGCCGCGAACAGTGCGCAGAGCGGCCCCCCTTCGGAGAGGCCAACCAGCGCGGCACGCTCGGACCCGACCCCGTCCAGAACCGCTCGCACATCATCCATGCGCTCCTCGATGGTCGGAAGCTCAGCCACGCGGTCGGAGAGCCCGGTCCCGCGCTTGTCGAGGAGGATGAGGCGAGCGAACGAGGCCAGCCGCCGGAGGAATCGTGCGTAGGAGGGCTCCTCCCAGAAGTAGTCCAGGTGGGACACCCATCCCGCGACGTAGACGAGGTCGATGGGAGCATCGCCGATCACCTGATAGGCGATATTGATGTCCCCGCTCCTGGCGTACTTCGTCTCGGGTGGCACGGCGATCGGCT
>Ga0070735_10000902_pt1 | contig 30028 bp, 25 predicted proteins | sample Coa_R1_FD_66443 | JGI IMG/M metagenome (GOLD analysis project Ga0070735, IMG submission 66443) | Surface soil microbial communities from Centralia Pennsylvania, which are recovering from an underground coalmine fire - Coalmine... | ecosystem: Environmental > Terrestrial > Soil > Unclassified ...
TCCGGTAGAACCCATCGACAAATTCCGTGTGAGATTGCGCGGTCATAATGTGCGGCCCGCCGTTGGTGTGGACTTCAGCAACCAGCACGCCTTTGTCATCTCGTGTCAGCTTCAGGTTGTGATAAGCGTTGAAGTAGTCAGCTTGAAGTTGCATCGTATTCTCCTCTCTGTTTTGTGCCCTGGCCGTGAATCGTTCTTGCTAGTCTGCCGCGGCCGCACCGAGCATGCGCAACTGCCTGAGGGTTTCGGAAGGCTCGGGACGGATCGTGTAATCCGCATTCAGATCGGCCGCCCGGATAATGCTCTGTTTGTCGATTACATATCGTGCAGGTATCGGCAATCGATATTCCGGCTCATCATTGAATCTGTCTAAGGTGCTGCCGAATGATTTGTATAAGTCGCGCAAGTAATCGGGCAGTGTGAAAACGAGGCGAAACTGCTCCGCGACGTTCAGGTGAAGGTCGGTCAGAGTGTCGAAAGTCAGCGTCAGTTTTTTGTGCAGAGCTCGTGTATACCGTTCGAGCGCCGGAGTGAGCACAACGATCTGCGCTCCCAATGCTCTGACTTCCCCATGGATTTGCTGTAGAGCCTCCAGCTCCATATTGCAGTAGGGTCACCAGTGGCCTCGGAAGAAGGAGACAACGATCGGCCCCTGGCGGAGGAGATCGTTCGAGTCTACCTGCACGTGATCCTGATTGAATAAGTTGAAACTGGGAGCGCGGTCCCCGACCCTCAGCGCTCGCCCCTCAATCCCCGTAGCCTTGAGCTCGGCCGTGGCGCGATGCATGGTTTCGATTGCTTCGTGCGGCGCATTGTAGGGCGGAGCTCCGGATTCAAATGATTTCTTGAATTCGTCCAGGCGCTCCTGAAGACTTGCCATTGCGTTCTCCTCGCGGCTCAGAACTGAGGATTGAAGAAGTTAGAGAAGTGGACTTAGCCATTCTACTTCAGATCGCGGTGTCATACAGCCGCCACTAAGGTCGCGGAGAATAGGACGCCAAAGTCCAAGTCTGCGATTTCCGCTGCCAATCTGTCTTTTGCAATCGCCATTTTTCTGACGACCTTCTGTTAACGCAGAGCACCCCTCATTGCCCTTCCAGTTTTCAATCGAAAACTGTCAGCAGCCCGGCTGGGGCGGATATTTACGTCCGCTGGGGAGGAACTGGAGACGTTGTCGTATTACGTCTCCTGCATTGCCGTCATTCATTGAGCAGATCCATTGCCGAGTGCGTTGCCCACGATTTCCTGCGCTTCGCTCAGAATAGAATTCAGGTGGGATTGGCTGTTGAAACTCTCGGCGTAAATCTTGTAGATGCTTTCCGTGCCGGACGGCCGGGCGGCGAACCAACCGCTCTTCGCGACAACCTTCAGCCCGCCAATCGGAGCCTGATTGCCGGGCGCCTTCGTCAGCTTGGCAACGATGGGTTCGCCTGCCAGATCGGATTCTTTAACAGCATCCGGTGTCAGTTTCTGAAGCTTTGCTTTCTGTTCAGGAGTAGCCGGCGCATCAATGCGCGTGTAGTACGGCGTGCCGAATTCCGATGTCAATTCGCGATAATGCTCTCCGGGATCCTTCCCGGTCGAAGCAGTGATCTCGGCTGCGAGGAGCACCATAATCAGGCCATCTTTGTCGGTTGCCCACGCGGTTCCGTCCTTGCGAAGAAAGCTTGCTCCGGCACTCTCTTCTCCGCCGAAACAGAACGAGCCATCGACAAGTCCTGGCACAAACCACTTAAACCCGACCGGAACCTCGGACAAGCGGCGTGCCAGCTTACTGACCACGCGATCAATCATGCTGCTGCTGACTAGCGTCTTTCCGACAATGACATCCTGCCGCCATTGCGGTCGGTGTGTGAGCAGATATCGGATCGCGACCGCTAAGTAATGATTGGGATTCAACAACCCCGCAGTTGGACTGACAATCCCATGCCGGTCCGCGTCGGTGTCATTCCCGAAAGCCAGTTGAAACTGATCTTTCAACCCAACCAATCGGGCCATGGCATAAGGACTCGAACAGTCCATGCGGATCTTGCCGTCGTGATCGACGGTCATAAACGAGAACGTCGGATCGATTTTTCTATTCACGACTTCCACGTCCAGTCCGTAAATCGAATTAATCGGATCCCAATACGGCAGGGAAGCGCCGCCTAGAGGATCCACTCCAAGTTTCAGGGGCGCACCGCGGATTGCATCCATATCGACGACGTTTCGGAGATCACGAACGAACGGCATGACGAAATCTTCCTGACGTGTGGTGGTCGCCCGGATCGCCCGTACGAAGGGAATGCGCTTTACTTGTTTGTTATCCGATCGCAGTAAATCATTGGCACGGTTCTGCACCCATCCGGTTACGTCCGTATCGGCCGGACCGCCATTGGGTGGGTTGTACTTGAACCCACCGTCTTCCGGCGGATTGTGTGATGGCGTAATCACGATGCCATCGGCGAGATGTTCCTTCCGGGCGCGGTTGTAGACGAGAATAGCGTGCGAAATAACCGGGGTCGGAGTTACGCCGTCATTTTCCTGAATAATGGTCTCAACCCCATTCGCCGCCAGTACTTCGAGGGCTGTTCGTTGTGCGGGCTCGGACACCGCATGCGTGTCCTTCCCCATATATAAAGGACCATCGATTTTCTGCCCTTTGCGGTATTCGCAAATGGCCTGCGTAATCGCCAGAATGTGCGCCTCGTTGAACGTGCCGTGCAGCGCTGAACCGCGATGCCCGCTGGTGCCAAAAGCGACCAACTGGTTGCGGTCGTTCACATCGGGTTTGCGCTCGTAATAATCCCGTTGCAAGCGCACCGGATCGATGAGCAGCTCTTTGGGCGCGGGTTTCCCTGCGAGCGGCGAAACTGCGGGACCTTCCAAGACAGATTCTTTTTCTAAAGTACGGGACATGGCTCCGCCTTCCAGATTTCGGTTGCGTATTCGTGAATGGTGCGGTCGCTCGAGAACTTTCCCGAGCTGGCTATATTTAAGATGGCTTTTCGCGCCCAACCGTCGCGATTGGCATAAAGATTGCCAAGACGGTCCTGCGCTTGAACATAAGAGGTCAGGTCTGCCAAATGCATGTAATGATCGCCGTTAGTGAGCAAAGGATCGCATGAATTTCATGTTGCTCGTGCCACTGGCTTCGTACCCCGAAGCCGAAATCTGGTTCGAGACGTCGCTGGCGGGAATTAGACGTTCCGCCAGTGAAACATTGTATTCTGGTCGAACCTGGTCATGGAGCCGCCGGTCGGCATGGACAGCGAGTCCGTTCGCGACGAGAAAGTGAAAGTATTGCGAGCTATCCCACACATTGAGGAGAGAAATCTGGTGCGCGAGCAGTTTCGCGGTTACCGCGACGAAAATGGGGTTGCCAAGGACTCGCAGACGGAAACTTTCGCGTTCATTTGGGACTCGGACCCGACGGGCACACCGCATTGCTCGTGCCAGGAGATCCGGTCCTCGATGTGAGGACGTCGCACTCACGGGAATCTACCAGGGACGAAAGCGCATGACCCTGACTTATCCGATTATCAATCGTTCCAGTCGCGTGCTGTGGCTCGTAAGCGGAGCGGAAAAGGTTGGAATGCTTGCTCGCCGGCAAGCAGGAGACGCTTCCATTCCAGCCGGCCGCGTCAGCCGGGATCATGCGGTGATTTTGGCGGATCGTGCTGCCGCAGGCCAAGTTGGTAAGGAAAAGAAGGCCGAAGTGGCTTGAAAGGGCGCGGGGTTTGATAAGCCCGATTAGTCTGACCCCAACAATATTAAGGAGAGCACATGCGCGTTGGAATTGCCGCGGGTCACGGTGGGTTTGGATTGAAAGAGGATCTTGGCGGCCGCCTTGCTGCTGCGGGTCATGACGTTGTTGACTTCGGTGTAAACTGGCTCGATCCAGGCGATGACTACCCGGATTTCGTTACTCCGCTCGCGCGAGCAGTCGCGTCAGGCAAGGTAGAACGGGGGGTGCCGTTTGCGGAAGCGGAGTGGGAGCTTCGGTCTGCGTCAACAAAGTTCCCGGAGTCAGCGCAGCTCTGATTAATGATCATTGTTTCGGCTCGGCAAGGAGTCGAGGACGATCACATGAACATCATTTGTCTCGGTGGCCGGGTCATGGGGACGATGGTGGCCTGGGACCTTGTCGAAACTTTCTTGGCAGCTGAGTTCAGTCACGCCGAACGCCAGCTGCGACGTCTGAGCAAAGTCGCTGGACTCGAAAAAAAGGCCGCCAACCAAGCCGGAGCCGAGGTGTCAGCAATCCCGGCATAACTGTCGAAAGATCGAATTTGAATAGTCATCACGGAGGAAGTCATGGGTACCGCAATAGCTTCAGTTAAAAATCTGGGCGCCACACAACTCGACCAGTTGTGCATTAACACGATTCGCACGCTCTCCATGGATGCAGTGCAGCAGGCGAACTCGGGACACCCCGGAACGCCAATGGCGCTTGCGCCGCTCGTCTACACGATATGGAATCGTGCCCTGAAATTTGACCCGAAAGACCCGATCTGGCCCAATCGTGATCGCTTCGTGCTGTCGAACGGCCATGCCTCGATGTTGCTCTGGTCTGCGCTCCATCTCACCGGCGTTCAAGCCGTGAATGCCGAGTACGAAAGATTGGGACAGCCCTCGGTCACGCTCGACGATATTCGACGCTTCCGCCAGCTCAACAGCAAGGCTCCGGGGCACCCTGAATACCATTGGGTGTCTGGTGTCGAGACCACAACCGGTCCACTCGGGCAGGGTGCAGCAACCAGCGTTGGCATGGCCATCGGCGAGAAGTGGCTCGCCCGCCATTACAATCGGCCGGGCTTCGACATCTTTAATTACAACATTTATACGGTCTGTGGAGACGGATGCCTGATGGAAGGTATTGCGTCGGAGGCTGCATCGCTAGCCGGACATCTTGGACTCGACAACCTGTGCTGGATTTACGATAACAATCACATCACCATCGAAGGCGACACGCGCATCGCCTTCACCGAAGACGTTCAGACACGGTTCATTGCGTATGGGTGGAATGTATTGCGAGTTGGCGATGCGAACGACATCGACCGGATAGAACATGCGCTCGATATCTTTCGGAAGACAACAGGTCGCCCCACATTTATCGTCCTTGACAGTCACATCGGATACGGCTCGCCGCATAAGCAGGATACTGCAGCCGCGCATGGAGAGCCTCTCGGAGAGGATGAAGTCCGGTTGTGCAAGAAGGCCTATGGATTTCCCGAAGATGCAAAGTTTTATGTCCCGGAGGGTGTGTACGACCACTTTACGGCCGGCATCGGCAAACGTGGCGCCGAAGCTCGGCAAAACTGGATGGAACTTTTCGAGTCATACCGCGCTCAACATCCAGATCTCGCAGTCGAAGTTGAATTGATGCAGAAGCGGGAACTTCCGACGGGATGGGACCGCAATCTTCCTGTGTTTCCCGCCGACGCGAAAGGTGTTGCCGGTCGCGATGCCTCCGGCAAGACACTGAATGTACTTGGGCAGAACATCCCGTGGTTCCTTGGGGGATCTGCCGACCTCGGGCCGTCGAACAAAACCCTGTTTACCTATCCAGGGGCAGGGGATTTTCAGGCCGAAACCCCGGAAGGGAAGACCCTGCACTTTGGCATTCGCGAGCACGCGATGGCTGCAACCGTCAACGGACTGTCTTTGTCCAAACTGCGAGCGTTTGGCGCTTCATTTTTCATATTCAGCGATTACGCGCGTCCGGCGATTCGATTGGCCGCCCTCATGGAGCTGCCCAGCATCTTTATTTTCACCCACGACGCCATGGGCGATGGCGAGGATGGTCCAACGCACCAACCGATCGAGCACCTCATATCCCTGCGCGCGATACCGGGACTGATCACACTGCGCCCGGGAGATGCGAATGAAGTAGTGGAGGCATACCGCTTCGTCATGCAGCTGCGGCACCAGCCGGTGGTGCTGGCGTTGTCGCGCCAGCCTTTACCGACACTCGATCGCAAGAAATATGCTGCGGCTTCCGGCGTCGCGCAGGGAGCCTATGTACTCGGAGACGCTGCCGGGGGAAATCCGGAGGTCATCATCATCGCTACCGGCAGCGAGGTCAGCCTTGCGGTGGCGGCCCACGAAAGACTGCTCGCCGAAGGCGTTCGCTCACGCGTAGTGTCGATGCCCTCATGGGAAATTTTCGAGCAGCAGCCACAGTCCTACCGCGACAGCGTTCTGCCACCTAACGTGAAAGCTCGAGTCGCGGTGGAGCAGGGCTCGATTTTAGGATGGAATCGATACGTTGGCGACTCCGGCTGCGTCATCGGCATGAATACTTTCGGAGCATCAGCGCCGCTGAAGGAACTGCAAAAGAAGTTTGGATTCGAGCCGGATCGTATTGTTGCGGTAGCAAAGCAACTGATCGGCAGATAGTCGCCGCTTTCGTTCATTGAGGACGGAGCGGAACATGAAGTTTGCGTATTCGATAAGCCAGGGTCGTGCGCTTCATACCCAGGCGTGCAGCCTCCTGCGATCCACTCCAACTGGGTTTTGAGATCGCGCGCTCTGCCAGCGACTCTCAGGATCCTTCTCCAAACATTTCTTCAGCAATCGATCTAACGCCGGAGATGCCACGTCTCCAATCGAGGGCGCGGGCCGCTCCATGTTGGCCGCAATCACGGTGGCTGGAGAAGAACCATCAAACGCTCGCTTGCCGGTGATCATTTATAGAGCACCATGGCGAAGGAGAAGAGCAATTGTCACTAGACTGCTGCCAAAACTGACGAGAATGACAATTCTTCGACACCACGCTGATTGGTCCGGGATTGAAAATATTGGACTTACAGGATGTCGAAATGGCATCCGTCCTGCCTTCCATATACGTACTGATTGGTAAGAACCCATGCTCAAATTTGTCAAAACGTACTTAGCGACGTTAGGTCTGGTTGGCGGCCTATTCATCTATTCACAGGCACAAAGCAGCGATGCGCCAAAACCGCAGCCTGGAACGATTGTTGGCACTGTCACCGACGAGAACGGCGACCCGATCCCCAACTCCACCGTGTCACTCCAGACCAGCGGCAGCTTTGATCGGCAGACATTTACGACAAAGGAAAACGGCTTTTTCGAATTTCACGGAGTCAAAGCCGGAACACCGAGTGAAATCACTGTCGTCGCGAAGGATTTCGTGGACTGGACATCCCCCGCTATCACGTTAGAACCTGGCCAGTTCAAGATTGTTACAGATATCCGCCTGCGGGTTCAGGCCGAGAGCACGACCGTGAACGTGCATTATGACCCTGCGGAAGTAGCGACCGAGCAACTCAAAATCGAGGAACACCAGCGTATTCTCGGGTTTATTCCAAATTTCTATGTGACATACGAGCGGGATGCAGCGCCCCTGACGACTAAGATGAAATTCCAACTCGCATTGAAGGTTTCCGCTGATCCTGTGACGGCTTTCGGAGTCGCGCTGGTTTCTGCCTCAAAGCAAGCTGCGGACAGCCCAAAATTCGGCCAAGGTTGGGGACCTTATGGAGAGCGATTTGGAACGACCGCCGCCGACGGCTTTGCAGACATTATGATTGGCGGAGCGATACTCCCGTCTCTGTTGCACCAGGATCCCCGCTACTTCTACCAAGGAACGGGAACAACTGGCTCTAGAATCAGGCACGCGATGTTCAGCCCATTTATCGCGCGGAGCGATAGCGGGAAATGGGAGCCAAACTACTCCAGCATCGGTGGAGACCTAGCTTCATCGGCCTTGGCAAACGCTTACTATCCACAAACAAATCGCGGTGCGGGGCTGGTATTCGGGAATTTCGCAATCGGGACCGCGGAACGAATCGGCGCCACCCTGGCGCAGGAGTTCATCGTCGGCAGGTTCAGTCGTCGGGGAGGGCACGTCCAGTAAAGACCTTTTGAACTGTTCCAGAAGGGCGTCGATCTCAGCCACCGTGAACCGCTCCTCACAGTCAGCAACTTTTACAATGTCATCGCTCGCGCCACCTCGGCAGTACGCCGCTTCGTCGCGCAATCAGCTCGATAACTTGCCGGCGAGCCAGTAATCTACGCTCCACTTTCCCGGGCCAGAGCAAATCAGCCAAATGAACAACAGCACGTATAGCACTTCCGGAAGGTAGAGGAAATCGTCGAGCCAGTTGAGAGGGGAGAGTCCCTTAGGCATGGTGGAAAGTTTGATGGTCAGGATTGCGACCATCATATCGACCAAAAGGGCTGCGGAAGCCAAGCTCGACACGAACCCAACGATCAGCAAGGAACCGGCAATAGACTCGACACCCGACACCAAATAAGTCATCACGTGAGGAAACGGGACCCTGGCCTCAACGAGAGTTTCGTACATGGTTTGCGCTTTGCTCGCGACAAACAATTTGCTTGTCCCGGAGATGGCAAAGAAGAGGCCGAGCGAAACGCGAACCAGCAGAATGGCATATTCTTGCCAATCACTGCTGCCTGCCAGGGCAAACTGGACCAGCCGTTTCCAATCCATTCTTATCCCTCAGCGGAGGAAGTGGCGTAACGATTTGGTAGGTCTCGAGATCATGCGTCCATCCGTTCGACCCACTGAGCGCGCGATGGGGGAGCCACGAATGGATTCGCAAAATATTGCGTTTCCCGCGCGACCTTGTCGCCCCGGAACTCCATAATGCTCACGGTGTAGGACGGCTTGCCGTCATAAGTCAGGATGAATTCGGTGACCCAAAGATCACCGCTGCCAACAATCCGTCGGATCGAAAATCGTTTTTTATTCGGCTGATTCGCGCGTTGGCCTTGGATGTTGATCCGGCCGCGGGTTCGCTCGCCTGACTGCGGATAGTCGAGCACCGCGTCCTCGTGATAGATGAGGTGCTCAGTTTGAAAATCGCTTGCGTCGGATGCCGCCCAATGCTGATCCAGGGCAGCGCGGATCTCGCGATCTCGCACTCCAGAATATTGATTCTTCTTTTCTTGGTCGTTCATGTTGAGCCTTCAATGTGAGGCTGAATTGCTTTTCCGAGTCAGGACTGGCCAGGTTTGGCCTTCTTGTTCCAACCGTGGAATCGCGAGAGGTCCCCAGCATCCCATGCCTTGCGAAGTCCAGGCGAGCTCAAATCCCAGTCTGGGCGGATTTCTCTCGTCACAGCCCGCAAGTCGTGCCATAGATCGACAATCGCAGGCCGTCCCCAGAACCAATAGCCATTGTAGATGCTGTAGATCACCAGGCCAGGCTTGAGAACGAGGGTGTATGGAATCATTGGATTGTGTTCAGGGTCGGTGTACTCCTGGATATCGAGGTCCTTCTGAACTGTTCGATCTGGATCCGAAAGGAATGTCCACTGGGCGCCCACCGACGCACGGAATTCCTGTAACGTATGGTGGTCGTCAGTCGAAATTGTGGCGATCTGCGTATAACTTATTGCGATTTTTGGGTAAAAAGCGGCGAGCTCCAGATGCTGCTGGTGCTCCTTTGGACAATAATTGCCGCGTGCAAGCGTGAGAATCAGCGGATCGTCGCTCTGCAACTCACTCAGCTTTCGCAGAGTGTCCGTGTGATCGGGCAGTTGGTAGTCGGGAAAGACGCCACCGGGCACAATATCGGGACGCATGCTTGGACTCCTTTGATTGGGACCGCATCGCGTGTCGATTAGATGTTAGGTAGACGACCCGGGATCACCTGATTGGGATCCGACCAGTCGTAATGCAGGCGTTCCCAGATGCCGTTCGCCCTTTCCGTCACGTCGGCTTCCGAGAGGCCGAGCCGAATTGACCCGTGATTCCGTGGAAGACCAGGGGAGGGCCTGCGCAGCAGACGGACTCGAGACTGCCTTCACTGCCAACCACCACCGAGAGCCTGATAAAGCTGAACGAGGGCGAGTAACTCATTTCCCTGTGCTTGCGCCAATCCGAGTTCGGCCGAGAAGGCATTCGTCTCGTTCGTTAATACTTCCAAATAGTCAGTCGTCCCGGCTTTGAAGCGAACCTGCGACAAGTTCGCGGCATCCCGCGCGGACTCCACAAGGTGTTCTTGCTGAACTCGGAACTCGCGATCTTTGTGGTATGCAACCAGAGCATTGTCGACGTCGCGAAACGCGCCCTGGATCGTCTGTTGGTATGTCAGAACCATCTGGTCCCGTTGCGCCTGGGCGAATCGAACATTATTTTTCAGCCTTCCGCCTTCGAAGATCGGTTGGGTGAATGACGCTGCCATGTTCCACAGGCCAGCCGGACCAGTGAACAAGTTCGTCAGTGCCGGACTCTCGTACCCGGCAGAGGCAGTCAGCGAAATCTGAGGGAAGTAAGCGGCACGAGCGACACCGATCTGAGCGTTGGCCGCAATTAGATTTTCTTCCGCCTGGCGAATGTCTGGGCGCCGCTCGAGTAGGGAAGAAGGCAGCCCTGCAGGAATTTCCGGGGTATGCGGTTGTTCAGTCAATCGCAGTCCTCGTGGCACGTCACCAGGGTTCTTTCCCAGAAGGATGCTGATGGCATTTTCCTCCTGGGCAACTTGGCGCTCAAAATCCGGGACCTCCGTAGCAGCGGTATAAACCAGTTGCTCCGACTGCCGGACATCCAATAACGAGTTGATTCCATGTTGCTCAAGAGTTTGTGTCAACTGCAACGAATCCTGGCGCGACGCCAGCGTCCTCTTTGAGATCTCCAGTGCAAGATCGAGTTGGCGAAGCTGGAAATAGGAACTGGCGAGTTGCGCTACGAGCGTCGCGATCACTTCTTTTTGTGCCCACTCATTTGCCAGCAGTGTAGCGCGTGCAGACTCTGTTGCCCGGCGGTATCTACCCCAGAAGTCCAAGTTCCAGGCCGCCGACGGGCCAATTTCTCCTTGTGTGATCTCGTAAGAGGGAATCGGGCCGATCTTGGGATTTTGGATGCTGGTGATGTTGCCACCGCCGTTTACCGACGGAAACTGATCGGCACGGGTGATGCCAAGTTGTGCTCGTGCCTCAAGGACGCGAGTAGCTGCTATGCGTACGTCGTAGTTGTTCTTGAGAGCGGTACGAATCAGGTTCTGGAGTTCGGAATCCTGGAAAACTTCCCACCATTTTTCATCGCCGAGGGACGCCGTGGGGTTAGTGTCGGCTGGAGTTCCAGTTGCCGACGCCTGGCCGGCGGGTGCCGGGTCACGATACGTGACTGGCACGTCAACAGTCGGACGCTTGTAGTTTGGCCCAACGGCACAACCCATTAGCACAACCAAACTCAAGATAAGAACAAATGCAGAACAAACTTTAAGAGCTGTCATGATCAATCTCCACGCGCCTCTTGCAGCGCATAGTCCGGGCTTTCCGTCAGAACCGGTTTGCGCGAAGAGCGCAGGAAAGATACTCGATCCAGGACTTTCTCCTGAAATTCCTCCAGATACAGGTAGATCGCCGGCGTCACGAAGAGAGTAATGAACTGTGACACAATCAGGCCGCCGACCACGACCAGACCCAAAGGCCGTCGCGAAGATCCGTCAGCGCCGTACCCTAATGCAATCGGCATGGCTCCCAGCAGAGCTGCTGCGGTCGTCATCATGATGGGGCGGAAGCGTTCCATGCTGGCGTCGTGAATGGCCTGATCGTCAGCGATTCCCTGGCGCACGCGTTGATCCGCGAAGTCCACGATCATGATTCCGTTCTTTTTCACGATGCCCATCAACATGAACATGCCGATGTAGGCATAGAGTGAAGCCTCGGCGTGGAACAGCCAGAGCGTCAGCAATCCGCCCAGCAAAGCCACGGGAAGTGACGAAAGCACTGTGATCGGGTGCAGGTAACTTTCGTACAGAATTGCCAGAATCACGTACATGACGAACACGGCTACCAACATCAGAATGGCAAGATCGGAAACCGTGTTGCGGAACGTCAGCGCCTCGCCCTGTAGCGATCCCTGAATGCCTGAAGGTAGGATCTGCTTTGCCGCATTCTCGACGAACTGTGTTGCAGGTCCGATTGCGTAACCAGGTTTCAAGTTGAAGAACATGGTCACGCTGGTGAATTGGTTGATGTGGTTGACGGCCTGCGGCCCGATTACCGCGTGCCAACTGGTGACAGCGTTAAGCGGGACCATCCGTTGGCCATCGTCGCTCTTGATATAGAGCTTGCCCAAATCTTCCGGCGCCGAACGCTCGTTGTCGGCGACTTCCAAAATGACCTGATACTGATCGGTCGGCTTCTTGATGAGGTAGCTGTAGTTCTGCGAGTACGCGTCATGCAAAAGCGACAAGATACGGGTTTCTGAAACGCCGTAAAGCTTGGCCTGATCACGCAGGATGTCGACCTGCAGGTTTGGCGTATGGTTGTAGAGATCCGAGTTCACGAACAAGAAGCCTGGATACTCGTGCATCTTTGCCATCATCTTCTCGGCACTCGAATACACATCGCTGGAATCGATTCCGGAGAGTGCATACGCGAACTGTCCTTGCGCGTTCGCCGTAGCGCCGGTGCTGATTTCAAGAGCCGGATTCGGTTGAAGAAAAGCCATCACTCCGGGAATCGTCGCGGCGATTCCTCCCATCAACTGACCGGCCACTTGCTCGATTGGCGCACGTTGCGACGGATCCTTCAGAAATGCGATCAGGAAAGCCTGATTTGAGCCGAGGAACGCCGCGTTGCCGCTCATGGTGAAGGTGCTGCGAACGGCAGGGTTCGCTCTCATGATCTTTTCCGCCTGAGTCTGAAATGCGTGCATCTGCTCGGGCGAGGTTCCTTCTTGCGCGACCATCACCCCGCGTATGAATGAGCTGTCACCCACAGGAAGAAACGCTTTCGGCACAATGTAGAAAAAGTAAGCCGTTCCGGCAAGACAGGCTACCCAGATGACAGCCGAGATCCAACGCTTCCGCAGGAAAAACCAAAGTTGCCGCCCGTATATATCGAGTACACGACGCTCGATGGCGCCGAACCATCGCTCCATCCAGGTTTTCTTCGAGTCTGCTCCCCGGTTACTTAACAGCCTGGAGGTCATGAGCGGCGTTAACGTTAGAGACACAATTCCACTAGCGATAATTGAAACAACGATGGTGATCGAGAATTCGCGGAAAATGCGACCCATCAATCCGCTCATGAAGACCAGCGGAATGAACACTGCCGCGAGTGAAAGCGTCATGGCCAGAATCGTGAAGCTGATCTCTTTCGCGGATTCCAGTGACGCTTCGAAAGCATTTCGACCGTCTTCCATCAAACGCACGGTGTTCTCGAGAAACACGATCGCATCATCGACAAGGAAGCCGATGGCTAATGTCAACGCCATCAGCGACAAGTTATCCAGGCTGTAACCCAGAAGATCCATGACGATGAACGTCAGGAGCAGTGAGAGGGGGAGGGCCACTGCCGGGATCAAAGTGTCGGTCGCGCGGCCCAGGAACAAAAAGATGACCAGAACGACCAGCACAAACGCGATGTAAAGAGTCGTCTGGACGTCTTTAATGTTGCCGACGATGGTCTGCGAGCGGTCGTAGGCCGTGAAAAGCAAAACTGAACTTGGAAGTTGCGATTGAATCGACGGCAACAAGTCGCGTACCGATTTGGCCACCTGTACTGCATTCACTCCCGCGCGTCGAAAGACGCCGATGAACACGTTCGCCCCGGGTTGAGGGTAACCACGCACCCAGACACGCATGTCGATGCGCTCGTCTTGCACTCCCTGCTTGGCGTTTGCCACGTCTTTGAGATAAACCGGGGCGCCATTGTTCTGTCCAACGATCAACTGGTTGTACTGATCGGAGGTCATGAGTTGACCTTGGGGTTGCAGCAGGAAGCTGCGGTGCGGACCATCGAACTGGCCTGCTCCGGTGTACGCCGTGCCATTCTTGATAGCGTTGGTCAAATCTTCCAGCGTGATGTTGCGAACGGCCATCGCGGAAGGATCGGCCTTGATGCGCACCGCCGATTGTGTTCCATAAATGCCGACCTGGCTCACCCCGGGAAGTATGCTGATTCGTTCCCCAATTTGGGTGTTGGCGTAGTCGTACAGTTGGCCCTCCGTCATCGTGTCGCTTACGATCGCGATGTACATGATCGGCTGATCGTTGGGGTTCGTCTTCGTGAATGTTGGCGGGCTAGGCAAATCAATCGGCAACTGACCCGATGCGCGAGTGATCGCGGCTTGCACGTCGGTAGCTGCGCCGTCAAGACTCTTATTCAGGTCAAATTGCAAAACAAAGCTGGAATGTCCCTGGCTGTTGTTCGAGGTTACAAGCTCGAGACCCGGAATTTGCATAAACTGGCGTTCAAGGGGCGTGGCCACATTGTTGGCCATCGTGTCAGGGGTGGCTCCTGGATAATTCACTTGAACCTGGATCACCGGGTAATCAATTGCCGGGAGATCGCTAACCGGCAGTCGAAAAAAGGCGAACAAGCCAAACAGAATCACAGAGACGGTCAGCGCGACCGTCATTACGGGGCGTCGAATAAAGAGTTCGGAGAGATTCACGACTGCCCTCCTTGAGGTTGTTTCCCGTTCCCCGAGGGGTTCTGATTAGATGATGGAGGCGCAATTCGCACTTTGCCGCCCGGGCGAACCAGCATCTGCCCGGCCAGGACAATGTTCTCGTTTGGCGAGACACCTTCGGTGACGACCACCTGATCGCCTTGCCGCTGTCCCAGTTTTACCGGTCGAAGCTCCGCAGTCTCATCGGATTTCACAACGTAAACAAACGGGCCACGCTGGCTGATCTGTGCGGCTTCATTCGGAATCAGCACCGCCTGCTTTTGGGTGCTCAAAACGAGCTTTACATCGACGAACTGGCCTGGCCAGAAGTGGTGATCAGGATTGCTGAGCGTGGCTCGGAGATTTACAGTCCCGCTGCCGTTCTGCACCGCATTGTCAAGAAATTCAACCCGGCCGGTTCGGGCCGCGCTCTCAAGGTCCGAAGGCAGCCGAACCACGGCCTTCAACATGCCGCCGGACATCTGCTTCTGAACCGCAGGCAAATCGCTCTCCGTAATCGTGAAGTTTGCGTAGATCGGATCGAGGCGCTGGATCGAAAGGAGCGACGTAGAATTGGCTTGCACTACGTTCCCGACGTCGACCAGACGCGCCCCTGCTCGCCCATTGATGGGCGAGTGAATGTAGCAATACTCGAGATTCAATTTGGCGGTTTCGACTGCGGCTTCCGAGGAATCCACCTGAGCCTGATCCACGTCCACAGCGTTCTTCTTTGTGTCGTAGTCTTGCTTGGAGATGGCTCGTGTTCCAATGACCTCCTGGTCGCGTGCAAACTGGATCTTCGCGAGATCAAGCGCCGCTTTAGCTTGAGCAAGTGTCGCCTGTGCCGCATCCAACTGCGCCTTGTACGGCCGTGGGTCAATCACAAACAGAAGCTGCCCGGTCTTAAGGTTGTCGCCATCCTGAAAATGCCGCTCGACAATGCGACCGCCGACTTGTGGCGTGACGGTCACCGACTCGAACGCCGCGTTTCTGCCAATCTCATCGAGGTATTGGGGAACGTCTTGCGCGGTTGCCTTGACTACGCTGACCAGAGGGGCCGGCATTGCAGGTGCCGCCTGAACATTGCCCTTACTGCAACCGACGCCCATTACCACTATCAGAGCGGCAGCAAAAACTGCGAAATATTGAGTACGAACAGTCCTATTCCTTTTCATTGCCATCCTCAAGTTAGACAAAGTGAAGGTATAGCTACGCTGTGGCGGCCAAACGCGAGAAGTCATTTAATGCGGTGTTCTCTCGCTGCACTTGATTCTCCACGTGAATGTTTTCGCTTCGATTGGAGCTTTTCATCAATTTTACAACCTCCTGCAGGGCACGCATGCGCGCCGCAACCACTTCGCCGCGGGTGCAGTCGAGGAAGAGTGCGCATTCCTGCAGGGCGTAACCTTCAAGTACCGAGAGCACGTACGCGAAGCGATCAAACGCCGGAAGTTCCAGAATTGCCGCTATCTCGGCCGGTAGCCCGGTATCGCCAAGCGCAACATCCGGGTCAGCGAGATCCGTTGGCTTCGGGCGGATTATTTGAATCGCGTTCTGTACGATCGTCCGTCGTGCCCACGACTCCGCCCATTCCTTGAAGACCGGATTGCTCTCCTTCGAATCAGCCAGGCCCTGGACAAAACATTTCTCGGCGACGGCGTGGCTTCCAGTCAATAGAAGTGACAATAGATAAAGGCGATTCATGTTTTTTTCGAAGATCCGGCAGAAGTCGGTGCTGGTTGCGTAGAGTTCGGGTTTCCGTGTTGACGCTTTGACTAGATCGAACATTTGCACCTCCGTCCTTCAATCATTAGTCGCTTGGGGCGATTCGAAATCGACATCGACCGCGGGCTTGCATCGGCACCGTCTTGCCAGTTGTTTCAAGATGTGTCGCGTTAAAACGCCCTTGCCCGCGAACTTTGCCCCATGTTTCATTAGGCGTAACAGCAGGGTCTCTCCATCCTGGCTAATAACGGTTACATTGGTGAGATCAATAATCAGCTTCCTGCCTTGAAGTTGATCTGCCGCCGATCTCCACGCGTTTTCGACCTCCGACGTCCAGGGGGGAACCAATCTGCCTGCAAGAACCAGCTTTCGCTGAGTCAGGGTCTCGATCGTGGAAATCTTGAACATTCGCTTAAGTCTCTAGCCACAGGAGTGGAGCACAGGAAGTGCCAAACAAGCGCGCCTCGTAACCCGCTGAATCGAATGACGAAGAAGACCTGTTGGCAACTGAACTGTCGAAAAATGTCGAAGTCGACCCCGACATTGTCGAAGCGGCTGATGACAGTCAACAGGAGAGAACTCGTTAGGAAGGGTTACAACGCCGTGCGTGGATCGATGCCCAATTTCTTCATGCGCGAGATCAGCGTGGTGCGCTTAATGCCCATGCGTTCGGCAGCGCCTTTGGGACCGGCAACTCGACCATTCGTCTCTTTGAGAATGCGGAGAATCTGGGCGCGATCGCCGGATTCACGAGAGCCCTCCACGGGAGCGCTCTTGCCATTGCTTTCGAGTTCTCCAATGGGCACTTGCAGGGCTGAACCGTGGCTTAGAATCACTGATCGCTCGATAAAATTCTCCAGTTCGCGGATGTTTCCCGGCCAGTGCCATGCCGCCAGCTTCCTCATGGATGAGCTGGGGATCGATTCGATCTGCTTCTCCATTCGCCGCGCGTATTTCTGCACAAAATAACGCACCAGAAGGGGGATATCCTCGGGGCGTTCGCGAAGCGGCGGAATACGGATTGGGAAGACATTCAAACGATAATAAAGATCGCTGCGAAATTCGCGATTCTCGATCATCTTATCGAGATCACGATTGGTGGCTGCAACCAGCCGGACATCCACTTTCTTGGTCACGGTGCTGCCAAGCCGCTCAAATTCGCGTTCCTGCAACGCGCGCAGCAGTTTTGGTTGAATCTCGATGGGAATGTCTCCCACTTCATCCAGAAACAGCGAGCCACGATCGGCAAGTTCCAGACGGCCAACTTTCTGCATGATCGCGCCGGTGAACGCACCCCGCTCGTGCCCGAAAAGCTCGCTTTCAAGCAGGCCGGTCGGGATCGCGGCACAGTTTAGCTTTACAAACGTCCGGTCTTTGCGGCGACTGCGCTCATGGATTGCGCGTGCGATTAATTCTTTGCCGGTGCCGGTTTCGCCTAGCAATAACACAGTGGATTCGCTCGGAGCAACTGTATCGACAAGGTTCAACACATGGCGCAGCGCAGAACTTTGACCGACGATTCCTTCAAAATCCATCTCGCCGCGAATTTCCTCTTCCAGATACAACTTTTCTTGCGCCAAACGATCTTTCAAGTTAGCAATTTCGCCATATGCTTGCGCGTTCTCAATGCCAATGGCTACCTGCTTGGCGACCTGGGTCAGGAACGCGATCTCGCGCGCATCGAATCCATTCTCCTTCCGTCGTGCGACGGCCAGAACCCCGAGCAGGCGATTCTTGCTCATCAAAGGGATGTCACAGAGTGAATTCAGGCCTTCCGCCGAAGCCTTCTTATACAAATCTGGCGGCAATTCGGCTGGATCCAGGCGGTTTACGACCATCGGCTTGCCGGTTTTGAAGGTGTCGCCTGGAGTGGTACCTTCGATGGGCAACAACGAGCCCTCCGTAAATATTCCTCGGCTATCGGGATAATCGAGAGCATGAACCAGAAGGTTTTTTCCGTCGGAATCTGGCAGCATGATGGCCGCAGCATCGCAACTCATGACCTGGCGAACGCTGGCAGACGCTGCATGGAGCAAGTCATTAAACTCGAGATTTGAGACCACCTGATTGTTGAGATCGAGGATGAGCTTCAGTTGGTCTTGCACCTTTCGCGAGATATAAAAATTCACGGCCGCATCGATCGCAAGGCCAATATGCTCCGCCACGAGCTCAAGGAACCGGACTTCATCCTCGTCATATGCGTGGGGATAGAACCTGCCCAAGCTCAAAACACCGAGCCGGCGCGATCCGCGGATCAAGGGCAGTGTGCACGTCGAGCCAATGTTCAGGTCCGCCAAAAATTTCCCGTATTTTGCGAACCTTTGTTCTTGTTGCCAGTCGGAGATGATTAAAGGCTGACCTGAGTTATGCACCCATTGAATCGGGGTGTCCTCGACCACGATCTCATCGGCGGGAATATCGAATCTCTTGCCGGCTGCGTCGAGCAAAGCCCAGCACGGCATATTGGTGTCCCTATCGAATGCGACTACATGGAGCGCATGGAACAGGGTGATTTCGCTTAGCTTCTTTACCAGCGTCTCGGAGGCGGAATCGCAATCATTGGAGGTCGCTATCGCGTTCGCCGCTCGTAGAAGCGTTAAGTAACGATCTTGTTCCACCCGCGGAAACATGGGCGCTGCTGTAAGCATAAAATGACGCCAGAGCGGGGTCCCTTGAGTTTGTTTTCAGATAGATAGGACCCACCGCCGACTATGTATGGTCAGATGCGAAACCAACCCAAAAAGCTTCTCAAATGTCGAAGGATTCGACAGTGAAGCACCGCTGGGGCGGCAGCAACGCGATTCGACCGCGTATTTCCTAGGTACCTTCCACGATGACGTCGTAGTTCGTGCCTGCCCACTTTTGTTCTTCCGCTCCGTAGAACGTGAACAGGATCTTGGAGCCCGCGGGCAACTTGTCGGTGGGTAAATCGACCACATGGGTGCCAAGGTTCGTGCTGCGGGTGTTGGTATCATGCACCGCGTTCCAGTTATCGAGGCTCCAATGGACGATGCCAGGAACCAACAAGGTGATCCGCAGAATCTTGCCTTGAGGCATTTTCTGTGTCTTGTTGTTTACGCGCCAGGCGAAGAAGCGGCAGGGAAGCCTTTCCGGAATGTAGCGTTGGACTGCCTGTGGCGGCTGATCGAAGATGACGCCATCACGCAGAGACCGGCGCAGCTTAATGTATTCCGAATGAGCCCACACCAGCGGACAGGCGGAACCACTCGGTTTGCCGCGAAAAAGTTCCTTCTCTGGGATATCGGCGTCATCCCAAACTTGTTCAGGAATCAGGCGTCCGCCTTCGGTTGACAATTCCATCACCCTCAAGAGTTCTTCCGCAATATCGCGGTGTCCTGCCGCTAGTTCGTAATGAGCCCGTTCGCCTGCCAGCAGAGGCCATGGGCGTCCGAGTCCCGTTCCGTCGAAAGGGGAGCCATCCTCATGTTCCCCATAGCCATCGCCGTTGTATCGATACCAGCAAGGGCCTTGAGGCAATTGGGTCTTGAGCACGCTATCGATGACTTTTATCGTATTTAGAATGCGGGGATCATCGGGAGCGCGCAGTCCGAAGCGCACAAGCGCCAACGCATCGGGACTGACGAGGTGAACTGCCTCGGAAGCGCTCATATCAGGCGGCCGGTTCTTGATGGGCACGAATCCTTGGAGAGGAGACGAGGCACTTTGCGTTTCCTCTGGCGAGATGCGCACGTAGTAACCATCGACGCCAACCTGCCGAGCCAGTTCCGTTGCAGTGGCATACGTCCAGCGCTCGATGTTTTCGTTCCAGTTGTCGGCAACCTCTCGCAGGTAGGTCGCCGTCCTTGACTCCCCGACGTCATCTGCTAAGTCAGCGGCCGCGAGCAGAGCCGCTATCTCGACGGCCAATGTAAAGGGAGAGTAACCGGCATCCTCTTCCCATCGATCCTGCATGGTGACAGGACCGTTCCGCACGATAAATCCCGCCGCGCGTCGCACGAGGTTCCATAAGCGGTTAAGGACGATCATCGTGGAATTACCAGTGCTGCGCCGCACAGCATCAACGAGCAGAATGGGGAACGCGGTTTCGTCCATCTGCAATCCCAACCAATAAGGACGACCGTCAAGCCAGAGGTTTTGTACCCAGTGGCCGTCGGCTTCTTGGGTGGACTCGAGATAACGGAGCACGCGAATTGCATCATCCATGGCTCCGGCGGCCAAGAATGCGAAGGCAGTTTCGACGAGGTCACGCGGCCAAACCAGATGATATCCCCCCAGGTCTTCATCGCCTTTGTTAAAGCCCCAGGGAATGGAAAGACTGGCGATGACACCCCCAAGGAAGTCCTTGGATTCATGAGATCGCAATACGGCGACGCTCGAGCGATAAAGGTCACACTCACGCGGAGGGGAATCCAGGGGCAACAAAGTCTGATGCCATTTTTCCCAATGGCGCATGTAGTGATCGCGAAGGTCTTCGTAGGATTCGAGCAGGGTGGACCGGACTTCCTGGCCGGCTGCGGACCAGATGCCGCCAAAGCCCAGCGCCAAAATGAATTCGCCATTGTTGGCGGTGAGATCAATCTCGGCGGTCAGGGCCACGTTGCCGTTCTCGGCGCGGGTGTACTCCCAAGTCATACGGAAGTTCTTCGAGAGATCTTGCCATCCGTCGCTTACACCCACAAACCCAGCGGACATTTTGAGCCACGGCGTCGAGCAGCCAAATGCAAGCGCCGTGCGCTCACGTTCCGCAAAAAGCATGGGAACACTTTTGTAGTCCCCGATCCAAGCCGTGTTCCCAGTGCCGAAGTTCGCGAGATGAGGTGACAGTAAAGCGTATAGGCGATAGTCGGCGAGTTTCCCCCGCAGCGGAACGAAACGTATCTTCTGAAGCACGACGTCCCGGTACGGATCGCTGAAGATTTCTTTTTCGATGCGGTAACGTCCCTGCAACTCTGTATTGGTTAAGCGATAGACAGGAACACCGGGCTTGATGAGAGCATTTTCGAACTTGCAGTGACGTTTCTCCTCGGAGAAATATGCGCTGCCGTCGGTGACCAAAAGCCCCATGTCGCGCGTGCAAGCCTGATCGACGCGCGGATAATAAACTTCGTTCAAGATGCCGTGGCTGAGTGTGAACCATACCCGGCTGTTAAGATTCAGCGCGGTGCCGATGCCGATCTTGGCGCTCGAGGTCCAACGCGGCTCGATCCCGGGCGCGCCGGGCGCATGGCGTTCAGAATTGCTCACGATGTTCGAATCCTCACATCAGGCTTGCGGCGACCGTTCAGTAGTGTTCGCGTTTGTTGTCTGCGGCTTCAGTTTGTCCGTTATACGCCTTCCAGGCCTGAGAAATTACGTAGGCGTGAATCGCCTCGGCTTCTTTTCCGGTCATTTTCATGTGAGGAAAAGCAAACTTCGGCGGATCAGCAAATCCGGGCATGCCCTTGTCCCAATGAGTGCCGGCGAGGACGATGGCTTGCCATTGCTGATGAACTTCCGGCGGAGCGTAACGCAGATCGGGAACTGCGCCATTAAGGACCCAGGCACCGCTGCCGTCGGTGCCCGGAGAGTGACAGCCATCGCAAACCCAGGTCCGGTAGAGCTGCGCGCCCTGCTTGATCATTTGCTCATCCCCAATTTGTTTTGGAGGTTGAGGAACGGGAGGAACGATATCGGGCGGAGTAGGGAACGCCATGGTCGCGCCCAGCTTGAATGCGTACAAGCGCGAGGGCCCGCGCTTGGACTGTGGAGTTGCCATGGTCCAGGCCGGAGCGAACAGCCGGGAGCCCGATCCCCAGCCGACCGGGATCAGCACATATTGCTCGCCCCCAACAGTAAACGTAATAGGAATTGACTCGATCGCTGAGCCGGTTTGAATGGACCACACCTTCTTTCCGGTATCAGCCGCATATGCGGCGAACTCACCCGTGCCTTGACCCTGGAAAACCAGATTTCCTGCAGTCGAGAGCACTCCGCCGTTGGTCGCAATCTGTTCTTGAACAGACCAGCGAGCCGATTTCTTCACAGGATCCCACGCGATAAGCCGCCCTTCAGTGCCCCGCATCCACTCACCGGTTTCGACGGCTGTGTTGCTCTTAGGATGCCGATCTGTGGCCGGAACATAAACGAGGCCAGTGCCCGCGTTGTAGCTCATCGGCCACCAATTGTGAACAGTCCACTGCTTTCCGCCGCCTTCCGATGGCGGATTTTCGTTGGCTTTTCCCGTTTCGAGATTATAAGAATCAGCCCAAGACAATTTCACGAGCGGATCAGCCGAGATCAGTTTGCCGGTTTTGGCATCGAGCACATAGAAGAAGCCATTTTTCGGAGCCGTCATCGCGACGTGGCGCTTCTCGCCGTCGATCGTCAGGTCGGCCATCAGAATGTGATTGTTCTCCGTCTGCAAGCCGGGAGAACTAGTTTGGAAATGCCAGACGTACTCACCCGTATCGGCGTTCAGCGCGACGATGCATCCGGCGAAAAGCTTGTCGCCTTGCGGCTTAATGTATTCGAGCTCACCGTAGTCGACACCTACGCCCGCGGTTCCGAATATCACGAGATCGGTGATCGGGTCGTAAGTAATTGCATTCCAGACATCGGCGCCGCCGATCTTCCAGGAGTCTTTTCCCGACCAGGTTTTCGCCGCCATTTCAAGGGCTTTGGTTTCGTATGGTTTGGATGGGTCGCCGGGCACGGTCCAAAAACGCCACAATTCCTTGCCTGTCGCAGCGTCGTAGGCAACAATCGACCCGCGGACTCCGTCGTCGGAGCCGTTATAGCCGATGAGAACCTTTCCCTTGGCAATATGAGGAGCGTTCGTGATGCCGGTCTGCGTGGCGTCGCACACTTGCGCTTCCCAAAGATGCGTGCCGTTGGCCGCGTCGATAGCGATCAGTCGACAATCTCCAGTTCCGACGTAAACCTTTCCATCCCACACTGCAACTCCAGTGTTTACGCGAGCAGAGTACGAACCGTTGATTGCCTGATTGAGTCGAATTTTGGGATCAAACTTCCAAATCAGCTTGCCGCTGGCAGCATCGACCGCATAAACCTTAGATAAAGGTGCACTGACGTAAGCGACTCCATCGACCACAATGGGTTCCGAGACGATGCCCATGGCGCTATCGATATCCATGTACCAGGCGAGTCCGAGGCTGCTGGCGTTCTGATCACTGATCTGCTTCAGAGGACTGAAGTGGGCCCCGTCGAATGTACGGCCATTGAGCAACCAGTTCGTGCCATCGTCGGCATTTGCACGCGCCTCGGTGACGTCCCCAGCTTTTTGTGGGTTTCCAGCGAGTGAGTGCAAAACGATCACCGTCGCAAGGATGACTAAGGTCGCCGCACCGAGAATTCGCCGCTTCATACGAGGCCCCCATTGGTAAAGTTGCTTTTGTTCAGGATGATCAGGCCAAAATTATACGTTGGCGGGTGCCCATGCCAAAATTCGAGTATGCCAGAATTTGGGGTATTCTGACGGAAATCAGAGATGGCTGATCCGGCCGAAACAGACGGTTTTGCAGCTGACCGCGCCAACATGGTGAGCACTCAGTTGCGCGCCCGCGGAGTTCGGGACGAGCATGTCCTCGCAGCCATGGCAAAAGTCCCTCGGCACGAATTCGTCGCGCCGGAATATCGCAAGCTCGCCTATGAGGATCATCCTGTGCCGATTGCGAAGGAACAAACGATATCTCAGCCGTTTATCGTTGCCTTAATGCTGGAGGCACTGGCTCTCCGTGGCGATGAGATCGTCCTGGAGGTTGGGACGGGCTCTGGATATCAAACTGCATTGCTGGCTGAGTTGGCGCGATACGTTTACTCGATCGAAAGGCATGAAGAGCTGGCTGGCACAGCGACGGCGACGCTAAGGCGTTTGGGGTACGAAAATCTAGCAGTGATCGTCGGGGACGGCAGCGAGGGATTGCCAGATCGTGCGCCATTCGACGCGATCATCGTGTCAGCGGCAGCGCCTCGTATTCCGCAATCGTTGTTCGAACAACTGCGTGAGGGCGGAAGGATGGTTGTGCCCGTCGGGCCCGCCCAAGCTCAAGAACTGATCCTCGTCGGAAAGCGCCAGAACAAACCTGTCACGAAGGTTCTGGAAGGATGCCGCTTCGTGCCACTGATCGGCCTACAAGCATATTCCGAAGGATGGTAGCGCGGGTGCAGTGCTTTACAATCTTGTTGTGCCGATCCTCCGCAACTTAGGCGTCACCCTCGAGATGATCAAGTGGGAGCACTCGATTTTTATGCTTCCGTTTGCACTCTGCGGTGCAATGCTGGCGGCTGGTGGGTTGCCAAGCGGACGTGCCCTGGCGTGGATTGTAATCGCGATGGTTGGCGCGCGGTCGGCAGCGATGGCCTTCAATCGCCTAGCGGACGCGTCCATCGATGCCGCAAATCCGCGCACGCAAGCGCGCGCACTGCCCGCTGGAGTATTAACGCCAGCGTTCGTCGCAACTTTTGTGGTCGTTTCATGTGGCATCTTTATTATTGCGGCTTCGCAGTTAAATCATTTGGCCTTGCTGCTCTCCCCGGTGGCGCTGGCTATCATTCTGCTCTATTCCTACACCAAACGCTTTACACGCTGGTCGCACCTGGTTCTGGGCTTTGCGATGGGACTTGCGCCGTCGGCCGCATGGATCGGGGTTCGGGGTTCGCTTGACCCGCGGATTCTGCTCCTAACAGCGGCTGTTACGTTCTGGGGCGGGGGTTTCGACGTGCTTTATTCCTGCCAGGACTACGACTTCGACCGCCAGAGCGGCCTGCATTCCATACCGCGATATTGGGGAGTCGGCAAGGCGTTGTGGATTGCTCGTGGTTTTCATCTCGCGATGCTCGGGTTGCTGATTGCACTGATATTTGCATTCAAACTAGGGACGCTTGCGATTGTCGGAGTTGTGGTAGTTGCGCTGCTTCTTGCCTATGAACATTCCCTGGTTTCGCCTTCCGATCTGTCCAAGCTCAACGCCGCATTCTTCACGATGAACGGCGTGATCTCAGTTGTCTTCTTTCTTTTTCTCGCTGGAGATTTACTTGTCAGGAAGTAAAACCGACTGCAAGACTTTTTAGGAGGTACGAAGTGACGTTCCTTTTAACCAAAGGGAAAGCAAACCACCTTTGTTGGGTATTTTTGGCCCTGATGGGGTCATTGAGCTCAGCTTGTTTGGCCCAAACGCAAGATATCGCCGGGGACTGGCAAGGCACCTTGAGCAATGCCGGGGCCGAACTGCGCCTGGTGCTCCACATTAGCAAGAGTGCCGATGGCACTTTGAAAGCAACACTCGACAGCGTCGATCAGGGGGCGAACGGCATTCCCGTCAACAAGATCGTCTTGCAAAATTCAAAGCTGAATCTCGAGGTCCAGGCCGTTCATGGGAGCTACGAAGGAACCGTTAATAAAGATGCGACGGACATCGACGGCACATGGTCGCAAGGCCAACCGATGACGTTGAACTTTAAGCGAACAACGGCTCCGCTCAAAACCGAGCATAAAGCTGCAGCACCCTCTGATATCGACGGTTCGTGGATGGGGTCACTCGACACGGGAGCAATCAAACTGCGGGTGGTGTTTCACATCGCCAACACGGAAGACGGTCTCACCGCGACCATGGATAGTCCCGACCAGGGCATGAAAGGCCTGCCAACGACATCCGTTACCCGCAAGGCTGAGGATCTGAAGATCGAAGCCAAGCAAATCGCTGGCGTCTTCGAGGGAAAGATCAGCAAAGACCTGAATTCCATCGACGGCACCTGGACGCAGGCTACATCCAGCTTTCCGCTGTCGCTCAAGCGGGTCAAAAACCAGTCTGAACTCGAACGTCGTCGGCCACAGAATCCCGTGAAGCCCTATCCCTATCGCGAGGAAGAAGTTCGTTATGAGAACAAAGAGCAGAACGTCACCCTTGCAGGCACCTTGACGATTCCGCAGGGCACCGGTCCATTTCGCGCAGTCCTTCTGATAACCGGCTCTGGCCCGCAAGATCGCGATGAGAGCCTTTTGGGTCACAAGCCATTTCTCGTACTTTCCGACTACCTAACGCGAAGAAAAATTGCTGTCTTGCGCGCCGATGATCGAGGAGTGGGGAACTCCACCGGTAAATTTTCTGGCGCCACGAGCGCTGATTTCGCCACCGATGTGGGTGCCGGAGTTGCGTTCCTTAAAACGAGGCACGAAATCAACCCGCACGAGATCGGATTGATCGGGCACAGCGAAGGCGGCATGATTGCAGCCATGGTGGCGTCGCGGAACCCTGACGTTGCGTTCATCGTTATGCTGGCCGGACCAGGCATCCCCGGCGACGAAATTCTTGTGCTGCAGGCGCGCTTACTCTCCAAGTCGGCTGGTCTGAGCGATCAGCAGGCGCAAAAGGACGCTGAACAGGAGAGGGAGATTCTGGCCTTCGTTAAGAACAACAAAGATGATGCAGCGCTTGAGAAAGACTTGAGGGAGAAGTTGAGCGGACAGGTGCCAGAAACGCAGATCGGCATGCAAGTCAAAGAAATCAATTCTCCATGGTTTCGCTATTTTATCTCCTACGATCCGGCGACGGCGTTGGAAAAGGTGAAGTGCCCAGTGCTGGCGCTGGACGGCGAAAAAGATATGCAGGTTCCACCGGCGCAGAATGTGCCTGCAATCCGTGGCGCGCTCCAGAAAGCAGGAAATCAGCACTTTGAGGTGGATGAGATGCCGGGTCTCAACCATCTCTTCCAAACAGCAACTACCGGCGCGCCTAGCGAGTACGCCGAGATCGAAGAAACCATGTCGCCTGTCGTGTTGGAAAAGGTCGCAACCTGGATCCTCAAGCAGTAACTATGACTTCGTAGCTTTCCTTGGGGTATCATAAAATTCGATGCCGAATCAGCATCCTTTTCAGACCGACGACAGCCGGCTCCGCCCCATTCGCGATAAAGTCGTATCGGGCGAGCGTCTCAGCGCGGATGACGCCCTCGCGCTCTATCGCAGCGGCGACCTTTTGGCTGTTGGCTGGATGGCCAATCACGTTCGCGAGGCGATGCATGGCGACAAGACTTATTTCAATGTCAATCGGCATCTGAATCCCACAAACGTCTGTGTCGCTGCTTGTCGCCTGTGTGCATTTGGCCGCAAAAAAGACGCTCCCGGTGCTTACACCATGGCGCTTGAAGAGGCGTTCGAGACTGCGGCTTCCGGCTACAGCGAGGCCGTGACCGAGTTTCACATCGTCGGGGGATTGCATCCCGATCTTCCATTTCAATATTTCCTCGATCTGATTGCCGGGCTTAAGCAGCGTTTTCCGCAGGTCCATCTCAAGGCTTTCACGATGGTGGAAGTGGCTTACTTGGCGAAGCGGGCCAAGCTTTCGATTCGCGAAACTCTCGAACAATTGAAAGCCGCCGGAGTTGATTCACTCCCGGGCGGCGGGGCAGAGATCTTTGCCGACCGAATACGGCACATCATTTGCGACCACAAGATCGACGGGGATCAATGGCTGGAAACGGCAAAGCTGGCCCACCAGATCGGCCTGAAATCAAACGCTACCATGCTTTATGGCCACGTGGAGAATAATGAAGACCGCGTCGATCATTTGTTGAAGTTACGGGACCTGCAGGATGAAACACATGGCTTCCAAACGTTCATTCCGCTGGCCTTTCATCCCGACAATACTCCTCTGCAGCATCTCCCGAAAACCACGGGAATGACCGATATAAAGCAAATTGCGGTAAGCCGGCTGGTTCTCGATAACTTTCCGCACATCAAGGCTTACTGGCAGATGATGAGCGCCAAGATTGCGCAAATCGCGTTGCGTTTCGGAGCCGACGATATTGACGGAACCGTAATCGAAGAAAAGATCTACCACGATGCCGGCGCTACCACGCCGCAAGGGATGCGTCGTGAGGAACTCATGCGTTTGATTCGCGAGGCTGGCCGGGAACCGATTGAACGCGATACCCTCTATCGGCCCGTCACCCGTACCGAAACTTCCGTCACCGTTGCTGTATGACCTGCGTACAGCGATAACCGTATCTTCACCCTAAATATCGTTTGTCTTCTTCCGACCGGGTGTAGAATCAGAATTGGAAGGAAGCGGTGATCTTCACGGGATCTGCCCCCGTGGCCCGAGGCCTGACATGAATGTCCACTTCAGCTACAAAGACCGAAAAACTCCTGACATCGAAAAAGAAATCAACCACCTCATCGACAAACTGAACAAACGCCTGCAGGTCTTTCGCCCCGAGTTGGTGCACTTGAAGGGTGGAATTGAGCAAAGCTCGCCTCGGGAGGGCACAACCGTCTCGTTGAATCTGCGACTGCCCTCAGGGCAGATGGCGGTACAGAAGTCGGCCCCGACCGCTGCGGCGGCAATCAAAGCTGCAACCGATGATTTGCTCATGCAAATCAGCAAGCACAAGGACCTGTTGCGGAACGCCCACAAGTGGCAGCGTCGGCGGGTGGCTGACTACCAGTCACGCAAGCAAGTACCGTTTGAAAACACGGTTGCCGCTGTGCAGGTTCCCACGGCTTCGTCCGATGACATTCGCACGTACGTCAACGCCAATCTGGGCCGCCTGGAGCGATTCGTAGAGCGGGAGTTGTATTTCCGCGAAACCGCCGATGAGATTGCCACCGAAACCATCGACAAGGAAGAAGTCATTGATGAAGCCATTGCGCGCGCGTTAGGGGACGGGGCGGACAAGCCCGAGCGGCTGGCACTGGAACCTTGGCTATACCGGTTGGCGATGCGAGTTATTGACGATCTTGCTCAGCACGAAACCGAGCACGACTCGTCTGTGCATTTGGAAGATTCGGCACGCAAACGAAACGTGCGCGGCAGCGATGAACCGGAGCTCCAATTTCATCAACCGGACGAAACGCTGACGGGAGAGAATATTATTCCCGACCGCCGGCTGGCCACGCCGGAAGACATTGCCGACTCCGACGAGGTGGTTGCGTTGGTAGAGTTCGCCCTGGATGGTACCAGCCGCCAGGACCGCGAAGCCTTCATCTTGCACGCGGTGGAAGGCTTTTCTGTGGAGGAAATTGCCGTGATTACCGACCGTCGATCCGAACAGGTCGAGTGCTCGATCGCGGAAGCGCGGGAGCATGTTCGCCGCTCAGGCCCGATCGCACACCGGTATAAAGATAAGCTTGCCCAGACATCCCGAGGCAGGTAACAGCATCTACACCACTCAGGAGAAATCGTGATGATGACACGCGAAGACATCCGTGAGCTGGCCCAATTCTCAACCAACGGTGATCATGCTTGTGCAATCAGCTTTTACTTTGCGCCGCGTACACCCCTGAACAAATCACACCGAGAGGAGAGCATTCTCGCCAAGGATCTTGTGCGCAACGCCTTGCGCGAAGCGGAGAAGAGCGGCAAGAACGGCTGCGCTCGGGCTGATCTAGACCGCATCCTGGCGATTGCTGAACAATTGCATGGCAATCAGGCGCGAGCCAAGGCGATCTTTGCTTGCGGCGCTCACAACTTCTGGCGAGAGTTTGATCTCCCCTCTCGATTAGCCGACACAAGTCTTTTCGTCAATCGGCAATTCCATTTGAAGCCGCTTGCACAATTGCTCGGGGCGCAGCCTCGCCTATGGGTGGCCCTGGTGGATCGCCAGAAGGCCAGGTTCTTCGAGCTGCGTCTGGATGAATTGAAAGAACATGAGTCGCTGTTTCGGACACCGCCCGCGCGACATGGCCGAAGCGATGGGTTTGCCGGATATGAGGGTGGTCATGCGCAACGCCGCATTGAAGATGAGGCTTTGCATCACTTCAAGCAGGTAGCCGATCATCTAAAAAATGCCTCCGAAAAGGGATGGTACGAAAAATTAATCATCGGCTGCGCGGATATGTATTGGCGCGAACTCGAATCGCAGCTTCACCCCTATGTGAAAAAGTGCCTGCTGGGGCGCTTCGCAGGTGACACAGTCAAGATGGCCGGCGATGAAGTCCGTGACAATG
>Ga0070735_10000903_pt1 | contig 30024 bp, 27 predicted proteins | sample Coa_R1_FD_66443 | JGI IMG/M metagenome (GOLD analysis project Ga0070735, IMG submission 66443) | Surface soil microbial communities from Centralia Pennsylvania, which are recovering from an underground coalmine fire - Coalmine... | ecosystem: Environmental > Terrestrial > Soil > Unclassified ...
CTACCAAATGCATGTACATTCGTATGCCACGACGCAACCAGCGGCACCCGCAGCTCGTGCGCAATCATCGCGCCGAGTATTCCGAATTGGCCGGGGCCGGTGATGTGTACCAGGTCGGGCTGGAACGCCCGCACGCGTTCCCCCAGCCACCGCTGGTAACGCCAGAACATCAGGTCAAATCGCAAATCGTGCTCGAGGCCTAGCGACAGCGGACTGTGGGAGAGCTCGATCGTCAGATGTTCGCCTTCTGTCCGCTCCAACGTTCGCGGTCCCGCGTGCACGGAACAAAATGGATATCCGCGCCTCTGCGCAAAACCGTCGAACTCGCGGCTGGTAAGTGCAACGCCGTTCACTTCATGGAAACTGTCGGTAAAGAACGCAACTCGCGGCACCTTCACAACGCCACCTCCTCGCGTTTCGCGAACGTGGCGCGAAACACCTGCCGCAGCGGGGGCTGCCGCAACATCTGGACTCCGTTTACGAAGATGCGGGTCGCGAGCGGACCTCGTCCGCCCCACAGCGTGGCGAGCGATCGAGCGATGCCGTCTTCGCACCGGTAGAACACCCGCTCGTCCCACCTCCGCCAACCCTCGCCATGATTCTCGTGGTAGGCCAGGGTGTCCTCAATGGTTTGCAGGATTCGAAGGAAGAACGGCTCGGAGTATTGATTCGTGATCAGCACGGTGCTTCGTCCGTTGCGTACTTCGTCGGCGAACTCGGAGAATGAGCCGGCTTTCGTCAGATTCAGAATCGTGTTCGGTTCGAGCGCATGGCGATCGCCTCCGGAAATCACTGGCTTTCCGTAATCCCGCGCCAACAGAATCGCATCCCGGTTTTCCGCCCAGGGACGCAGCCCATTGAGTTCGAGGGCGTGCAGGTTTGAACCGAAGCGGTTCAGCAACTCGCGCGCGATCACCATGTGATTGTTATGGCTGATTCCCTTTTCGTCCCAGCACGGGTGATTGAAGACCACCAGCCGCTCGGGACACGCGGCGAGCCATTCCAGCAGATCCCCAAGACGCTCCTCGGCGGGGATAGCGGTGAACGCCGCCAGTTCCGCCATGATGTCGCGCGCCGATTCCAGCGGCAGATTGTGCACACCGAAGTGAACGAACGTGCCGCGGAACGGCACGGTCCACTCAACCGAAACGGGCACCCTCTCACATTCCGACAAGACGCGCAGTTTCAGCGGTCCCGTAATGTTGTCGTGATCCGTGATCGAAACCAGAGCGCGGAGGCCGAAGCGGTCTTGAATCTGGCTTTGCTCCAGTTGAAAGGCATGGTGAACCGCGAGAGGAGGCGTCCACCACGCGCGCCTCAGATCGAGATCGCCTCCATGCACGGCGCGATACCTGGCCTCCCCATGTTGGAGCGCCATCCGAATCGGAGCAACGCCAATTGCCAGGCGATAAATGAAACCGAGACTCTCTTCCGAGTGCAGCGTGTGGCTGTGTAACGAGACTCCCGAGCGGAAACCCGTGACCGCGGCCCGGTCTCTCTCGAAGCGAATTTGGTCGTATGTCAAGCCGGTTCCTCCTGGAGAAGTGATGGAATGACAGGCGATTGCGCAAGTGTAGTTTGCTCGAATCGCAAAGCGAGAAAGCTTCTTGGCCGGAACTCTATACTGACAGGTAGCGCCGAATCGTCGCGGTCGTAGGTGACGTGGAACTGCGATGCGACATGGCCTTTTTCGTTCCGGATGCGGCCCTCCATCGCGAGGTGTTCGCCGGATTTCTCCCGAGGATGGGTCAGCAGCCGGTAGATCTTGGCGGCGTGCAGAAACTCGGTTTCCCTCGACACCCGCGCGAGCATCGCCGCGCGAGCCGCATATAGAAAGGTCGGAATGGCGTCGGCTCCGGACCGTTGTGAATTGACGCCATTCTCTGCCGGCATGCCTTCGCGCACAATCTCGGCGACCCTTGCGCAATTGAGCCAAGTGAAGCCGCCTTCGATTTTTGTTACGAAGACACCAGTCGAATACGAGGTCAGGGAGCACCGGCCGTGCGAGGCACTCAACGTCAGCGATTCGCCCGATGCGGCGAGCGACTTCCGCGCCGCGGTGAAATCCGTCTCCGGGGAAGAGGTCATGAAACCGAAATACGCGCTGGCCACTACCCTTTGCGACTGACTGCAAACCGATTCCTGCGCCATCCCGAAACGGTTTAATCCATGCAACTGACCCGGCCATGATCCGGCGAAAAATTGCAGCGCGGTGATGATCCCGTCAGGCGTCGCATGCTCCTCCACTTGCAGAACCGCTCCACCCACGTTATGTTTCGCGATCAAAGGAACACCGAGCGCAGAGACGATCTGGTTGATCTGATAATGGCGAACGTGGGTCGCGGTCGCGCCGCTTCCGAATCTCAGCGCGACATCTTCCACTTCGAAGCGTGTGCCAGCCCAGGCCAACAGCGGCGCCACCAGCACCCGGCCGATGAGGCTTAATACTTCCCGCCTTGGCGGGTACAGCGCGCGCTTCATGCACCCAGCATGCACTCGAAGATTTACTGGGTCATGTCGCGTTTGTTAAGGTCCAAAAACAACTTATGCCCTGAATGTTCGGCATCAGAAGTTAACAAATATCCGCGCTTCATGAAGAAGACGGTACTGGCCGACGCAGCGAGGGAAAATAGCGCCGAAGCCAGAATGCCGCGGCCGGCATGCTGGGTTCCACCGGCCATGTGGATGGCCAACTCGAGCGACTGGCAAAGCACCATCGACTCAATTCCCAGCACGAGCGCTATGGCCCATGTCGGCCGACACAAACGGTATGCCTGGGCGAAAGCGCCCATGACTCCAGCGATCGCGATAGCGAGGCCAAGTTCCAGGCACGACGAGAGGGCCACGCCCGCTGACCGTCCGCGCAGTATCGCGCTGACGAAGACGAAGGTTCGGAAAGCGCCTCCGAGCATTGCCGTCTTCCAGTTCCATCCGCAGGATGAGATAGTCGAGCGGATAGCGAACGATTCTGACCGTCACCGCGGCGAGCGTGCGTTCCAACGATGGAGGATTCGCGCCATCCAGCGTGCGGCAAATCCGCCTGCATCTTGTGCATGCCTGACTTTAGAAACAAGCTACATGAAAATTGTTACCGGCTGGTTGCGATCCCGTCGCACCCTTGAGAATTTACAATTTCAAGTGATGCTGCGCATCCAGATTACAAAGCGCGCCGATGGCTCCGGCGTGTTACGGTGTAGCCGCCCCGATGGCTCCGTCACGTGGCAAAAGCAGAAGGACCGGCACGCGCGGTTTTTCGCATTGCATGATCTGACGCATTTCGCGGTGGAAACGGAGCTCGGGTACCGGCAGGGTTTTTTCGGGTTAATTGCCGCGGGGTGGGATATCGATGAGACCGGCGGCAAAGGACCCCGCGGCGCGTTACCTGCCGAAACGGTCGAAGTGGAGCGCATTGTCGGAGCGTTCGATGCCGAACGTGCTGCGGGAACTCCTTGGACAGCCGAGGAATTCAATCAGCACCTGGCACTTGAAGGATGGGCGCCGAAGCGGCCGCTTACCGCAGAAGACCTTCTCGGCATACGAACCGTGCGTAGCAGGCTATTCGCCCAGTGGTCCGCCGTAAGTCCCGGTGAGTCGATTGAACTCCAATTTCCAACCTGATGTGATAGATTCTGGCTTGAGCTATGGACCTCTTCACAAAGAAGCCAGTTTCTAAGCTGCTGGCCGAGTCCGAGGATAAGGAACACGGCCTGAAACGAAGTCTCACTGCGACATCGCTGGTGGCCCTCGGAATCGGTGCGATCATCGGCGCAGGCATTTTCACGCTGACCGGTGTCGCGGCCGCGACACACGCGGGACCGGCCTTGGTCTACTCCTTCATCCTGGCAGCGATCGGATGCGCGTTCGCGGGGTTCTGCTACAGCGAATTTTCGACCATGATCCCCATCGCCGGAAGCGCTTACACCTACGCTTACGCAACAATGGGCGAACTGCTGGCGTGGATCATTGGCTGGGCGCTCGTCCTGGAGTACGCCGTTGGCGCGGCGACCGTCGCGGTGAGCTGGTCCGCCACCATCGCCTCGATCCTTGCTGACTTCGGCATTGTCATTCCCCATGGCCTTCTGGCGTCGCCCTTCGATCCCATGCCCGGCTCGGTCAACCTGATGGCCGTAGTGATCGTGGTGGGTATCTCCAGCATTCTGATCATCGGAGTGCAGGAATCCGCGCGCTTCAATGCTTTTATTGTCTTCATCAAGGTAACGGTCGTGGTGCTTTTCATCATCGTGGGGTACTTCTACATCAATAAAGCAAACTACACGCCTTTTGTTCCACCCAATACGACCGGGAAATTTGGCGTTTTCGGCTGGACAGGAGTGCTCGCGGCAGCCGGCCAGATCTTCTTCGCTTATATCGGGTTCGACGCCGTCTCAACGGCCGCGCAGGAAGCACGGAATCCGAAACGCGATATGCCCATCGGCATCATCGGCTCTCTGGCCATCTGCACTATTCTGTATATCCTGTACGCTCAGGTACTCACCGGCGTCGTGAATTACAAAGACCTCAACGTCGCGGCGCCGCTGGCAGTGGCCGTCGACCGAATGCGCGATCTGCCGTGGCTGGGTAAGCTGATGAAGATCGGCTCACTGCTGGGCCTTACCAGCGTGATTCTTGTCATGCTGCTGGGTCAGTCCCGCGTCTTCTTCTCAATGTCGCGCGACGGCTTGCTTCCCCGCGTCTTCTCCGATATCCACCCTCGGTTTCGAACTCCCTGGCGCTCCAATCTTCTTCTCATGCTTTTTGTGTCGCTTGGCGCGGCCTTCACCCCGATTGCTCAACTTGGCAACCTGACGAGCATTGGAACGCTTTTCGCGTTCGTCCTCGTATGCGTCGGTGTCATCATCATGCGCAGAACCGACCCCGATTTGCCGCGTCCCTTCAGGACGCCGCTCGTCCCGCTGGTGCCGATCCTCGGAGTGCTCGTGAATTTCCTGCTCATGCTCGGGCTTGGCGGCATCACCTGGGGCGCATTCCTGACCTGGATGATCATCGGGCTGATCGTTTACTTTTCCTACAGCCGGTTCCATAGCCATCTTCTGGGCCAGGCTCGGACTTAGCTCTCTCTCCGAACCAGCTTTTTGCAGCCCTCCTCTTGACAGGTGTACCTGTCCGCCATATAGTGTGTATAGCATACTGTTGTGTACACAGTATGTGGCAAACATGACTGCCGAACTGTTCGAAAACCTACGCCTGGAGTTGAGACGCGGCTGCCTGACAGTAGCTGTGCTGGCTCAACTGCGAACCGAACATTACGGTTACGCCCTTCGTAAAGCGCTGGCAGATCAAGGCTTAGCCATTGATGAGAATACTCTTTACCCATTGCTCCGGCGGCTGGAAAGCCAGGGTTTGCTGGTCAGCCATTGGCGCGAAGAGGACAAGCGGAACAAACGCTTTTATCGTTTGTCGCCCGATGGCGAGATGATCCTGGCCCAACTTCTTGAGGAATGGCAAACCCTCAATGCTTCATTGGAGCGAATTACGACTGGGGGCGAGGCTGGAGTTGAGCAGGCTGAACCCGTACTGGAGCGAAAAACTTAGGAAACCCCATGGAACTGCTCGATCGCTATTTAAATGCTGTAAAGCCATTCCTGCCCAAGAAGCAACAGGATGACATCATCAAGGAACTGTCGGAGAACATCCTGTCGCGGGTGGAGGACAAGGAAGCAGACCTCGGCCGCCCGTTAACTGAAGACGAACAGGTAGAGCTTCTCAATAGCTATGGCCATCCCATGCTGCTGGCGATGCGCTATCGCCCGCAGCACTCGCTGATCGGACCGACCGTCTTTCCCTTCTACTGCTTTGCCATTCTGATCGCGCTCGCCATCACCGCCGTGTTCTATGTTCTCGGCATCTTGACGCTGGCGGGACAGGGCGCTTCCGCGAAGCAAATCATTGATGCCGCCCTGCAGTTCCCCCATGCGGCCCTTCCCGCCGTCGGCTGGGTCACGATACTGTTCGCCGCTGCCGAGTTGTGGTTGTCAAAGAGCCACTTCCTCGAGAAGCTGGCCGCTAAATGGAACGCGCGCAGCCTTCCGCCGGTCAAGCGCCAGGTGGAGCGCGTGCCTCGGTCGCAATCCATCACGGAGCTTATTTCCTACGTTTTTGCTCTCTGGTGGCTCGCCGGGCTGCGTTACTCATATTTAATCTTCGGCGCCATGCCGTTTCCCATTGCATTCGCGCCGGTTTGGTACACCTTGTACATTCCCATCCTGCTGCTGACGCTGCTTAGCGCGATACAACCCGCCATCAACCTCGTACATCCCGAGTGGACGTTGCTGCGTAGGGTTTTTCGGCTCGTGAGTACCGCCGCCAGCGTTATTGTCTGCCGGATTCTTTTGAACGCAGATGAGCTGATCGTCACCGGCGGCTTCAGCGCCGCTCAGAAACCGATTCTCGATCTGATCAACCTCTCAATGCGGATCGGCGTGGCGATCGCGCTGATAATTACAGCTATCCAATTCGTCGTTGAAGCCGTAAAACTCATCCGCAAGTTGATCCAGAATCGCGGTTTGCGCGCGGCTTTGTCGGGAGTCTTTTAAAGGACCGCAAAATGGAACTTCTCGATCGATATCTGAAAGCCGTCAGGCTCTACCTTCCTCGCGCGCATAAAGACGACATCGTCCGCGAACTCTGCGAGAATCTCTTGGCTGCAATGGACGATCGGGAGAAGGAACTCGGCCGCCCGCTCGCAAAGGCCGACGTGCAGCAGATTCTCCGACAGCATGGCCATCCGATGATCGTAGCCGGCGGTTATCATGTCAACCGCCGCTCGGTCACCTTCGGACGGCAATGGATCAGTCCCCAGATGTTTCCGTTTTATGTGAGGCATCTCTGGTTGAATCTGATCATCACCGTGGTTTTTGTTGCTGTCGTCGCACTCGCGGGCAAACCGATCGTCGTGCCGTTGCTGCTCTTTTCCATCGGCTTACAGTTCGTTATTCTGACGGTGGTCTATAGCGCCATGGATGCACTCATGCGGCGATCCCAACTTCCGGCAGCGCCATTGCCGTTGGAGTTTCCGATTCCCCGCTGGCAATCCAAAGCCGGAATCGCGCTTTGGGCCGTGTTCACTCTTTGGTGGCTCTCCATCCCGGTGTTCCCGGTTGTGCTTTTTGGTCCTGCAGCCGGCGTTCTCAGGATCGCGCCAACAATTGAGGGATACAACGTACCGATTGTGCTCCTCCTGCTGGCAGGGATCGCGCAACGCGTAACGAACCTTATTCGTCCGGAGTGGACCCGGCTGCTTCCCCTGTCGCGTTTAGCAATCAACGGAATCGGACTGATTCTCATCTATCGTCTGATTCAACACCACCCATTCGTTGTTGTAATGGCAGGTACGCACGACGCTCACGATATCGGCCTCGCCGCGACTTTCAATTCATGCATTGAGTGGGGCGTAGTAAAGACCTGGCTATGGATCTATTTCCTCGCTAACTTCGTCGCGCACGGGCTCGTGTGCCTCGATGATCTCCGCTGGCGAATTCTTCGGCAGCGTAACCGGATCCCGTCTCACGCGTTGTAGTTTCGCGCAAGAGGGTTTCACAAACAGAACAATGTCGGGAAGGAGAAAGCTATGAGTGTGTCTGCAGTTTTAACAACGCCCGCGCTTGACCGCGGCACGCCGTCAGGGGTCGAATACAACGTTTCCATCGGATATCTCCGGGCCTTCATCACCATCATGGTGCTGGCGCATCACGCCGTCATCGCTTACATTCCATTTCTGCCGCCGGCCGCGTCAACGTTCACGGCAGAACCACGACTGTGGCGAGCATTTCCGATCGTCGATAGCCAGCGATGGGCCGGCTTCGGTACATTTACCGGTTTCAACGACCTCTTCTTCATGTCGTTGATGTTCTTCCTTTCCGGCCTGTTTGTTTGGAGCAGTCTGCAGCATAAGGGGAGCGGCGTCTTCCTTCGCGATCGCCTGCGCCGCCTGGGGGTGCCGTTCATCGCTGCAGCAGCCATCATCGCCCCGCTCGCTTACTATCCGGCCTATTTGGTGACGGGCGCAGACGCCAGTCCCGTGGTTTTCCTGCGGCAATGGTTCTCTATGAAGGACTGGCCGGCGGGTCCGGCATGGTTTGTGTGGGTGCTGCTGGCATTCGACTGCGTGGCGGCCGCGCTGTTTGCTTTCATGCCGAAGTGGGGTGAAACGCTCGCTCGCGTAACGTCGGGCGCGATCCGGCGGCCGATCGCATTTTTTGGACTGCTCCTGGCCGTCTCGGCTGCTGTCTACATTCCCATGGCGCTGACGTTCAGTCCGGTAGACTGGAGCGCATTCGGGCCATTCACGTTTCAAACCAGCCGGATACTTCATTATTTTCTGTACTTCGCGGCTGGTATTGTCGTGGGCGCTTACGGCCTGGATCGAGGGCTGCTCGCAATGGGCGGCAAACTCGCCCGACGCTGGCCGCTGTGGGTCACCGCAATGCTGCTTGCGTTTGGCTTCGCCACCGTCATCTTCTTCGCGTCGCTACAGGATCCGAAGAACCCCGCGTTTTGGGGTACTCTTAACGGATTTGCGTTCACCCTATCTTGCGCAGCCTCCAGCTTTGCTTTCCTGGCAGTTTTTGTCCGATTCGCTCAGCGAAGCCGGCCGCTGTTCAACAGCCTGCGCGACAACGCCTACGGAATGTACCTGATCCACTATGCATTCGCATCATGGCTGCAATACTGTCTCCTCAAGACAGCACTCCCGGCGATCGCAAAGGGTTCGCTCGTCGTGGCCGGTACCGTCGTCCTGAGTTCGCTTGCCGTAGCCGCAATGCGGCGGATACCGGCCGTCGCAAGGGTGATCTGAGGGAGATGCCGCATGAAAACGAATTGTGTGGCCCAATTATCGGGAACGACGAAGCGTTTTGGAAAGATCGTGGCTCTGGACCAATTGGACTTGGAGGTTCAACAGGGCGAGTTGCTCGCTCTGCTGGGCCCGAACGGCGCCGGAAAGAGCACCGCGATTTCACTTCTGCTGGGATTGCTGCAACCTGACGCCGGCTCGGCCCGCATGTTTGGTCAATCGCCCCGATCGATCGCAGTGCGCCGGCGAATCGGCGTAATGATGCAGGAGTGTTTTCTGCCGCTCGAACTGCGCGTCCGCGAGTTGATCGATCTAACCGCGAGCTATTATCCTGAGCCGCTGCCCACGAGCGCCGTCCTGGAGATGACTCACACGGATGCCCTCGCAAATCGCCCATACGGCAAACTTTCCGGCGGGCAGAAACGGCAGGCACAGTTTGCCATGGCAATCTGCGGCCGCCCGAAGCTGCTGTTTCTGGATGAGCCGTCAGTCGGCCTTGACGTGCAAGCACGGGAAGTGCTGTGGCAAACCGTTCGCCTGCTGGTGCGCGATGGCGTCTCCATTGTACTGACCACGCACTATCTGGAGGAGGCGGAGGCTCTGGCCAACCGGGTCGTGGTGCTTGCCAAAGGCCGGCTTGTCGCTGAGGGCACCGTTAGTGAGATTCGATCTCTGGTCGTACGAAAGCATATCAGTTGCGTTACCACGGTTCCCCCGGAGCAGGTTGGAGCATGGCCTGGAGTTGACGGCGTTGCCCAGGATCAGGGTCGCATGGTGATCACAACCAACACGGCGGAGGCCGTGGTTCGCCGATTAATGACGGTCGACGACAATTTGCAGGAGCTTGAAGTTCGGCGGGCAGGGCTTGCCGAGGCATTCACCGAACTGACAAAGGAGGCAGCATGACACGGCTTCGCACGTTCAACGCTTACCTTTCGGAGGCCCGTTACGAAACATTGCGCATGCTGCGAACGCCAGCCTTTGCGGCGCCGTTTCTGGTGATACCCGGGGCGTTGTATCTCCTGTTCGCGGTGGTGATCTTCGGGCCGCAGCTTCGCGACGACCCGGTATCTTCTTTGAAGATGTTCGCGGGACTAACGGTGTTGGGCATGATGGGGCCCGGAATGTTTGGATTTGGGACAACCGTCGCTATCGAGCGCGAACAGGGCCTGCTTAAGCTCAAGCAGGCTTTGCCGATGCCATCCGGAGCCTATCTGCTCTCGAAAATGATAATGACCCTGGTGTTCTGCACCATCATCATGGGAACGATGATAGTGGCAGCCTTATTCGCGGGTCATCTGAAGTTAAGTGCATCGGCGATGGTGCTTTTTGCGATTGCAAATATCCTCGGCTCGCTCCCGTTTTGTGCGCTGGGCCTGTTGTTGGGCGCGTGGGTCAGCGGTGCCAGTGCGCCTGGTTTCGTGAATCTTATCTATTTGCCGATGATGTGGCTTTCGGGGCTGTTCTTTCCCATGCCCAAGTACGTTCAGGCATTTGCGCCCATCTGGCCCTCCTACCATCTGCTCCAGATTTCGTTTGGGATACTCGGGCTTCCGTCGCTGGGGGGTGTCGTGTCACACTTCAGCGTTCTGGTGGTTGTGTCAATCGTCCTGTTCGTGCTGGCGGTGCGCAGGCTGGCGCGGTAGTCTCAAACGATTGGCATTCAAATCGATGCCGTGTAGGGTGGCGTAGTCGGTTTCGCCTGCGTCCCGGATCACTGAATATCGACCCGGACGACGTTGGCCGCCTGTCCGTCAACCGTCAATTGCAGGTTCGTCTCTCCCGTGCCTGCGAGCGACTGTGGTAACGACACAACCACCTGGTCAAGTCCCCCATCGGAATCCTGCGGCCCCGCGGACAATACCGGAACGTTTTGGCCGTTGATCGTGACGCTAACATTGTCGATCGACGACCGATTGCGGATCCCTGTACCCGGCAATGTGAGCGTTGTCGTGTTATCGCCGCTGAGTGGAATCGGAACGGTGGTGCATGTACCGGCTGTGCACTGCCAACTGGGGGACGACGACATCGTCCCATCCGAAGCAGTTTGCGTCACTATACCGGCTGCGGCGCCGGCGCCATTACCGTAGGCCGTAAACAAACCCGGAGCGACGGTGTTCACGTTGGCCGCTCCGGAAGCCGCGGTCGATCCATCGCCATTCAGAATCGTGATCGTGGCCTGCCCTGTCGCGGTTCCGGCGGGAATCTGGAAGGTAACCTGCGACAGCGAAGTGAAAGAGATCGGAGCCATCCGCGTGGCGCCCGCGGAATCCTGCACCTGGACACTGATGCCGCCTAACGTATTCGGCAGGGAAGGAGGTTGCGCTGTTTCATTGCCGGCCAGCGCGGCTCCATAAAAGTTCACCACCGATTGCTCCGCCACCGCGGAATCGAACGACGCCCCTGATACCACAAAAGCCGGGGCCTCGATACCGTCGAGGTTGTAATATCGAGCCATCCAGTAGGGCAGGATGTAATCGATGCCGGCGCCCTCCACAATGCCGCCGCCTCCGCCATCGAGCTGATACGGGTTGCGCTGCCACAGGAAATCCGTCGTGGGACGGCGCGGAACGGGAACCGGGTTGCACGCCTCATCCGGGCTGTTACACGACGGAAACACGTTACGAAGGTCCATATAGATGTCCCGCCGCGGCCGTTGCAGCCAATCGGACAACATACTTGCGGTGTCCGTGTCGCGGCTCGCATCCGGTCCATTCAAAGCTAGATCGATCATGTTGAAATGAGCGTTCTTCTGATCGTCGGTGTGATTTCGGAGAACGCTGTAAGCCTGCTCGTAAATGTCTTTGAACGAGCTGCTCTCCAGGCGGATGAGGTTATAAAGATTCATGTAATCCAGGTTGAACTTGAAATACGAATCGTTCGAGAGCACGTCGACGCCGATCGGAGCGAGGATTTCCGCCGACCAGAAAATCTTGTCGACATCGTACGACGTCGAATAGTGATTTGGATTCACGTGCCGCCCCACCTGCAGGAAGCTGAGTTGCTGATCCGCCCGGATAATGAAGGTCGTCGAGAGTGAGCCGTCCGGATTAAACACGGTCCAGCCATGTCCTCTTAGATAATCCAGCAGGCGGGTCACCAACGCTGAGATCTCCGACTTCAGATTGGAATCATCAATCATGTCGTATGCCACCGCCAACCCGAAGAACACACCCGAGTACTCGTCGCGCGAGGTGTTACCGATCCAGTACCAGCCTGCCGAGCTGTTGGTGTAGATTCCGTTCGACTGCTGTTCGCCCGTAGTGTTTGGCGCGTACGGTGAATCCAGGGGAATCATGCAGCGCGCCAGCAGATTGTAGCCCGTCACATCGGCGAGCCCTTTAATGCCCGCGAAGGCGTTCTTCGCATTTGCGAGCGCATCCTGTGAACCTGTGACCTTGTACCGAAACGCCTCAGCGGCAAGATATGTGCCCGTCCATAACGCCGAGTCGCCGCAACGCGTGTATCCGGTCAGATCATCGAGATTGGGAGCCGCGTAGACAGGATCGAGGATGGCGCCGTAAGGCACGTGACGCGCCTGAATATTACTCGAGATCGCCAGTGCATCGGATTCCGCCGCTGATCCTAAAAGGCTGCCGATCACCGCAACAGCCCCGGCAATCAGGCACTTTCTAAATAAGTCCGACATAATAGACACAACCTCAGGATATTGGACTGACATTGCGCCCTATGCGTTTCCATAGGTCGCATTGCCAATCATTAAGGAATCCCCACCTTTTTCACCAACGCTTCAAATCGCGCGTCGTCGTGCAGTGGCGCAAAACTCGGCTCGGTTTTCATCAGGGGCAAGGCCACCGAGTGCATTTGAAACGCCTGATCCAACGCTTTGAGCGCTTCGCCGGAGTCCCCTTCAAGTGCCGCCATCACTGCAATCGAGTAAGGATGCGATGGAGAGCGCGCCAAGGCAAGCTCGTAAGATTTGCGTAGCGCCTGCTGGGGGCTGAGCGAGGCGAGTTCCGCCTTTAACTGCGTGTCGCGCACCAGGTACTGCAATTGTGCCGCGGCCTCTTTGAACCTTCCCTGCAATTCCAGCGATCGCATCAGACACGCACGCGCCTCGCCGAACGACGGCTCCAAGTCGAGCATTCGCTGCATGTGCTCCGTCGCCTCTGCAAATTTATGAGCCTGCAGAAAGAGCCAGCCGGCGTCTACGTTGATGCGCTGCGACAACGGATCGAAAGCCAGCGCCCGCCGCAGTGACATTAGGCCTTCCTCGGGATGTCCCGTGGCGACCAGGAACCAGGCGTAATCATGGTGCGCCGCAGCGAGGCTGGGATTGAGGTCAATAGCACGCTTGAAGTGACGCTCGGCTTCCACCCAGTTCCAGTCGTAGAAGAACAGAGTGTCTGCCAGGGCGTTATGGGCGGCAGCATCACGGTCGTTGAGCAACAGCGCCTTCTCTGCGGCTGGTTTGGCTTTCTGAAGATTGGCAGGCTCATCGGTAGCGCGGCCGAGTTGTACATTGACATCAGCCAGCGCCGTGAATGCGTCCGACATCGTTCCATCCGCGGCCGCAGCCTTTTCAAAGGAGGCCATGGCCCGCTGCAGATCTGCAATGTCGCCTTTGTTCGCTAAGTAGCGGCCGCGGGTGTAATCCTCGTATGCGCTTTTATTCAATACCTGCCTGCGCCAACTCATCACCGGCTCGCCCGGCACCACTTGGTCAACGACCGCCTTTGCCACGCGGGCCGCCAGCTCCTGTTCCGTACTGAAGAGATCACTCCGCGCCCGCTCATAGGTTTCCGACCACAACTGCGACTGGTCGGCGACCGAGGTGATGCGTGCAGTGATGCGCACGACATCGGCATTCTGCTGAACGTTGCCCTCAACAACGTAGTTGACGTGCAGGTCCTTCCCAATCTGCTCTAAGCCCTTATTGGTGTTCTTCAAGCTCATCGCCGATGTCTGGGCAATCACCCCGATGCGGTTCTGGAGGACGCCCAACTGGCTGATTGTCTCGCCGGTGAGGCCCTCGACGAAGACGTCGCACTCCTCTCCACAGTTCAGGTTACGGAATGGAAGCACCGCGATTTTCAAGCGCTCACCGGGATCCACCTTCAACGCAGCGCGGTGGCGGGCGACCAATGTCACCGTTGCGATCAGCAGAATAACCGCCGCAGCGACGATGAAAATCGGCCTCCGCGGCGCCACGCGAGGGGCAGCGCGTACAGTTTCAGCAGGATTTGCGGCTCCCACCGTTTCAACTGGAGCGATAAACCGGTATCCCCGCCGCGGAACGGTCTGTATAAACCGCGGCGACTCCGAATCATCACGGAGTGCGTCCCGGACCTGGGCAATGCAGACGTTCAGGTTGCGGTCTACATCCCCCTGGTTTTCCGTTCCCCATATGGCCTGCTGGATCTCCTGCCGCGTCCGCAACTCACCGGGATTCTGAAGAAAGAACTGCAGAAGCAGCAGCGGTTGGGGCGCCAGCTTGATCAGCGTTCCGCCCTTGCGTAACTCGAGATCCGTGGTGTCGAGCTCAAATACTCCGAACCGGTAGACCGCCATGCGTGACTATGAGGTTATGTTACCGCCCACGCGGCACTGACAATCGCCAATGCGGCGGCGGCGGCCGTCTCGGCGCGAAGTATGTTCTGACCCAGAGACGCCGCCATCCAACCCGCATCGCGCATTGCCTCACGTTCCCGGCCGGTCCAACCTCCTTCCGGGCCAACGAGTATCCCCACCGTCTCGCCGGCACAGCGCTGCGACGGAAGAGTTGCAAGAATGGGCGGCGCACCGCTTATTTCCTCGAGCGCCAGCCGGTACGCCGCCTCATAGCGCAGCGCATCGTCGAACTGCGTCACCTCGTGCAGTTCCGGCAGAAGCTGCCGCCGCGATTGTTCGCTCGCCTCGCGTGCGATTTTACGCCAGCGAACCAGGCGGCCCGGCGCCGCCCGATCGAGCCCTTTCTCGCTCCGGTCAGCCACAAACGGAATGATCGCATGTGCTCCCAGCTCCGTAGCTTTCTCGACAAGCCATTCGAACCGATCGAACTTGATCAAGGCAGCCAGAACAACCGGACGAACCAGCGGCTCCGTTGCAGCGAGTTTCTCGACGATCGTAAACGTGACGGCGTCCTTCCGCGCCGTTTCCACCTCCGCGAGATAAACCTGCCGGTTGTCGGAAATCTCGTATTTCTGGCCAGCTTCAACGCGCAGCACGCGAGTGAGATGATGCGCCTCTTCTCCACTCACGGTGGCGTGTCCTGAACGGACCTCATCCACGAAAAAACGGCGTCGCGCCATATCGTTAATGTATCTCCGGCCCGGGTTCCCATATTTATGGGAAAATGGGTCGGTGAAGACCACCATCGAACTCCCCGACGCACTCTTCCGTCGCGCCAAGGCCGCGGCCGCCGAAGAAGGTAAAAGCCTCAAGGATTTCTTCAGCGAGGCCCTCTTGGATCGCTTAAGAGGCAGGAGTGCCGGTGGCCTGGCCAAGCCCTGGGAGGCCGGCTTCGGCGGACTCAAATCCCTCCGCCGCGAGAATAGCCGCATCAGTCAATTGATTGAGGCAGAATTCGGGACCATCGATGAGGAAGAATGGCGATAATCCTCGACACCAATGCGCTCTCGGCTTTCGCCGACGGTGACGAGGGACTTCGCGATGCCATCCATCGCGAAAAAGATCTGGCGATGCCGGTGATCGTTCTTGGAGAGTACCTGTTCGGGATTCGTTCGTCGCGGCATCGCGCACGGTATCAAGACTGGCTGAATCGACATTCGCTGTTTTGGCTCGTCCTATCCATTGGCGTCGGTACGGCAGAGTGTTACGCGGAGATCTGGGGTGAACTCAAATCAAAAGGCCGTCCAGTTCCCACAAACGACGTCTGGATCGCCGCCCTCGCGCGGGAGCACGGATACCCAATCGCAAGCCGCGATAGTCATTTCGACCTAGTCGCAGGTGTCCGGCGCATCTCGTGGACGCCCCGGCTATAATGATCGCTTCATGATCGCCTACCTCCGCGGCACAATCCTTGAGAAACACCCCAACCAGGTGATCGTCGATACGGGCGGCGTCGGCTACGACGTGCTCATTCCCGTTTCCACGTTTTCCGCGCTGCCGGATGCCGGCGCCGAAGTCCGCCTCCGTATTCACACTCACGTCCGCGAAGACGCACTCTCGCTCTACGGCTTTTTTACCGCCGAAGAAAAGGCCATCTTCGAGAAGCTGATCTCGGTGAGCGGCATCGGCCCCACCGCCGCAATCAAGGTCCTCTCCGGCTTGAATACCGCCGACCTGATCACGGCCATCCGCAACAGCCAGGTCGACCAACTCGTCAGGATTCCCGGCGTCGGCAAGAAAACCGCTGAGCGCATGGTGCTTGAACTCAAAGACAAGCTGGAAGGCATCGGCTCACCAGTCGCCCCCGGGCCGGCCGCCAAACCCGTCCCCGTCCTCAACGACATTGAACAGGACGTATTGTCGGCCCTGGTGAACCTGGGATGCCAGCGCGCCGCGGCCGAAGCCGCAGTCCGCAAAGCCAAAGCCGAAGGTGTCGCCGCCGAGTTCGAGCCGCTTTTTCGACGCGGACTGGAGCTCGTGCGATAAATTGAAACTTGCGCGATAAAGGGATAGTCTCGGCCTCGGCGCTTGAAGGTGAGCGCCAGTTTGAGGTCACGCTGCGCCCCCAAAGCCTCGACGAGTTCACCGGCCAGCCGAAACTCAAGGAGAATCTCTCCATCGCCATTGAAGCCGCTAAGCACCGCGGCGAGGCAATGGACCACGTGCTGCTCTATGGCCCGCCGGGCCTCGGCAAGACCACGCTGGCAACGATCATCGCGTGCGAGTTGGGCGTCGGATTCGAGCAAACCTCCGGACCCATTCTGCAGAAGAAACTGGACCTCACGGGCGTACTCACAAACATCCGCACCCGCCAGGTCTTTTTCATCGACGAAATCCACCGCCTGCTGCCCGACGTGGAAGAGATACTCTACTCGGCGCTCGAGGATTTCCGCATGGACATCCTGATCGGCACCGGTCCGGGCGCCCGCACGCACTCCATGCCGATTCCGCGCTTCACGGCCATCGGCGCAACGACGCGCCAGGGCCTGGTCAGCGCACCGCTGCGGGGACGTTTTGGGCTGGTGCTGCGCCTGAACCATTACGACGTTCCTGAACTGACGCGTATCGTCTTGCGTTCGGCGGCTCTTCTCAACGTCACGATCGATGAACCCGGAGCGTCAGAAATCGCCCGCCGCAGCCGCGGCACGCCGCGCATCGCGAATCGCCTGCTCCGGCGCGTCCGCGATTTTGCCCAGGTGCGCGCCGCCGGCCACATTGATCACATCGTCGCCACTACGGCCCTCAACCTCCTCGAAGTCGACCCATTCGGCCTCGACGAAATCGATCAAAAGATCATGCAGACCCTGCTGGCCAAGTATGCGGGCGGCCCCGTCGGCATCAATACCATCGCCGCGTCTATCGACGAGGAGGCGGACACGATTGAAGAAGTCTACGAACCTTACCTCATGCAGCTCGGGTTTGTCGATCGAACTCCGCGCGGACGCGTGGGTACCGAACGAGCTTTCGAGTACTTCAAGATCCCCCGGCGGCCCCGGGGGTTGCAGAATTCATTGTTCTGACATTGAAAACGGCCTACCTATCACTCGGGTCGAACATCGGAGACCGCGAACACAACCTGACACGCGCGCTCGAAGTCCTCGGGGCTCCTGACCTGCGCATCGTCCGCACGTCGTCTTTGTACGAAACTGAGCCGCGCGATATGCTCCAGCAGCCCTGGTTTCTGAATCTTGTGGTCCAAATCGAAACAAGTCTTTTCCCCCTGCAGCTTCTGGCCCGCACGCAGAAAGTTGAGCGTGACCTGGGGCGAAAGCGCCTGGTTGCTAAAGGACCGCGCTCCATCGACATCGACATCCTGCTCTTCGGGAATTTCGTCATCGACACACCGCAGTTGCAGATCCCCCATCCGCGCCTCGTCGAACGGCGCTTTGTATTGGAACCATTGGCCGAAATCGCCCCGGATCTGCGACATCCCCTTACCCGCAAAACCGTCCGCGAAATGCTGGCGGGCACGGCAGGCCAAATCGTAAAGAGACACGGTAACCAGCCGGAGAAGCAACAGTAATAACATCGGATGCTTATGGATCACCTGCGATATGCTCTTCGTGTCCTCGCGAAGGCGCCGTCATTTACCGCGATTGCCGTGCTGACGCTGGCCCTCGGTGTGGGCGTAAACAGCGGCATCTTTTCGATCGTTGATGCCGTTGTGCTTCGGCCCCTCCCATATCCCCAACCCGAGCGCCTGGTGTCTCTGTGGACCAGGTCGCTCCCGAACCAGCCGCAGAACATGCGCTCGTCGGGCGACACATTGGGCGGGACCCCGAACGACCGCTTCACTATATCGCCCGCCAACCTCGTCGACTATCGAAAATCGACACGCGTATTCACGGGTATGGCGGGTTTTGCCTTTGCCGGCAGGAATCTGACGGAAAGCGGTCCGCCTGAGCGTTTGTTCGGAGAGAAGGTCACCGCGGATTATTTCCAGGTTCTGGGCGTCGGTCCCGCAATCGGCCGCGCTTTCCTGCCGCAAGAACAACAACCCGGCAACGATCGCGTCGTAATCATTACGAACGAGCTCTGGCACAGAAGATTCGGCGGTGATGCCGGTTTGCTCGGGCGCGAGATTATGCTCGATCAGCAGAATTGCCGCGTCATCGGGATTATGGCCCCCGGTTTCAAGTCGCCGACGCAATTCGTCGTTCCCGAGGAGCTGAGTTTCTTCGTCCCCGCCGCATACTCGCCGGCGCAACTGGCAGACCGTTCGACGGCGGAACTGAACGTCATCGCACGGCTCAAACCCGGCGCCACCATCCGGCAGGCACAGGACGAGATGGACGCGATCTCGACGGGGCTGGAACAGCAGTTTCCCGCGACAAACAAAAACATCAGACTCGGGATGGATCTCCTGGGGACGGATATTGCCAGCACGGTTCGCACCTCAATGTTGGTGCTCTCGGGAGCCGTGGGCCTGATCCTGCTAATCGCTTGTGCAAACCTGGCCAACCTGCTCCTGGCGCGGGGTGTAGGCCGCCAGCGGGAAATCGCGATTCGGTTTGCACTGGGCGCGAGACGAGGGCAGATCATACGCGAACTTTTCACGCAGAGCGCCGCACTCGCCGCGTTCGGCTTCATAGCAGGCCTGGCTCTGGGAGGATGGACAACTCAGCTGCTCGTGAGGTTCGCTCCGGCGGACATTCCGCGCCTGGGTACAGCCGGAGTCGACGCGCGGGTGATCGCGTTTACGGCCCTGCTATCGATTGCTACTGCGATTCTCTTCGGACTGTTCCCAGCCATCCAGGCGACGAGATCGGGGCCTTCGACGACGCTGAAAGCCAGCGAACGCGGCGTTGCTGCTCCCGGGGTGATGCGCTCGCGCAACCTGCTCATGGTTGCCGAAATCAGCCTCTCGATGATGCTGCTTGTCGGCGCCGGACTCCTGCTGCGCAGCTTTCTTCTGATGAATGGCGTGGACGTGGGGTATGAGACCCACAGCGTTGTTGCCATGAATGTTAACCTGCCGCCCGCGAACTATCCAACTGCCGATCAACGCTTCGCGTTCTTCGACGATCTGGCGGCCCGTGTTGCGGCACTGCCCGGCGTCGAGTCCACAGCCTTCGCAAATCGTCTTCCGCTTCGCGGCGGTTGGAATACCAGCGTCCAGTTGGACGACAAGCTCGACCAGAGAAACGCTGAAGGACAAGCGGTCAGTACCGGGTATTTCCAGACGCTCGAGATTCCGCTTCTGCGCGGACGGCTTTTCACGCAGCAGGATCGCAGGAATGCACCTCGTGTAGCGATTGTGAATGCGGCCTTCGCGCGTGCTTACCTCGGAGGGCACGATGCCACCGGCCATCAGCTTCGCTTGGGTCCCAACATGCCGGCGACCATCATTGGCATGGTCGCGGACGTACATCGCGGCGGCAAGGCGTCGCGCGCGGCCCCTCAAGTCTATTTCCCGGCCGCGCAAACGGACACCTACCCGGTTCGCCTTGCCGACTTCGCATTCCGCGCCGGTGGCGACCCCAAGGCGCTGGTCGCTGCCGTTCGGCGGCAGGTCTGGGCGATCGATAAGGATCAGCCGGTGACCCGTGTGGGCAGGCTCGACGATCTTGTGTCTGAGGCGGCCGCACCCCGGCGCTTTGAGACGCTGTTAATCGGTTTGTTCGCGGCACTCGCCTTGACACTGGCCCTCGTCGGGATCTATGGGGTCGTCTCGTACTCCGTGTCGCAACGTACCGGCGAAATCGGGTTGCGTCTGGCGCTGGGCGCAAACCGGGGCAACATCCTGCGCATGGTCGTTCTGCGTTCCCTGATTTTGATCGCCGCCGGCATTGTGACCGGAGCGGCAGCGGCATACGGCCTCTCGCGGTATCTCGCGGCGTTACTTTTTGAAGTGAGACCTTATGACCCGGCGACATACGCCACAATCGCGTTCCTGCTCTCGACGGTGGCCGTTGCCGCCTGCTTGGTCCCCGCGCGGCGGGCCATGAAGATCGATCCAATGGTTGCTTTACGCTACGAGCGATAGCGCGGACCTACTGCTCCTTGGTGTAGCACACGCCCTCGGTCTTCTCAGTGAATTGGGACGGGCGCCGCGAGAGGCAGAGCATCGGCTTTCCAGCCGGTCCGCGTTTCATCGACCATTCGAATGACGGATGTTGAGGCCCCGTAGTATTGGTGATATTGTTCCTCGCGTTGCACGGATCCCTGTTGAGCCTTATGGTCCGCATTGAGACGGACAGCAAGGAACGACTCGAGAACGGCAATGCGGTGGATTCCCAGGAGCCAGAACCGTGTTGCCGGTTTGCGGTGCGTCGCAAAAACCAACCATCGCTGCGATTAAGAACAAGACGACAGCAATTGTAATCTGCTTCACGCTAGCCCTCCTTCGCGCATCGTGGCGTAGACGGAGTCTGTGCGGGGAACTGGAAGTGGTGCCCGGGGTGGGACTTGAACCCACACTCCCGTTGCCGGAAAAAGGATTTTAAGTCCTTTGCGTCTGCCGATTTCGCCACCCGGGCACGGTGATTCTAAACGACTATCGTTGCCGTCCTCCCACTGTTGGCAGTCGACGTGGGGGAATCTGTGGGGCTTCTTTCCTCGCCGGAGCGACAGCACTGTCAACCGATCGCAGCCAGGGATGTTGGTACTGCTGCGAGACCGGAACGTTGTTATGCCCCATCAGTTTCATGATAGTAGATGCGTTGGCCCCCGCCTCGCCCAAGAGCGTCCCAAAGGGGTGGCGGAGGAAAGGAGCACGAATCGTCCGGAGGCTTCACAGGGGAGTTCTACGCCGTGAGTTCAAATCCACTCGCGCGAGCGAAAACACGGCCGGATTCTTCAACCCGTGCGTCCAGCATTGTGCTAAACGTTCCTTTCCAGTCTTCCTGTGGCGTTGGCCAACCTTCTTTCGACTTCGGGCCCAACTGGCGATGCGACCAACCTGGATGGACCGACGGGCGAGCTACCCAACAATCCCTTCGTTCTCCAGCGACTTGGTCACGAAGCCCGTTGGCAAAGAGGGTTCCAGCGCTCTCCGTAGCACAGGTCCTAGCGCAAAGTACTCATCCAGGCTGAAGGGCTTTCGAAAGAAAGAGGCACCCAGTTGCACGGCTTTGGTCGAGTCATGAGGTGAATCTGAAGAACTGAAGACAATAACTGGAATCGTCTTATACTTCTCGCCGTTACGAATACTATTGAGCAGGACGAAGCCATCGACCTTCGGAAGATTCAAGTCTAAGAGGAATAGGTTAGGCCGAGGCATATCGGCGTCTTCCTCAATATTGTTTATGAACGCGAGCGCCGATTCTCCTTCAGTGAAGATCAGCAGTTTCGCCTGCAACTTCTCGCCGTGGATCACCTCCCGGACCAAAACAACGTCCGCCGGATTGTCTTCAACCAGCACGATGTGCCACATGGCGGTCGACAGGAGCTTATAGTTTACCCTCGAAGCTCTCGCATTAATTCTGTCTCTTCAGGCAATCGGTGTAAATGGCCAGATGGTACTGGGTTCGCCACATAGTATGCCTGCCGCTCTCTTGATCCCGGAATTCCGGGATTATCAAAGCATTTGCTATGCTGCCGGCTTGAATTGGACCATAACCATCGCTAGAGAGATTGAGGGTTAACAAATGAGCCCTCGCCACGTCTTGTTTCACGAGGTCGGGAGTTCGCAAAAATTAACTATGCTGCCGAGTCGACTATACCGAGGGTTGCTGGCTATCGCAGCCGCCGCGGGAGTTGCTCAGGTTCGAACGCCAGTTGAATTCGAGGTCGCCACAGTCAAACCGCATCGGGTCGGTGATCGCATCGTTACGATCAATGTAGGTCCCGGAGGTCGATTCGCCGCCAACGGATACACGCTCGTCCTCCTGATCCAGCGCGCTTATGGCGTGATGGGTTGGAACGTCACTGGTGGGCCGGGTTGGATCCGGGAAGATCGATTTGACGTGAACGCTACAGCAAATGTCGAGGGGCATTTAACAGAAGGCCAGTTGCAACCAATGCTCTCTAAACTCCTTGCCAACCGGTTCAAACTCATCATCCACCAGTCCTCCACCGTTATGTCAGGTTTTGCCCTGGAGGTAGACAAGAAAGGCGCAAAGGTGACGCGCGCTCCCGATGGAGAGGAACGCCAGGACACGTTCCGCATGACGGAGACGGGTTTGACCGGACAGTCGATCGCGATGCCGACTTTCGCGCGTTTCGTCGCCGGGAAGCTGGGTTTAGTGGCTGTGGATGAAACCGGCTTGTCGGGACTGTATGATTTCAATGCGCATTGGACGATCGATCCTGATCCGTCCGCGAGCGATTTACTAATCAACGATCCCCGCGAGGCAATGCGCTCCGCTGTATTCGCGGCTCTTCGAGACCAGTTGGGACTGAGGCTCACCCCAAAGAAGATTCCCGTCCCGATGCTCGTCATTGATCATGCGGAGAAGCCGCTGGCGAGCGATAACTGAGGTCAGGAACCATCCACGTCCCGTTCGAGGAAGCCACGGCTAGCCATCGGTCTGCCTGACAATGGGATTGTGGTGGCATCAGGAAATCGAAGCGACATTAACGAGGGAGACTCTACAAACCAGACGGCGGTGATTCACTGCCTCCCGCCGGAACTCTCGACCATTAAGACCCTGGTCGTGAACGCGGTCCGATCCCCACACTCTAAGTCCGCTTATGGAAAAGCCCTCGACGATTTTCTCACCTGGTACGCGGCCGGGAATTCCGCAGACGGATTTACAAAGGCGACGGTCCAACGCTACGTCACGTTCTTGCAGGACACAGGACTCGCGCCATCGAGCATCAACCTGCGCTTGAGTGTGATTCGCAAGCTCGCGTTCGAGGCTGCCGACAACAACTTAATGGATACGTCGCTCGCGCAAGGCATCGCACGCGCAAAAGGAGTGAAGCAATCCGGTATTCGCACCGGAAACTGGCTCATGCGAGAACAAGCCGAGCATCTCATCAACGCGCCGAACATTCGCACGCGCAAGGGCCTTCGTGACCGCGCAATTCTGGCGGTGCTCATCGGTTGCGGCCTGCGGCGCTCCGAAGTGTCGGATCTCACGTTCGAGCACATTCAGCAGCGCGAGGGGCGTTGGGTTATCGTCGATCTTGTCGGCAAAGGGCGGCGCACGCGCTCCGTTCCCATGCCTTCCTGGGCGAAAGCGGCTATCGACGCCTGGTCGGCGTCCGCGGAAATCGGCGCGGGCCGCGTGTTTCGTCCGGTGAACATCCGTCACGCGCTGACCCGCGATCGCCTGCTGCCCCAGAACATCATGGAACTGGTGGCCCGATATGGCCGCCGGATCGATGTGACGATCGGTCCGCACGACCTCCGCCGTACTTTCGCAAAACTGGCCCACCGAGGTCGCGCGCCGCTGGAGCAGATCCAGCTCAGCCTCGGACACGCGTCCATTCAAACCACCGAACGCTACCTTGGCGTGCGTCAGGATTTCGAGGATGCGCCATGCGACCACCTCGGGTTGCGCATCCGCTCCCTGGCACACAAATCGATGTGATACGAGAACTTCATAAGCCCGTAACGTGAGTACGGTAAACAGTAAGCGGCGATATGAATCCCAGCGCTGCTCTTACCGGTTCCGTCTTCCCAGACCTGCTGAACAATACGCCGGCGCCGTTTCGCAGATTCCTGCATACGGCATTGGGCCTGAGTGAACTCGACAAGCTATACGCGCAGGCCCGCGCATGTTCGAGCGGCGAGTCACTGAGCCGCAGTACGCTCGGCCTGTTGCACGTCACTTTGAATATCGAGCCCCGCGACATTGCGCGCGTGCCGTCCAGCGGCCCCATTGTACTCGTCTCCAATCATCCATTTGGTCTACTCGACGGCCTGATCGTAGACGCGTTGTTCGCGCCTATTCGCCAGGACCTGCGGATCATCGCAAACACGCTATTGAGTCGCATCGACGAGTTCCGCGACCGCTTCATTCCGCTCGATGTCCTGAGTGGGAAATCCGCGGTGCCATCCAACGCCCGAGCGCTCCGAACCGCCATGGGCTGGCTCCGTCAGGGAAAAGCATTGAGTATGTTTCCGGCCGGCGAGGTCTCTCATTGGAACCGGTCGGACTTCCGCGCGGCTGACCCGGTCTGGAGCAGCCTGCCGGTCCGCCTGGCGGCAATGGCAAATGCCACAGTGATCCCCGTATTTCTCGACGGCGCCAACAGCCTCGCATTCCAACTGGCGGGCTACGTTCATCCGCGCCTGCGCACGGCCCGGCTACCTCATGAACTCCTGAACAAGCGTGGATGGACCATCGATGTGCGCATCGGTACTCCGATCAAAGCCTCGTACCTGGCGGCTTTGTCGACGCCCGACGCAACCGCCTATGTACGCGGACGCACCTATCTTCTCAGTCACCGCAGCGGCAACGAGGCACAGCCCAGGAGTTCGATCTGGATCCCGTTTCAAAGGCAACCCAAGCTGGAGGCCGTTGCCCCGGAAACGGAGGGGTTCCGCGAGGAGATCGCTGCCCTGCAGGCGGATGGACGCACCGTTCTCGATACCAACGACTACGCCCTCATTGCCGAGAGAGGCAATCAGATTCCAGCGCTATTGAAGGAAATAGGCCGCCTGCGCGAGATTACGTTTCGCGCCGTCGGAGAGGGCACCGGCAAACCTCGCGACATGGACTCGTTCGACTCCTATTACACCCACCTGATTCTGTGGGACAAGATCAAACAACGCATCGCAGGATCGTATCGCCTCGTGTGGACCGAAGATGTCCTGCCGAAGGCTGGCCTTGGCGCCCTCTACACTTCGTCGCTCTTTCACTACAAAGCTGCGTTTTTCGAACGCCTGGGACCAGCGGTAGAACTCGGCCGCTCTTTCATCGCGATTGATTATCAGCGGGAATTCTCGCCGCTCATGTTGTTATGGCAGGGAATCGGACGATGTGTCGCCGCGCGCCCCAACGCCCCGATCCTTTTCGGAGCCGTGAGCATCAGCAGCGAATACTCGCGTACCTCACGCGAAATGATGGTGGAGTTCCTGAAGCGTGAGCATTTCCGGCCCGACCTGGCGCACCTGGTGCGCCCTCGGAAACCGTTCCGGCCGAGGCTGGTGCATGAACCGGAGATCCGCAACCTGGTGGCAATGGTCAACGACGTCGACAATCTCGCGATTCCGGTTCAGGAGCTCGAAGACGGTCAGAATATACCTATTTTGCTTCGTCAGTATTTGAAATTAGGCGGCCGCGTTGCGGCGTTCAACGTCGACCGCCGTTTTTCGAATGTGCTCGACGGATTGATTCTGGTCGATCTCCGCCAAACGCCGCAACGCACGCTTAACCGGTACATGGGCACCGATCAAGCTACCTCTTTTCTCAAGTCGTTTAGTGTCCGCGACCCAGGTAGATAACCGTGGTCGTGCCAGTCGTGCTGGCGCCTGCGCTATTCGTCACCACAACCTGGAACATGTATGTCCCGCCCGCACCGCTGAGTTGGACGTCTGTCATGGCGCTCGTCGGGCTCAGGATGCTTGCCGACGGGAAGCCGGCGGAAACGCTCCACTGGTATGTGAGAGCCAGGTTATTCGGATCGGTGGACTGAGATGCATCCAGGTGAACGGTCTTCGCGACGGTGGTTTGAGAAGCAGGTGTAATGACGACAGTCGGAGCGCTGCCACCGCCCGGCGGAGGCGGAGGCGGAGGTGGAGTAACAATCGTCGCCGTGCCAACAGCGGCATCGGAATAGACTGTTACCAAGCCGCCTACAACTCCAACAACAGTATTGATCTTGGGCGGATTGTCTGTCGTGTAACCAAAAGAAATTGAAGCGGGCAGCCCGAGCGCGGTTCCATACAGGTTACCGGCATAGGCTGATATCGTCCCGTTGATCATCACTGAACCAATCGGCTTCGAGGTGACGTAGACCTTGTCGACCGAGATTACGGTGACTTGAATCGTGGCCGCTGTAAGGTCCTGGCTGGCCGGAGTCGGAAGGGGTGATTTGGCCGGCAGGAGAAAATCTGTAATCGTCAGGGTGTTGGCTTGCGGGTTATATATTATCCGCTCGTGAGCTTCAAGGGCACCCGACGCCAGCGCCGCGAGAATATCCGGCGGGATGTTCGGCGTCACGAGCGTGTGGATATTCGCGAGTGAGAGGACGCGCTCAATACTGAGAGCACCCAGAGTCTGCGCCTGAGCCGGCATGGACAAAAGCGCTACGACCAAAGCCAGGAAAAGCACAACAGCTAGTTTTTGAACCTTTTTCATCTTATCTCCTTGTCATCAATCTCTTTGTTTTAGATGATGCCGGCTCTTACAGCACTGTACTGCAACAAGATCTTAGGAAAGCACTAGAGATACTAACACTTTCAAGGTCGGGGCTAGGATCGGGCAGACGAGGAAACTACTTAGGAGAGAACGGGTAGCGGACTGAGCCGCTACCCGTGATAACTCAATAACAGCTTCAAACTTAGTGCGCCGCGCGGAGCCAACGCGGCGCTGGTGGCCTGCTAATGCGTGCCGCCCTCGTAGTCGATGTAGACGCTTGTGGAGCCAGTCCCTCCCTTCGCGTCAGTTATTGTCAGTATGATTTGATACACGCCTCTGCCACCCGTGAATTGAATGTTCGGCGAGGCTGAGTTCGTACCCGGCAGGAAGTCAGCAGACTTCGCCGTTGTCGTGCCAGGCACCACGGCCGACCACATATAAGTCAGCGCCGTGCCGCTTGGGTTCGATGAGCCTGAGGAATCTAACTGCAGTCCGTTCTGGAAGATCTGAGTGGGATGCGTAGGATCGGAGGAGAGTGGTCCGAGAGGCTGTCCTCCTGTGATTACCGGGCTTGGGCCGCCGGTTGATCCGGGAGGCGTAACCGGCGCAGCCGGGAATGTTATCGTTCCGTTCGCTGCCGCGGCGTAGTAAACAACCTGGCCCGCAATCAATGCCACAACGTTGTTAACTTTGGGTGGATTGTCGGTCGTGTAGCCGACTGACACCGCGACCGGCGCTCCCGAGGCATTTCCGAACGGGCTTCCGGCACTCACCGAGGATAGCGTCCCGACAAACATGATGCTGGGAGTCGGTTTGCACGAGCTATAGATCCTGTCAACGGTGAAAACGTAGGACAGTATCGTTGATGACGTCACATCCGTCGAAATCGGCGTGGGGTTCGGAGAGCCCGGCGCGACGAGGAACACGGTCGACGTAAGCGTGTTCGCCTGGGGATTATAAATCAGTCTCTCGCGAATCTCCATGGCGCCCGAAGTGATCGCCTGCAGAATCGCCGGCGGAATATTGGGCGTCTGAGTGGTGAGAATATTCGCGAGCGTTAAAACACGCTCAATCGAGAAATTCGTTATCGTTGTAGGTGCTGTGGTGCATGTGGGTGGGGGAGTGGTTGGTGTTTGGGCCCAAACCGCCCCAGACAATGCTCCCCAGGTCACCATCAACGCTATCTGTTTTCTAAGCTGCATCAATCAATTTCCTCCAAGAAGTTCATGAACGGACGCGGAGTCGGGTTCAGACCGTTAGATGCGGTGATTACCGAACTATTTCAACTCGGGAACCTGCTGGGTCCGATTCTGAAGGATAATGAAAGAAAGTACATTGCGGTGCCGTCAAGCCCGATGAAGGAAGGTCGCATGCTCAAACTAGCGGCGCTAGTTTCCGTTGTCTCTGTTTTCGCGTTGTCCGCGCAACCCCCTGCCCCGGTTCGCCCCAAGATTGGTAAACCCGAGATCTTCAAGGAGTCCGATCTCCGGCCCGGGATGAAAGGCTACGCCTGGACCGTGCTGGCTGGAATGGAGCCCGAGCCCATCCCGGTCGAAATCGTGGGCATCCTGAAAAACCAGTGGGGTCCGAAACAGGACATTATTATTGGCAAGATGGGGGGCAAGGCCATCCGGACGAACGTCGCCGGCGGCATGAGCGGCAGCCCGGTTTATATCGATGGAAAACTGGTTGGAGCGGTAGCGCTCCGGTTGAGCGTCTTTTCCCCGGATGCCATTTGCGGCATCACCCCAATCGAGCTGATGCTCGAGGTAAACGATTTCGACAAGAGCCGGCCCACGGACGCGCGCACTCCCGACCGCGCGCCAACCTCGGCAGCCGCTGCCGCGATTAATCTCCCCGGTGAAATGCTTTCTCATGTTGTTTCGGCTGGGGCTTCCCCTAGTCTGCCGGGCATGACCCAGACCATGGTGCCCATTGAGACGCCGCTCACTTTCTCCGGCTTCAACGAAGGTGTTCTCCGCGAATTCTCGCCGTTTTTCAACCAGATGGGAATGACAGTCGCCGCCGGTGGCGCTTCCAGCACGCTGCGCGATTCCAAACCCGTGGCGGGTTGGCAAAAGTCGTTACAGCCAGGTGACGCCGTGACCGGCGTCCTCGTCTCCGGCGATATGAGCGTCAGCGGCATGTGCACCGTCACCTTCAACGACGGCAAGGACATGCTGGCGTGCGGCCATTCGTTCTTCAACCTGGGCCCCGTCGACATGCCAATGGCGAAGAGTGAGGTGCTGATGACGCTCGCCTCCTCGTTCCAGCCCAACAAGTTTGGCAATGCCACCGAGATCGTCGGCGCACTACACCAGGACCGCCATAGCGCCATTATGGGAGTCATGGGCGCTCAAGCCGACATGGTGCCGGTTGAGTTGAAGGTCCGCTCTTTCGATGAGTCGAATACGGTCAGGAGTGAGAAGAACTTCCACTTCAGCGTGTTCGTGCAGCAGAAATGGACTCCGTACCTCATGATGCTGACGCTGTTCAACTCGGTTTCCGGATTGAACGATTTCGCGGACGAGGCGACCTACCGTCTCAGCGGAAACGTCGAGCTCGATGGCCAGCAGAAACTCACTCTGTCCACGATGCTTGCGCCGGGTGAAATGGCCGTCCCGGCTCCCATGGTGCTGGCGGGCTGGTGGGGCGACAAGTTCAACCGCCTGTTCCTGAATTCCGTGACCAACCCCAAGCTGCGAAGCGTGGAAGCGACCGTCGATTTGCTCCCGGACCGCCGCGCCGCCACGATCGAAAACGCCTGGGTTGCTAACAGTGAGGTCGAGGCCGGCGCCACGCTGCCGGTGAAGGTTTTCCTCCGTCCCTACCGCGGAGAGCGCATTCAGCGCGAATTTGACCTTAAGATTCCCGCGGGTCTGGCAAAAGGCGAGCACCGCATTATGGTGAGCGATGCCGAGACGCTGAATCGGATGCAAAGCGGGGCCATGGTGGCCGACCGCTTCATGGATATTCCGCAGACAGTGTCGCTCATTAACCAGGAGCGCACCAACAACCGGGCGTATGTCTCCCTTCTGGAGCCGCGCCCGACTGTTTATTACGAGGACAAGTCCCTTCCCAGTCTCCCCGCATCCGTGATGAACGTGATGCAGACGGGACGCACCGCGAGCCGGCATTTCGCCAGTTCACCGGAGAGCGCCATCGAACAAGGCAGCATGCCCTTCGACCTGGTAGTGAACGGGAGCTACACCCTCAAAATCACAGTGAAGTAAGTCAGAAAAATGAACATTAGAGAGCGCAAAGGCCGCGAACCTGCGGCGCCACACAGGATAAGTGCTTGCGATAAGGCAGAGCGGGTCGCGGTCCGTTTTGCGCGTGTCAATGATAGAGAGCGCAAAGGCCGCGAACCTGCGGCGCCACACAGGATAAGTGCTTGCGATGAGGCAGAGCGGGTCGCGGTCCGTT
>Ga0070735_10000904_pt1 | contig 30004 bp, 35 predicted proteins | sample Coa_R1_FD_66443 | JGI IMG/M metagenome (GOLD analysis project Ga0070735, IMG submission 66443) | Surface soil microbial communities from Centralia Pennsylvania, which are recovering from an underground coalmine fire - Coalmine... | ecosystem: Environmental > Terrestrial > Soil > Unclassified ...
CCTCGTCAAAATCCAGAGTATGCCAGAATATTAATTGTTCTTGCACGCGCGGTGGGAAATGCTCCCGAGCGTAACTTACTACGCCGACGCATCAAAGCAATTTTTTATGAAGAAAAGTTGTTTGCTGGTAATGTTGATTATGTTGTCATCGTATATAAAAAAATGGTCACACTTCCATTTGATCAATTAAGAATTCTTTTAGTTTCTGCGGCATCAGAGACTATTAATAAATAATGAAATTGCAGTGTTTAAGCAAAAAATTATTCCTACTGTCTAAAGATATTAAATTTCTTATTGCGCTCGTCCTGAACTTGTTGAAGGATTTCTTCGAGCGCTCAAAGATATTCTTCGACAGGCTCAGAACGAGCGCGGGGATAAATAAAATAGTAATGTTGATTATCGTAGGCCTTCGTCCATTATTTGGCCAAGCGCATTGTAAATATGCAGTAAGCTGTACTAAGTTTGCTCAATGGCAGCTGCAAGAAAAAGCGTTACTCCCTGCGTTGTGGTCTATTTTCAAGCGTGTATGTTCGTGTAATCCTTTCACATAGGGAGTCTTATCATGACAGATTTCATGATGTTCTTACAAATCGGCCTCGTGTTTCTTGGTTTTATTATTTTTGTTATAGCCACGTGTTATAAACGTTGCCCGTCAAATAAAATTTTAGCGGTATACGGTAATATTAGTGGTGAGCAATCGGTTAAGTGTTATCATGGTGGTGGCGCATTTATTTGGCCATTAATCCAAGATTATGCATTTCTTGATTTAACACCTATGACGTTACATATTCCTCTTAAATCTGCATTGTCGCAACAAAATATTCGTATTAACGTGCCAAGCACATTCACTGTAGCAATTGATACCACCGCAGAAGCGATGAGCAATGCAGCAGTTCGTTTGCTTGCACTATCACAAAAAGATATTGAGTTGATGGCAACTGAAATTATTATTGGGCAATTACGTTTAACCATTGCATCATTAATGATTGAAGAAATTAACCAAGACAGAGAACGCTTTTTGTTAGAAGTAAGAAAGCATATTGAATCAGAATTAAGAAAAATTGGTTTGATGCTCTTAAACGTGAACATTACTGATATTACCGATGAATCTGGTTACATTGAAAGTATTGGAAGAAAGTCAGTTGCAACTGCACTTAACCAAGCAAAAGTAGATGTAGCAAACCAAGAAAAAAGTGGTGATATTGGTAAATCAGAAGCGGAAAAAGATCGCCGTGTGCAAGTTGCTACGTTTAATGCCGATGCAGTGCAAGGCGAAAATGAAGCAAAAGCAAAAATTGCAAACGTTAACGCGCAACTTCTTGAACAAGAAGCAGATGCGCATCGCCGTGCGCAAATTGCAGAACAAAATGCATACGCGGAAATTTATAAAGCGCAAAGTTTGGCTGAATTGAAACGTCTTGAAGCTGAACAAGTTATACCGCAAGAAATTGAACGCCGTAAAATAGAAATTGCAGCAGCAGCTGATGCAGCAAAGCAACGCATAGAAGCTGAAGGTCAAGCGGCAGCAATTTTACAGATTAAACAAGCAGAAGCAGAAGGTGTGCGTAAAGTACTTGCTGCAAAAGCAGAAGGTTATAAGCTGTTGGTGGAAGCGTGCGCGCATAATAGTCAAGATGCTGCAACCATGCTCATGATTGAAAAACTTGAAGAGATTGCAAAACTGCAAACAGAAGCAATTAAAAATCTTAAGATTGATAAAATCACGGTGTGGGATAATGGGGGAACTTCAGAAAAAGGAAGTTCAACAGCTCAATTTTTGAGCAGCATGATTAAATCATTACCACCGCTTCATGAAATTGCCGCAATGTCTGGCGTTAATTTACCGTCATACTTGGGTGATTTGGAAAAGAAAACTGATTTTGAAAATCAGATATAAATGAGTTCGTATGGTTCGACGGGCTCACTACGAACGGAAGAAAGAATATTTATTTCAATTTCCTCCCGTTCGTCCTGAGCTTGTCGAAGGATACGAACTTTTTTCCAATAATACGTCTAGATCGCTCTAATTGGGGTGCTTAGCGCTTAATTGTTTCTAATTGACAATTTTTGGTTTTTTGGTAAAATGAGTAATGAGATAAATAAGCAATAAAATTGAATATAAAGGGACAAATTATGATGGCAAAACGTATGAATGTAGTAAAGCTTGCGATAGCAGGTTTGATGTTTTCAACGAATTTTTTAATATTGACGAACGCAACTCCGCAGGAAGTTATTGTTTCAAAAAATATTAGTTGGGGTAATGTTGCTAAGGCAACAATTTTGTCGACAACATCCTTAGCTGGCATGATGATGTATTATAAATCAATAATAGAGCCTTATGTTATAAAGTTGGCAAGAAAAAAAGGTCTTGATTACGCAATTAAATTTAATAAAGATTTTGTTTTGCAAAATCCAAAGTTAGCAGCTCTTTATGCAGCACCATTATTTTTAGGAATTTTCCACGCAGTGTTGGCGTACGATTATGCAAAAAAAATAACAACTGAAGATGTTCAATAATATAGGAAAAATAATGATGAAAAAAGAAATCTTGATAGTATTAATGCTTGGTTGTGTTGTTGGTGCAAACGCTTCAGAAAAACAAACTTCGCGTGTTACAAAACATTGTTACAATGGTAGATGTTTTCTTGCTCATTCTTTAAAAACTACATCCAATAATTCTTCTAGCATGTCATTAACTGGGGAACATTATAATTTAAATGAAGATACGCCTATAATCATAAAAAATAAAAATGATGATATAGAGATACTTTCTGGAAAAGAATTAAGACAAGATAAAGAAATGAATAATTATTTTCCAACCGAGTGCTTCATGCCTGAAGAATTTTATGTAACGTACATTGATCCTTCTAAAGAAAATTATATTGTAACAAAAGAACCTGTGTTGACTGTTTCTGATAACTTAGTCCCCGCAAAACATACGGTAAAATATACAAAGCATTCTAAAAAGTTTTATGTTTTGGAAGAAAGAAAAAGTGATACTGAAGGATATGCGACAGTTGATTGCAATGCTTTCAAAAAAGAAATTGTTAAATATTTAGCAACGCAAAAAAAATAACAACTGAAGATGTTCAATAATATATTTGAGTATTAAAAAAATAAACCCTGACTTGTAAAAAAGCAGGGTTTATTTTTTAATTTGTTCGCTCAAACCCTTCGATACATTCTACTACGTAGAACACTCAGGGCGAGCGGCTTCTTTTCTTCCGATCATCCTGAGTGTCCTCCGTAGCCTTGGCGTAGGAGGATGTATCGAAGGATTAGAGTAATTCACCCGCAAGTCTACTCAATTCACTACGTTCACTGACTGGCAAGAACACAGATCCAAAAAGAGATTGTCCTTTGAACCTTTCACTCGCCACCACCAAACCATTACTACTAAAATCAAGATATGGTGAATCAATCTGATACGGATCACCGGTGAGAATAATTTTACTTCCTTCACCAACACGCGTAACTAATGTTTTAATTTCATGCGGTGTTAAATTTTGAGCTTCATCAATTAAAATAAGTTGGTAAGGAATAGTACGCCCACGCATGTAGGTGATCGCTTCTAATGATATTTTTCCTTGATGGATAAGATCTTCAAACGTAATGCCATGATTATGTTTTTTATGTTTATGATGATTATGTTTGTTCTTTGATTTTTTACCAAAATCTTCATTAGCATCTTTTTCTTGGAACTGACTTGTTTTGTTGATGGTGTGGAGGATGTATTGCATATTATCATAAATGGGCATCATCCAGCTTTGCAGTTTTTCTTGCACGGTGCCTGGTAAAAATCCAATATCGCGTCCGAGTGGAACAACGGGACGTGAAATAATCATGCGATCATAGTTTTTGTTAACAAATAATGAATGCAATCCTGCAAGCAATGCTAAAAATGTTTTACCCGTTCCGGCAGGGCCAAATAAACATGCAAATTGAATGGAGCTATCAAGAAGAAGTTCAAGCGCCATTAATTGTTGAGGATTGCGTGCCTGTAATGACCAATTAAGATTGGGGTTAAGAAGTGGTTTAAATTTTTCATTTCCTAAATATCTAAAAACGCGTGAATTGTGAGGATTGTGATTACTTTCAACTAACACAAATTCATTAGGCATGATAGCTTTTTCTTTTGCTAATGCCATGAGTTGTGTTGGAAATTCACGTTTCAGTTCTACCGCGGGTACGCTTAATTTTACCCATCCTTGATAGAACTCTTTTTCACTTACCGTTTCTTTTGAATAATCTTCTGTTTCAAGACCAATCGCATCAGCTTTCACCCGTGCGTTCAAATCTTTTGAAATGAAAATTACTTCATATCCTTCTTGTTGCTTTGCAAGTGCGGTAAGTAAAATTGCATTATCACCACTTGCAGATCTGATGAGTGGAGTTTTCTTCAAATCAGATTCATCATAAAAAAGAATTTGGAGGATCCCACCATCCTCCAAAGCAACTCCTTTACGTAAAGATCCTTTTTCTCGCAGCTCGTCAAGATAGCGTATGGCTTGTCTTGAGTTACGCCCGCGTTCAGTTCCTTCTCCCTTGAACTGATCGAGTTCCTCAAGAACATTGGCTGGAATACCAACATGAGCACCGGTAAAGCTGAACATTGCTTTTGGGTCATGTATAAGCACATTCGTATCCAGAATAAAGATTTTTTTGTGTGTAGGCATCTTTCATCCTATGCTTAAGGGTTATTACTACTCATTAACACCGTATCATACTGAGTTTTGTTGAAGCAATGGACGGGGCATAATGTAAGGTTGTTTTTTTATTTTCTGTTGTTTTTTTTCAAAATGTCTTTATTATTATGATAAGGTCTTAATAAAATTTTTCAGTTGTAGGAAATACAATGATCTCTTTTTGTTTGATGTTCTTCTTTACGACCTTTTCTATTTTTTCTTCAAATTGCTTATTACGCACTATATGCGGGTAAGTGAGTTCTATTTTCACTTATCCGCGTTCAATTTTCTGTGTTATTCTTTATCAAATGTTTTTATTTACAAAGCGCTCATCCTGAACTTGTTGAAGGATATCTTTGAGCGCTCGAAGAAATCCTTCGACGGGCTCAGGACGAGCGGAGAAAAAATAAATTAAGAAAAATTAATCATAAATTTTATGGATTTTATTATGAATGAAAAAGATTTATCGGTATTACGCCATTCGGCAGCGCATTTACTTGCACATGCAGTTAGTGAACTGTTTCCATCAACATTGCTTACTATTGGACCAGCAACAAAAGAAGGTTTCTTTTATGATTTCTTACCGGAAAAAAATTTTAAAGATGAAGACTTGGTGCGCATAGAAGAACGCATGCATGAACTTTCACGCAAAAATATTCCTTTAACACATAAACAAATTTCTAAAGATGATGCGCGCGAACTGTATAAAAATAATCCATTCAAACTTGAGTTGATTAATGATATTCCCGGCGATACGGTTGGTTTAGCAGAACAGGGTGATTTTTATGATCTGTGTCGCGGTGGGCATGTGCATTCAACCGGTGATATACAACATTTCAAACTATTATTTGTTTCAGGGTCTTATTGGCGCGCCGATAAAGATAAGCAAGCTTTGCAACGCATTACCGGCACTGCGTTTTTCAGCAAACAAGAATTAGATGCATTTTTGCAACAACGTGAAGATGCGATTCAGTTTGATCACCGCAAATTGGGTAAAGAATTAGATTTATTTTCATTTCATGAAGAGGGCGTTGGTTTTCCATTTTTTCATCCCAATGGCATGATTGTTTTAAATGAATTAGTAGCTCATGTAAAAAAACATTTAAGAAAAGCTAAATATCAAGAACTCTCAACGCCCATTATGTTAAGCGATGAATTATGGCGCCGATCAGGTCATTACCAACATTATAAAGATAATATGTATTTTTCTATTGTTGATGGACATTCTTATGCACTTAAACCAATGAATTGTCCGGGTGCTATGTTGGTGTATAAAGAACGTCCCCATTCATATCGTGAATTACCATTGCGCTGGTCAGATTTTGGTCGGTTACATCGGCATGAACTTTCTGGTGTTTTGAGCGGGTTGTTCAGAGTGCGTGCGTTTACGCAAGATGATGCGCATATTTTTTGCATGCCCGAGCAAATTGAAAAAGAGATCATGGATTTTATCACCGTGCATGATCAAGTATTACAACCATTTGGTTTTAGTAATGTTGTTATTGGTGTTTCTACCAAACCGGCAAAAGCAATGGGCAGTGATGAGTTGTGGGAAGTTGCAATAAAAGCGTTGACCAATGCATTGGATAAAGCAGGTAAATCATACACTATTTATGAAGGTGAAGGTGCATTCTATGGTCCCAAAATAGAATTTGGCATTGAAGATTCATTAAAACGTGTGTGGCAATGTGGCACTATACAAGTTGATTTTTTCCAGCCAGAAAATTTTGATTTAAGTTACATTTCTTCTGAAGGTGTAAAAGAACGTCCCGTGATGTTGCATCGTGCAATTTATGGTTCTTTTGAACGGTTTTTTGGTATCATTTTAGAACATTTCAAAGGCAGATTACCATTCTGGTTATCACCGGTACAAGTTAAAATTTTAACAATTACTGATGATCAAAAAGAATATGCAGCAGAAATTATGCATGCATTATTTGACCATGGCGTGCGCGTGCAGATGGATACAACGTCTGATGCTATATCTGGTCAAATTAAACGTGCGCAACTTGAGCGTGTTCCGATGATGTTGGTGATTGGTAAAAAAGAAGTAGAAAATAAAACAGTAACATTGCGTGATTTGGATGGTAAACAAGAGTTTGGTGTTACGTATGCGGATTTAGTGCAAAAAATAGATGCATTCAAAGTATAAAAGACACGTTGTTGGTTGTTGATATTCTCGTTCATCCTGAGCTTGTTTAATCCCCATCTTCAGTTTCTTTCGACGGGGACCCCGGTTTGTCCTTCGACAAGCTCAGGATGAGCGGACGAATTGTCTTAATCAGGGTACCCAACTGAAATGCAGTGAAAGTTGGGTTAAAAAACTGGGGCAAAAGGATTTCTTCGAACGCTTAAAGATATCCTTCAACAAGTTCAGGATGAGCGCAAGATTTAATATTTATTTAGGGGGGAATTTTCTTATGAAAAGAATAATATTTTTATTGTTCATATTGTTGAATGGTATTTTTGATCTGCGTGGTATGGAACTGTTGCCAAATCCATATATGCATATGAATATCCGTGAAAAAAATAATATATGGGTTGATATAAGTAAAGAGCTACCAATCCCTAAGAAAGATTTATGTGTTTCGTCAATAATTATTAAAAAAGAATTCCTTGAAATAAGTGAAAAGCAATATCGTGAAGGTCGTGCGGAAAAAGCAAAAGAAAATAAAAATAACGATAAATACCAATGTACTCGATTAGATTGTGGGTATACTACGAATCATATATCACGAATGACATCTCATGAAAAAATGCATAACATAAAAACTGCTGCATTAAAAAAAGTATACACCTGTGAGACTTGTGGATTTTTATCTCTCGAAAAACGAACATTTGAAAATCATGAACAAACACATGGCTATGAAATGCAATATGAGTGCTTAGTAGAAAAATGTGGCCTCCGTACCGCCACTAGAAAAACAATGGAATGGCATTTGCGTGAGAAGCATAAACAACATCCAGAAAGTGATATTCCGGGTGAAAACAGATATAAGCAATTGAAGTAATAAATAAAAAACACCGATTTTATGTCGGTGTTTTTTATACGATTGTATTTTATTATTTTCTTATTCAAATTTTTTTAGCTGTTGTTGTAACTCATATCGTTTTTCATATAATTCAGATAATTGTTTTTTGCCTCTATTTAATTGTTCAGAATAATCGTTCATTACCAACATTGCTTTTAATCGATTATCATCACGTAAATTTTCAAAAAATTGTCCCAATAAAGGAATTTTTTCAAAAGTAGAAGCATTTTTTAAAGTATCATATTGCTTTTCTGCAGCATCATAGCTATTAGAACAGCGAGCATATTGTTCTAATAGATAGTCAATTCTACCTTGGTTTTGCTTTAACTGCTGAGTAAATTCTTCTTTTTGCGTGATGGTACGTAATATTTTGGGAGTATGAATTGTTTGTTTTAATTTTGGCAACATAGCCATTGTGTTTATGGTAACCAGAGAAGCCGCAATTGATAAAATGAATACTTTATTCATAAAAAAACCTTTGATTTTATTTAATTTTGTTTTGGGTGATTTTTCGCTTCAATTTTTTGGACCATAGAGCGTAATTTATTTTGTATACGTTCTGTTTGGAAATCTTCTGCTAATTTAAGGAAAACTTCCGATGCTTTTCCGTTTTTACCAGGATTTATATTATCAATGATGGCATTAAATTCTTTTTTTCGATCTTCTTTTGTATAACCATTATCTAAAGAGAAATAATTCTCAATACGTAAAATTTTATTAATACCATATTCTATGTTTGTATAATATTCTTCTTCTAACATAGCATCGCGATAATCATTATATTCTTCAGTTTCCTTTAGCTCTTTTAAGGCATTTTTAGTAAATTCGTTAAAAAGATTACATCTTATTTCTTTTACAGAAAAAGACTCGTTATCATAGTTAGAAAAATTTAAACAATCTTCCCAGGCATTGTGACTTATTTTATAAAGATAGCCTTTTTCGGTTTTGTATAATTCTTCTAATTCTTCAGCATGAACTCTTTTTGCATTTTGCTTTTTTTGTTTGATACTATCGTGTAAATGGATGTATTCTTTTTGAACGCCGCCTACTAATATATTTACGGACAATAAAGAAATTAGAGATAAGATTTTTATATTCACCCGTGGTTCCTTAAATTTGATCGATTACCATTGTGTTTCATAATAAGTTTAGCAGATAAGAAAAAAAGTACAAATCGGATAAATGCGATTTGTTTTTATTGGCTCATAGATTGCCATATGACACTATTTGTATTTTTTTGGGGTAGATAGGTTACAATGGTAGTGTTTGTACCGTTTTTTGCTAAAATGGTGCTTTGGTAAGGGAAAAGAAAATAAGATAGCCAATATAGTATATTCTAGGGAGAGGAACTTGTTTATGAAAAGAGCATTATTTTTATTATCTTTAAGTTGCATATTTTCTTCTGCATGGAGTATGAAGCGATCGTATGAGACAATGGTAAATGAGCAATGTGCGCTGAATATGTATATGCTATTAAAAATAGTTGATCAAGAAATAGATTTGTTGTCTCCCGAAAATCCGGTAATAACAGAAGAGCCCCAAATTTTCACAAGTAAGGGTGCATTTGCATGCAATCAATGTATTTTTAAAACTAATCAAAATCTGAGATTGCAAGCCCATATAAAAATACATAATGAGTTAAAACAAGATCCAGATAAGAAAGTATATGTGTGTGAATGTGGATTTTTATCTTTGTATCGGCACAGTTATGATAATCATAGAGATGCGCATAGTAAAAATAAAAAATATATGTTCCCGGTAGAAAAATGTGGAAAAAAAGCGAAGATCGTTAAAACATTGAATGATCATCTTAAAAAGAAACATTTTAAACGTTAAGCCAAAAATAAGTATTATTTGTGGTGATAAAAAAAATGCGCTATTATATCGCTAAAAAATAATGTTTCATAAAACGGCATAAAAAAGGAGAAATCCATGGCAAACAAAATATATTCGCTTCTCATGGTATTAGTTTTTGCTGGAACAGCTTCAGCAAGTCTTCAGGAAAAACTTGCTGCTAAAATTGAAAAAATTAATGTAGTTAAGCAAAATATACGAGCTGGTAAATCGATTACCGATACAAGAAAATGTTCTAAGATGTGCCGTACATGTAAAAGTTGTACAGGATGCTTAAAATGCTGATAAAAATAGAGATTAAATAAGGATCATAGAGATATTTGTAATAATAAGAAACACCGATGCATCATCGGTGTTTTTGTTACGAGAGTTTTGATTTAGAGCCTATCCCTAAACTGATTTTTATCTCAGCGCTCGTTCTGAGCTTGTCGAAGAATATCCTCGAGCGCTCGAAGAAATCCTTCAACCTGCCTTCGTTAAAACTTCGGCAGGCACGGCAAGTTCAAGGCAGGTGTTTACTGCTGAGCTTGACGAAGCATCAGGACGAGCGCGAGGGGAATAATTATTTAAGCAACCATGTCTAAAAACCAAACGGGATGAATCTCTTCACCAAATAGTTCTTCATAATTTTTGATAAATGCTTGAAAATCTTTTTGTGCTTCTTCTTGTTGTTCAGGAGATTTTTCTTCATTGATTTCTGGTACATGATGTATAAAATGACCAATGTGCGTAGTACAAAAATCAGCATAGTCATTAGTGAATAAGATAAATGAATGCCATAAATTATCCACATCATGACTAAACATACCATTTCCTAAATCATCTTTTGATTTAACCGCAGCAAGCGTAAGGTAGCGTTTAAGTTCTTGTTCAAGAATAATCATATCTTCATCATTGTAATTATGATCTTTTTTGCAACGAGCAAGAACATTTGACATAGGATAATTGATTATTGCAGTGATTGTTTCTTGAGTAGTTCGCTTTGATGATGTACACCAATTATAGGCATACAAAGAAAATACGGCTAATGGAACAATAACCAAGAAACTGAATACTTTATTCACGGGTGACCTTTTTAGCTTTTGACTATGTATCTTTTATTATAGTTTACATCTGAATTTACATGAACGGACCTTACAGTTATCACTGGTATGCATAGGTTGATTAAGTTTAATATTATTTTTTATGATATTGATTTTTTCGCGATGAATAATTAATTTTTCTTGAATATGTGCGTGAGCAAAATGTATGGAAACGAATACGACTGCAGATAAGATTTTGCATCTCATTGTCTGTCCTTTTTTTGCTTGCCCTTTGTCCTTCGACAAGCTCAGGATGAGCGGAGAACGGAGTAGGGTTAGTTAATTTTTTATTAGCGAAGATTCTACCTATATTTTTATAGAAGTTCAAGGTATTTTATTTTATTTTTTTAAAATATTACGTGCAATTTAATTTATTTTTTTGTATGATGCTGCTGTTTTATACAACACATAAATGCATAAAGGAGCGCATTATGAAGATCTCATCGTTCAATTATTCGATTGTATCACTTCTTTTGAGTCTATCTTATTCCATGTATAGCATGGAAAGCGAAAATGATGGTGGCTATAAAAAAATATGGACTATCCAGATTCCCAGAGCAGTTACCGTGGCAACAAGTGACGATCATATTGCAATAGGCACTGCATTAGGACCAGTTAAGCTTTATGATTACCAAGGAAGTTTAAAGGAAAATATATCTTCTCGCGCAGATGGTGGCCTGTTGTTTTATACCAGCGAAAATCAAGAGAAAAATTTTGCTTACGTAAGTACTGTGGGAAAAGTTCGTGTTCAGTCTTTTGATTCTAGAAATGAGCGATCTTTTACAATTAATCAACCAACGTATTGTATTGCTCAAGATAAAGATAAACTATTATTTGGAACAAACGATAATGCTATTCAAGTATGGGATGCATCATCTCATTGTATTCAATCGTATACTAGTGAACATATAGCTCCGGTGACTGCTTTACAGATTACTGATAATTTTATTATTGCGGGATCTTATTCCGGAAAATGTATTGCAATTGATAAAGAAACAAAAAAAGAAATATGTCATTGGTATAGATATAATGTGCCGGTGACTGCTTTGGCTAAAAATACGCAAAATTCATGTTATGCGGGATATAGAGATGGGCATATCATAGTAGCGGATGATCAAGATAGGAATGGACATCCCATTATGTTAGGACAAATTAATCCTCCCCATGCATTGTTTTCGCTTGCTTTACTCAAATCAACATATTTGGCTGCTGCGCATCCAGGATGTGTTGGTATTTATGATATCAGAAGATTATGCTTACCCGTGATTGCCTATCAATTACAAAACCAAAAGCAATACGTTGCTGTGGTAGAAGCTACGGAAAAAGGATTTGTTTCATTGGCAAGTGATGGTACTGTTGAACTGTGGGAAGAAGCACAATAAAGAAAGTTTATAGTTATGAAGAATTTTAGAGTAATAATGTTTACCATTGGATTACTAAGCCCTACATGTTATGGAATGAAAAATAATGATACAAAAAAAGGGGCTTATTTACTAACATCTCTCGGTAGCGGCAGTGTAGGGATAGGTTATGGAATTCAGAGTATCAATAAATTAATGTATTCATCTCGGTTGCGAAAAGATTGGGGATGGTTTCCCGGAGAGAAATTTACCTGTAAAGGTGCGTGTGGAAACACATGCAGGAATCCTAATGGTTGTATGATAGGAACAGGTGCGCGTTTGTTTAATCAAGGTATTGCGAGTGGAATAAAGAGTTCAATAGCGTTAACAATAGCTCTTTATGCATGGAAGCATTATAAAAAATTAAAACAAGAATAAAAAAGAATATAAAAAAATGAATGATAAAAAAACACCGGTTTTTCTAAGTCGGTGTTTTTTATATTATAAAGATTTTATTTAAAAAGCCATATTGACTTATTTTCTATTTGTTATATCATAAGGTTGAAATTAGGTCAATTTTAAAAGGACAAATCGATGAATATCAAAAATATGTTATCTACAATCACACTTATTAGCTTTATAGCTACCGGTATCAATGCTTCACAAAATTATGAAGAAACTTCTTCCGTTGCAAAGCATTGTTGGAAAGGGAAATGTTTTCTTGCGCATTCTTATAAACAGTCTAATGGAGCTGATGTTTATCTGTCTACGAGAACTTACGATTTGAATGGTTGTTGTACAACCATAGTAATAAAAAATAAAGAACAGAATATTTCTATAATTTCTGAAAGAGAATTACCAATAAATAAAGAGTTGCACAATCATTTTTTAACGGAATGCTCTTATCCTAAAAAATTTTATGTTTTAGAAGAAAAAGCTGATGATGATGCAACTGATTATTCTCGAGTTGATTGTGATGCTTTTGAAGATATGGTGAGGCGTTATCACAATAAATAATTAGTACGGAAAATTGTAATGATCATTATAATAAATGGCTGTGCTTCAGCTGGCAAAACGAGCATTATTAAAGAGATGCAGAAGTTGTGCAACAAGCCATTGTTGCATGTTGGTATAGATCGTTTTTGGGCGATGATTCCGGATCAGTATAAAGAATATGGATCAAAGGCCGATGAGGGATATTCCTTTTCGCGTACTGTTGATGATAATAACAATCCGATTGTCCATGTTAAAAAGGGATCATTTGGAGAGCAGATTTCCACTATAATTCCGCAGGTAATTAAATGTTTTGCTGATTGTGGTAATGACGTTGCAGTAGATACAATTTTTACTGATGGTGAAGAACTTTATAAATATGTGCATGCGTTACAAGATCATACCGTTTATTTTGTTGGAATTGTATGTGAGCTGCAAGAGCTTGAAAGGCGGGAAAAGCAACGCGGAAATAGATCATTGGGGCTTGCGCGAGGTCAAATTGATTCTATACATACGTACAAAGATTATTATGATCTAATTATTGATTCGACACATTGTGATGCCACTGCGTGTGCACAAAATATTTTAAATTTTATCTATACAACATCTTCGCCAGAAGGATTTAAAAAATTGGAATCTATGACATAAATCAATTACGTTATTAAATTTTGAATAAGCTGATTCACTTCTTGTTGATTAGTTGCAACAAAAATCTTTTTCCGATCTTTATATTGTTCAAGCAGCGTTGCAATTTCAGGTTTTTGTTTTGTGTTAAAATTCCATACATATTTTAAAAATTCATGATCAGGAAATTTTTCAGGACATCCTGGAGCGCTTGAAAAAAAGACTTTACCAAAATTTAAAAAAGCTCTTTTAAAAATGCGATATAAGCAACGATACAATGGAATATCTAAAAAGATAATAATATCTGCATATTTTATCCGGTATTCAAATAATCTCATCGCCATCCCTTCAATAATCCATGCATCACCATTGCATAAATTGTTATGAATTATGGCAAATTCATCGCGATCAGGACGTTGCCAACCGGGTTTCCAAAAATATTGATCTAAATGGAATAAGGGAAGATGTAATTTTTTATGTAATTGAAAGGCTAAAGTGGATTTACCCGAGCCGCAATTACCGATGATTGCTATTTTCATATGATATCTTTGGTTGTTATATTTGAAATTTTTGTTTGCTGCTTGAATTCATAAAAACGTCCAAGGATAATTGGTTTGTTTAGCCTGAGCATTATGTTCTATTAATATCTTAAGAGCATTTTCAACATCAATAGTCCCTTGTTTACAAAGATTTCTATTAAGCCAATAATGTATTCCACCTTTATTTTTACCAGCATTAGCATTCAGTAATAGAGCAATAGTGTAAGGATTATTATTTTTATTTGCAACATGTAACGCCGATCCATATGAATTGTTTTTAATGTAAATATATTTATCAAGATGTGCACCATTTTCAAGTAATAAAGAAAGAATTCTTGTACTCCCATTGTTTATCGCAACTCCTATTGGATAAAGAAATGGTATACTTTGCTGCTGCGGATCTAAATCAAAATCGATATGCTTAGGATATCCTCGCACATTAACATCTGCACCTTTTTCAATAAGAAGTTTGCAGGTGGGATAATGCTCATGAGTGGTTGCATATAAAAGTGGTGTAAAGCCATCTTCTTCATTAATACAATTAGGATCAGCCATAATATCTGGGTTAAGTTTAATCGGAAGAGCAATATTCATAAAATAAGGAACATGCGCTAGGGTTGCTCTTATCAGAAATGCATTAATATTATTCTTATTAAGACCTAAATAAGTATTAATATTGCGAGAAATAAAAGTATTGAATTGTTTGTTAATACTGCGTAGGTTTATGAGAGTTTCTGCTATCATTTTTGTTTTTCGGAGTATCACATTGGTACCAGCGGTGTTGAAATACTCATTAAAATGGCTTGAATTAACTGGAGGTGTTTTACCTTGATAATAGGCTACTTTATTATGGAGCAGATCTATGCTCGGATGTGAAAATTTAAAAATAGTAGCAAGTATATCGTCGGGTAAAGATGTAATTTCCATTGCATGGTGTATAGCGGTACTGCATAAGATACATAAAAGAACTGAATTATATATTTTCAAGATGAGGTTCCTATATTGCTTTTTGTTTGTTGTAATAAGTTTATGCATTGTGTTCTCTTATCATTATCTTGATCATTGTCCGTTTTTTTCTGGGATACTATATCTAATAAAGATTCAATAAGATCAGTATACCATAATTGGCTAAAGTTGTGTTTTGGTTTATAGGTAAGGAGTATTTTAAGAGAATCAATGTCATTATGATGTGCTGCGCTGGTAAGTAATAATTTATAATCTTTTCCACTCATGGGGATACCGATGTGTGCTTCTTCTTTTAATAGAGCTTTGCATTTTCTATTGTTACTAACATCTACATTTTTAAGCGATAAGATCTTATACATAGATTCAAAGAGTTGCTTATCTTTTAAGGGATTTATTGTATTGTTTTGACTATAAGCATCAATAAGTTTTTCCAGAGAATCAGGATCATTATTATATACTGGAATGGGAAATAATGATGTATATGTTTTTCCCTCAAGAGAGATATTAGCATCTAAAGAAGCACCGTTTTGCAGAAATAAACTCACTAAAGCATGATCACGATTACGCAAAGCTATAACTATGGGACAACAATCAGAAGACCCACAACCATATTTTTTTGCAAATTCACCATTGGTTGGTGTTTTTGCATTAACATCAGCTTTATAATTGAGGAGTAATGTGCATAATGGGTAGTTTTTCATGGCTGTTGCATATAAAAGAGGTGTATATGCCGCGGATTTATCTTTTATGGTGCGATTATATATAAAGTTGGGGTTTGCTTTATTTGCAAGAGCTATTTTAATGAAATAAGGAATATCAGCTTGGATTGATCGTATCAAAAATGGATTAATAGTGCTTTTTTTAAGTCCTAAGTATGCAACAATATTCTGAGAAATAAAAGCATTACATTGTTTATTAACGCATCGTAAATCCATGAGTGTGTTTGCTATTTGAGGAAGATTTGCTTTTATATGCGTTATATTATTTTGCTCTTCTTCTTGAGAAATGGGATGTATTTCATAGTAACGTGCTTTCATCCGGAGAGCTATTAATTCTTCTCTCTTTTGTGGTGAAAGGTTTGTCTTATTATTATTTTCTTCTTGAACAATGGGTATTTTATCATAGCGCAAATCTACGGGCGGATGTGAATAGGTAAAAATGTGCGTAAGTATATCATAGGGCAATGAGGTGATTTCCATTGCATTGTTGAGAGTTGAAATACTGCATATAATACAAAATAATAATTTATGATTTATGATCAGTTTTTTGTTTTTTCTGTATATCATTATCGTCACTTAATTTTCTTTTTTTTGTGCTTTCTTTTGGCAATAAAGCTTTTTCTGGTTCTTGAGACTCCACGCATTTTGTTTTGATATCACTTAATGCGTTTAATAATCTCTCTTTATCAGTGAATTTTGATTGTAATTCTATGTATTTACCAATTTTATCTTCTTTATGCCAATATTGTGTGTAATTTTCTATACGATTGTTTGGCAAAGTAATATGGCATCCGTTATTATTTGTTTTTTTAATCTGCTCCGGTATATAACCTTCTTCTTTTTCTTTTCGTGCAATTGTATCAAAAATAAGAGTTGCTAAAGGATCATCAGACTTAGGGCGGAATTGAGAGGTAATAACAAAACAGGGATATATTGTAAAACCACAAAATTTACCTTCAAGAGGCTTTGGATCTTTTGTTTTTTGTATTTGTAGTAAAGCTGCTTTTTTGCCAATTCGGTCAACTTCGCGTAAAAATATCTGTTTTTCTATTTTGCCGAGTGACCGAGGTACCATTCCATAAGCAACTTGTGATGAGAGTAATATCATAAAAAGGGTGGATAGCGATATATTATATTTCATTCATTTTCCTTATTTTTTATAGAAATTATTTCTTACTGTGTCAATGTAAGTTGTTTATTCCAATCTTTGCAAATCATTTGTTGGGCACAATATTTGGCGAATGTTTTTTGGGGAATTGCTTCTAGCTCTGGAGTACCAATGCTTAACGGATACATTTTATGATGGGGAACACGAGGACCAACCAGACATATTGTATTATCGTCATTAGAATCATAGCCATGCATAATAAGATGCGTAGCTTGTTTATTAAAGGCAATAGTAGGATGGTTATCATCGCACCAAAAATCACGCGTCAGATCATGAGTTTCTGTTTTTTTATTAATAATGTCGGTGATAGTTAATACATTTTTAGTGTATGTATCTCCTTCGAGGAATATATCCTTGCCATTATCTTGTAAAGAATTTTGTAAAGAATAATCCCATTCTTCATGAATGGCTCCTATTAAATTTCCATCTGTTGAAATAGCGAGTTTGCTTACGGAATGATTTTTAACAGTTTCAAATTCCAGGTGATGTATCGTTTGATTATTTCTTTTATCAATAACCATTAATGTTGCTTGTTTGGGACCTCCTGTTCTCAATGAATTGCCCTCTAATCTTTGTAATAAGGCGATTATTTTATTATTTGGGCATCGCGCAGTACATAAGTATTGTTGAAAAGAGTGTTTATAACCATCAGGAAGGTATTCAAGATATTTTTGCGGTACTTCTTTTATTGTTAATGCCTTAGTGCGATTAATAAATTCTTCTTCAGTTTCTATATCATCAAATGGTAGATAATATGCAATATGATTTAATACTTCAATAGGAAATCGAGATAAATTAATTATTTTGATTTCCATTGTATGTGAATAGATGGCAATAAAACTGAGTAGAAATAAAAAATATTTTTTCATGATAAATCCTTTTTATGATATTTATCCCATTCCGGGAAATGCGCGGTCAAAATTTTCAATCATTTTTTCATATTCTTCTGCTTGTGAACATAAAGTAGTATCTTTTGTATCATAGAGCAGTGCATTGGCAAGACCACCAAAAAATGTACAGAAAACAATTTTATCTTCAATCATTGCTTTTTGTATATCATTAATAACACCAATATCTACCTCTTTTATATTGTTTCCTTCACGGCTCAGTTTATTATCTTTATATCGATAAATAGGTATATTATGCCAATTGGTTCTTTCATTTATAAGTTTATGTAATGCTTTTTGTTGTATTGGATTTTGGCTTATTAAATAACCATTTTGTTTTTCCATAGCATGAGTGGTAATAGCTATGAAGATAAATATAAGAAAAATATATTTTTTCATGAACATTTCTTTCTTTAAAGCTATTTCTAATTTTTATTGCTGCGCTCGCCCTGATCATTTCAAATCTTTACAAATTAAGTGTTGTGCAAAATATCGTTGCAATGTTTTTTTATTATCAACACTTGAATCAGGTCTGTTTTTTGTTAATGGAAGAATTATATGATGGCGTATAGGATTCTTTTCAATTTCATCAAAAGATAAAGGACTATGATATAATATATCATTATTCTTACCATGAACAATAAGATCAGTTCCTTGTTTATTAAAAGCGATGGTAGGATGCTTACGAGGAAGGTCGAAGTAATCAGGAAGATCATAAGTTTGAATTTTTTCTGTAACAAGATTTGTAACAGTTACGATGTGTTTATAGCCAAATGTTTCCTGAGTTACGCTTTTAAGATAGCTTTCTGAGTGCAATGTTCCTATTCTATTGCCATCTCGTGGAACAGCAATATGAAGAAATTCTTTTTTGGTAATTTGTTTGTTATGTAACAATTGATTATTTTTTTTATTAATAATAAGTAATGTGGGAAGTGTTTTAAATCCTCTTTCTCCTATTGTATAATTTCCTTCTTTGTGTAATAAAGCAACAATGTTATTGTCGGAAGACTCGGCAACATGCAGATATTCTTGATGATGAATAGAATAACTCGGAAGATGATTAAGATATTCAAGAGGTATTTCTCTCCAGAGTTTTAACGCTTTAGTTCGTTGAATGAATTCTTGTTCAGTCTCTTCAATGTCAGCAAATAAGAATTCTGCAACCTCATTGGTAAAATCAATAGGTAAGCTGGTAAGCCAACCAGCAGGAAACAATGGTTTAATTGTTTCGATTTCCATTTTCATAGCATAAACATGCAATGTAATAAAACTGAAAGTTATCAAAAGAAGTTTTTTCATAGAGATTATCCTTTATGCGTTAACGCAAGCTGCTTATTCCAATCTTTGCAAACCATTTGTTTGGTAAAATATCGCGCCAATGTTTTTTTGTTGTCTGTTGTTTCCGATGTCTCTTTGGTTAAGGGAATAATCATATGATGGCAGATAGGGTTTTCTGCAACTTGATTTGCTGATAAATTTAAGTGTTCTAGCTGCCAGTAATCAGTGCCATGAAGAATTACCTTTGTTCCTTGTTTATTAAAAGCAATGGTGGGATGGTCAAAGCCGTGAGGATAAGAAATGTTAAAAGAAGAGCGTATTTCATGATGCTTTATTTTTTTTGAAAGCATATTTTGAATTGATACCATTGTTTTATAACGCATCACATCGCACATGCTTGGAGAATCATCTTCTTCGTGATGAATATATGCACATATATTTCCGTCACCAGAAATGGCAATTTTGTAATACGAGTCAACAGAAAATTCTTTTTCATGCAATTTTTCATTTTTTATTGTATCAATAATAAATGACTTTGAATCAATTCGATTAAATTGTTCACTTTTACATACAGCAAATATTCTATTGTTGGGGCAATAGGCGGGAATAAAACCTATGTGATGATCTGGGTTGACATTATTAATTTCATAATGAGTAAGATATTCTGGGGGAAATGTAGTTATTATTTTTAATGCTTTAGTGCGTTCAATAAATTCTTGTTCTGTTTCTTCAATTTCATAAAAAAGCAATTGTGCAACCATATTGGTAAAATCAACAGGTAAGCTGGCAAGCCAACCAGCAGGAAAGGATGTTTTAGCTGTTTCGATTTCCATTTTCATAGCATAAAGATGCAATGTAATAAAACTGAAAGTTATCAAAAGAAGTTTTTTCATAAATGTGCCTTGTCGGATAAAATTTTGTGGAGTTTGCTTTTTGTCCTTCGACACGCTCAGGATGAGCGGAAAGCAAAGTAGGGTATTTTCGCGTACATTATAATGCATAAAAAAGACGATGTCTACGTGATATCCATTGTGCTAGTTATTGTAGTTGTTTATTTAAATCATTACAAATTCTCTGTTGGGCACAATATTGAGCAAATGTTCTTTTGCTATTAACTTCTAGGTATGTTGGATTGACCATCAAATAAATGATGTGATGATATTTTCCATTAAAAATAATAATTTGCGTGCCTTGTTTATTAAATGCAATGCCAGGATATACATTTTCCCATGGAACTGAAAGGGAAATATTGCCATGAAACTCTATTTTTTGCGTATGTATATTTTTGATGATGAGCGTGGGGCCGGGTTGTGGATATAATCCTTTTGATGGTGTTGTTAAAAGAGCAAACATATCACCATGGCGCGAAACGGCAATTTTGGAATAAAGGTTTTGATCAACATTTTCAGCATATATTTTTTGATTATTTTTTGTATTAACAAGGCATACGGTGGGCTTAATTCGAAATGCTTGTTTATCCTGTTCTATGATTGCAATCACGCTATTATCAGGACAATATGCACTAGTGAATTCAAAAAAAAGTTTTACGGGACCATGCTTTGGGATATGGTTACGATACTTTTCTGGTATGTGATGAGGTATTCGTATTTTTTGAGTTCGTTCAATAAATTCTTCTTGTCTTTCTTGATTATTACAAGGTAAATAATATGCAATCAGATCAAGAACTTCCATGGGAAAGCGCGATAAATTAATAGTTTTGTTTTCCATTCCATAGACGGATGTAATCGCAAAGCTTATAAGCAACAATTTTTGCATTAAGATTCTCTTAGAGTATGTATACCTATTAATAATGGAGTTATTGTAGTTGTTTATATAAATCTTTACAAATTCCTCGTTGGGCAAAATATTGAGCCAACGTTTTTTTGTAATCACCGTTTGCGTCCGGTGTATTTACCGTTAAAGGAATAATGCGATAATGCCGCATGGGGTTTTGTTCAATCTCATCGCGCGATAAATCTTCTAATCTATCAAGATAATTACCATGCACAATAAAATAAGTGCCTTGTTTATTAAAAGCAAGAATTGGATGTTGATATTTTACATCACAAGGTTCAAAATAATGAGGAATAATATGATCTTTACTTTTTCTGGTGGTCATATTGTGAATAGTTACCATGTATTGCCAGAAATTTGGATGGTTTTTGTTTTTAGAAGAATCATACGTTATATCGATGAACCCCACTAAATTTCCATCGCGAGAGATGGCAGTTCCAAAAATACCCCGCGCATAGATATCTTTTTTACTTAATAATGTATTCTTTTCTCTATCTATAATAAATATAGATACTGATTCTGTTGGCGGTAAAAGATGATTACCGTTGCTTGTTATATATTCGCCATCAAATAGAGCTATTATTTTATTATTGGGACAATACGCAACATCAGTATAAAATTTATAGGTGCCAGGAAGATGATTAAGATAGCATTTTGGCACCTTTTTTATTCTGATCTTTTGCGTACGTTCAATAAATTCTTTTTCAGTTTCAAAATCTTTAAAGAGCAATTGATCTGCAATACGGTTGGTAATTTCTACCGGCAGTTTGGCAAAAAGAGATTGTTCATGAAAGGTAAAAAGTTGCGCAATATACTTTATTATCTTGGTTGCGGTAAACCAGCACCGAGTGTACGATTGTTCATTTTTTTCATTTTCTACTTCCATTGCATGATTATGCAATGTGATCAAACTAAAAATTGTTAAAATATATTTTTTTATTTTCGTTTTCATAGTATCACGCAATGCCTATCTTCTGCCTTAAAACCTCCTTCTGGCATTGGAATAGCATGATCATGCACAGTGTAAACAGGATAAAGAGGGTAGCATTTTTTTTTCGATATTAACCTGTATTTTTTAAGAAATTCATACATTTCATGAGGCATTGATGGTTCAATAGCTTTTTCTATATATATAAGTGTTTTGGTATAGCCAGGACCAAAATAAAAATATGCACTTAATGCTACATCTTTCTTTTTTGCTAAAAGCAAGGGAACATTCTGAGTAGATTTAAATATATCTTCAATGCGGCACAATCTTAACAATGCATGCGCAAAGGGCATGATAGAAAAAAGAAGCGCTGTTTGCTCATCATCATAGGTCATCAAACGTATAATATGATGAGTCAATTCTGGAATTTGCAGCGCTGTCTGCAAAACCAATTTTTTATGATCACTAAGTTTTGATTGAATAGCTATTTTCTGATCATCGTTTAAACAATTAAAATTGTTTTTTAACTGAGCGCATGTTTTTTTTGTAAAGTCTAGTGTCACTTCCATTGCATGCGCATTGATACAAATAATGCTGAAAATGATTAAAAAGTATTTGAACATTAAAAACCTTTACTTTTTTATTCTACCAGCTTCTTTAAGCAAATCTGGCGTTACCCATTGCGGGATCATTGAGTTATTTTTTAAAAGTAAAATCATCATTTCTTTATTGTTACGAGCCATAGAAAGAGTCCAATCGGAAACATAAGAAGTTGAAGCATTAATGTCAGCTTTATGGTCGATAAGTAGTTTTGTAATCTTAAGATTATTATTTTTTACTGCAAGATGAATGGGCATATAACATATAGATAGATATTCTTTATCTGTTTTATCTTCATCTTCTTCACATTTATTCACGTCAGCGCCAGCTTTAAGAAGAATTTCGCAACATCGATAATTATTATTGCGAGTAGCGCATGAAAGCGGTGTATAGCCTACTGGCTTTTGAATATAATTAAGGTTAGCTTTTTGTGCAATAGCATAGGTAACCAAGCAAGGAATGCCAGCTTGTGCTGCATGCATAAGAAGAATGTTTTTATTGGTATCATTAACGTTCATCCATTGTGCAATTTTGCCCATGGGAGCATATTTTTTACACGTAAGCTGTAATGCGGCAGCTGTTTGAAATGCTTTTGTATCATGTTGCCAGTTGCTGATTACGTACGAAAAAATAGAGTCATGTATCTCTTCTGGTAACATGAAAATGATGGGTTGTTTACTTGTTTCTATTTCCATCGCGTGTGTTGCATTACAGATAATTAAAAAAAGTAATGAGTAAAAATGTTTGTTAATCATGAAGTTCCTTGTGTTATTTTGTTGTATTTTGCAGCGTTTTCCACCAGCCTTGAACAATAGTAACCATATCATTATAAGATTCGGATATCTCTTTATTATTATGAATTACTTGAGTTGGTAAATATTTTTTTACAAATGTTTGCAGATCATGCGGTTTATTGGGCAATTGTTGTAACACTTTATATGCTGGTGACTCTTCATATAGTTGTATTTCGTTATTATTGTTGCATGCACGATACAATCGGCGCAACACACATAATTGATGAAGTGAGGTTTGATTGTATAAATGCATAAGTTTTTCTATGTCGCTCTTATGCAATAATGTTCTTTTGCTTGATACACTATCATTGGCAATTGCTACTAATTTTCTGCCCTCAGCAATAAATCCAGTGCCTATGAATGTATCGTCTCCTAATAATAAGGCTGATGTTATCAATTCTCGTGTTGTAAGATTATGTATTCTTGCTTCAAGACCTCTTTTATCTGCGGAAGGAAAAACCACCGCTGCAAAACGACTATCAGGACTATACACTATTCTAATAGTAGGGAGGGAATTTTCATCGGTCCATGATAATACATTTTTTGCGGATAATACTTCAAAATGATCATCTTCAATAAAAATAAATTCAATCCATGCATGAGATGTTGGTATTGCCCATACTTTTCCATTGGGTGAACACGTAGGAGAAAGGAACAGTGCTTGATCTTTTCTTTTCAGGGAAGCTGCATTACTGTTTTCTATAGTATGTAAATCAGTTGTATCCAATATAATGATTTTATCAGTATCATCCTGCGCATTCTCTCTCAGAATCGCTAATAATCTTGTGCCATCTGAGTTGAATCGAACTGAGCGAACCCAAGGAAATTGTCTACTCAATACCTGTTTGCAGCAATTGCCAGAAATGTCCCATGCAATTAAATTGCCATCATCATCAGCTAAGGCCAAAGCTGTTGATTGTTTATTAAAACAACAACTATTAATTTTATTGGCATCATGCGTGATGCAAGGTGTTAACGTTATGGTATCATCACCATGTTTGGTGATTTTCGAAACAATAATATCTGCATTTGACCATGTTGCAACATAATCTCCAGCACTACTAAAAATAGCATCTTTAAATTCATTTTTATGATTTATAATAGTTTCCTGACTTTTTCCTGTTGTATGGTTAATGAGCCAGAAAAAACAATGGTTACCTGGGTCTCCATTGAGATTTGTTGCAGTAATACAATATTCATATGATTGATCAATTATTTTACTTGCATAAGTAAGTAGTCCAGTATTTTCTACTCTAACCAAATACGGCTTATCTTTAAACCCAGCATATGAATGAGGATCTTGTATTAAATCGCATGGTACTGTCCTTAAACTGCCATCATCATATCTTAAAATAGTGTTAGATGGTCGCGAAAAATTAGCTACAACGGAAGGAAAAGATGAAGAAGAAAAATTATTGTTTATTACTTTACTTCGGCAGAAATCTTCCCAATCATTTCTTTCTACATAAGGTTTTATGTAAGCGTTCTGAATATCTAAAGGAATATAAGCTTCAACTAACTGCGCGGTTAAACCAGGTGCGTCTAATTTTTTTTGTTTATAATCTTCATCATATGTACCCGCCGCTACAATGAGAGTATGGATTTCTGGTGATGATAAAGATTTAATATAATGGTGGAACTCTTTGCCTGGTTCTTTATTAAGTGCCGTACTTACTAAACTAATTTCATTGATTGTTATGTGTGGTAAGGATAACGCTTGTCCTTTATCGCACGCATCTTTATTTTTTAAATATTCGTCATGCACCGTATTCAATTCATATATTTTCCATTTTTCCAATGAAAATGTTCCATCGTGTAAGGTTAATGGAATACGCTGTTGACGATCATAAGATATGAGAGAGTTATATAAATTGTTAGTTTCCATACATTGGTTGTATGTAATAATAAGAGAGAACAAACTTATCAAACAGATATATAGTTTTTTCATGAATAATCCTTTTTGTAGAAGATATGGTGTAAATATTGCATTATTGTAGGTGAGTAAAAATAAAATGTCCAATAAGTTCAGATGATGGGTTAAATTAAATACAAAAAAAACACCTATGTGGTTCATAGGTGTTTTTAATTGAGCTTGATGGATAGAGATTATTTTCGTTCTCTCAGTTCGCGCTGTCGCTGCAGTTCTCTTTGTATCTGCTGTTGGTTTTCAAATACTTGTTGTTGTCGTGCTCTTTCTTGAGCTTGTTGCATTTGCTGTTGTTGCATTTGTTGTTGTTGCATTTGTTGTTGTTGCGCCATATATAATTGCCCTTGTTGCAATCCACCCATTGCACAACAGAGGGAGCTGAGTGATCCAATCGCAATGGCTAATAATATGTTTTTGTTCATAGAAGATATCCTTTTGTAATGTGTATTATAATTATTGATAGGGGAAAGTATATTTATATTTACACTGTTTGTCTACTTTTACCATCCACATTCTTTAACTTGCAGTTTTTCCACACAATATATCAGCCTCTTTTTTTGCTTGCCATAATAAATTACAACAGAGCTTTTTTCGTTCTTTATATTGTGCTTCTATAATTGGATCTTCATATATTCCTGTTGATACAACCAAGGCGCTAAAAATCTCTGATTTGATAGAATTGGTTGCATCACTGATCCAATATTTTATTCCTTTGGTCTCAAGAAGGATTTTAAGAATGTCAGGGTTATGTTTGCTTGCTGCGAGTGTGAGTAAATTCCTATATGAACGTGTGGTATTATGCAGGTACATAGGAAAATGCACATTTATTTTACATTCAGCACCTTTTTTGAGAAACAAAGTAAGAAGTTTCTGGTTACCTTTATATATTGCCGTATATATGGGATTGATTACGTGATCAGTAAGATGATATACCAGATTATCAAGATATTTTTCTATGGTAGGTATTTGGCGTGGTAAATCAATATCAGCATTATTTTCAAACAAAAAACTGCAAGCATTATAGTTATCATCTACTGTTGCATATAAAAGCGGTGTATAGCCATCGGGAGTGTAAGTGACATTTGGATTAGCCATGAGGGCCAATTTCTCATTAAGTTGATGATCATTAGTAAGATTTTTCATCTGTTTATTAAAAGCAATTTTCATAAAATAGGGGATATTTGCTTGTGTTGATCGGATAAGAAATATATCAATAGAGTCTTCATCAAGATGCAATAGCATAGTAATATTTTTGGTAATGGTATCATTAAATTGTTTGTTTGTACGGCGTAAGTGCATTATAGTTTCTGCTTGAGCAGGCAACTGTTTTTTTATGAGTGCTATATTATCTTCATTTTCTTTAATAGTGGTAGGTTGTTGAAGGTGACGTAAATCTATAACAGGCAATGACTGCTTAAAGATGTTGATTAACAGCTCAGGTACTAATCGTTGTATGGACATAGAAGATATTGGGATATGCCATAAGATAATAAAAAAAGATAAAATAGGTGCAGATTTCATGTGATCCTTTTTTTGTTAGTGTATATTTATTTTTTACCATCCACACTCTGAATAGAGAATGCCTTGTTGTACCATTATTATAATATGACGATGACGAGGAATAATATTATCTGGTAATTCATTAACTGAAAACCAAGCAAGTTGGGCGCATTTATCTGGTTCTTTATTGCTAATATGACCATTCCATTCAGTTATTTTAAATACTAACGCGAGAATTGCTTTATCATGTTCATTTTTAAAAGAAAGGCTATGCGCAAAATGAATAGCATTTTTGGTAATGGTAACTCCTATTTCTTCATATACCTCGCGGATTAAAGCATCAGTGATTGATTCATTATTTTCAACCTGTCCACCGATTAATCCATAATATCCGCTGAAAAACGGAGTGTTTTGACGCAATAAAAATAATATGTTGGAATTTTTTTCTAGAATGCCGAGTGTGTAAATAAGCATATCTTGACCTTAGTGGTTATCGTTTATAGCAGATAAGTATAAAGAATAGACACAAAATGTCATATTTTAGAAAATGAGAGACCAGTTATACCATTGACACATTGGAATTGAACCCTGTATTTTATTTTATTATAAAGAAGAAATAAATGATGACAGGGGGGATAGGAATGAAAGCAATTTATAAAATACTATTCTTTTGTAGTATACATATCTGTTTTGTATCAATACATGGAATGCTGAATCTTCCGACTAAAAGACTAAAAGATTTCAGATTATTAAAGCCGTTATCGCAACAGCGCCTTGTCCAAACACAAAAACCTCAGACTTTAACGTTATCACCGGTGTGGCTGCAGGATACATTTTCTGGGTTAAAACCTATAGCAAAGCATTATTGGAATGAACTATCGGTATTTAGCTATAAAAATGTATGGAGCAACTATTTTGCATTCAATCCTGAATCGGCAACAAAATTGTTGGAAAAAACGTGGGAAACGAATCCTCAATTAGCAGAAAACTTGGGCTTATTTATATTTCAGCGGATGGCAAAAGATAAAGAAAAATATATTACGTATGAAATGGGACAATGCTTAGCACAGATAGTAAAAATATTTGTTTTGAATGAAAAGGATGTTCCCGAAGATATTCTTGAATTTATAGTGCTGAATGATAAAAGTGGTTTTGGATTTGGTCGTCTTAATAATATGAAACTTGAACTGTTTTATAGTGCAAAAGAGAAAGAATTATTGAAAACAAAATTTTTTAAGAGATTAATTCCGATACTTAAAAAATATAAAGAATTGTATATAAAAAGAGAAATGATGATGGTTAATTTGATTAGATTATTTGAAGGGATGGATGATCCAGATTTTCTAGAAGTTATCTTTGGTCTTGATAATAACTATGCACAAACGCCATCTTACCGCCACTTACAAAACAATTATGGCGGTCTGAGTATGAGTGTATCAGACCTCATACCTGGCTATGGTTATATGGTGGGTCGGCTATTTAATCCAAACTTTATACATATGATCCAACAGATAATATATAAAGAAAAAGAATTAATTGATGCAGGATATGAAGTTTTTTATCATGGCCGACGTTGGGCAAATGGATTTTTATCAGATATGTATGGAATGTTGTATTCGTATAAATCAGGAAAAGAGCTTAATGATTTTATTTTTACTCAACTAGATGATCCTGCTTTAGGAAAAGTGAGTGAAAAATTTTATGCAGCAGAAACGGAAAAACGTGAGCGATTAATAAAAGAAGGTAATCCTTATAATTCAAAAAAACATTCGTTTGGAATAATTAACCGGGCATCATTATTATTTTTGAACAAATTTTTGTTTGGGAATATGCACAATTTAGGCAGTAGTTCTTTGTTTTATGCTTTACTTGGCATAAATGTAGGTAAAATAGATTTTCCTATCAAGGAAATATTTAATATGTTTGGATGCGATGATGCATATCAAGAATTTGCACAACAATTAAAGGATTTGAGACAAGAATATAATAGTTTAACAGGTTATGGGGAAATGTTGCAGATTGCGGTTCCTAAAAAAAATGTTGATGAATGTATTTATTACACAAGATCAGGTGGGCCAAAAGAAGAGTTTGTTTCAGAAGCCGATGAAATTACAACAGATATTAACGTGATCTTAGAATCTCTTGATAAAAATCCTCGGGACATAGTTGAATTTGTTCTTGTAGAAACACGTGATAAATTTGGTGGATTGAATCCAGAAAGCGGCATCAAAGTGTTTTCTTATAATGCGGTTGATCCGAAAAAAATGGCAGCATTTAAAGAAAAAGAAAAAGAGCTATTTGAGCGTATTAAAGAATGGATGTGGCAAAAAAAGAGAAGAGTGGAATTAGAGCAAAGGGCACGTGAGTGAGTATACGCTTTTGCAATTTATGCCTCAAGCTCTAAATTAACAACAAAGACAATATTATTATTGTTTTTCTCTTGCATCGTAACGGTAAATATTGGTTTATAATCTGATGATTTGACAAAAATCAGTCCTTTATAATGCTCACCAGAATTAATCATTATCTTATCTTTTACTATTTTTTCTCTTAAATCTTTTTTAAGACGATGATTCATAATCATAGATTTGATAGATTTACCAAAAAATGGCAATGCTCCAATTACCGTTGCAATAGGAAGGCCGAATATCAACGCGTAAGGTATCCAAATGGCTGATGGGGGCTGTAATATGAGCATGGTTCCTGTTACAAATAAGAAGTTAGCCGTCACCGAAACTGTTGCGCCACTCACAATACCTGAAGCCATTCTTGCCACACTACTTGTTTTCATTAAACGAGCAACTTCACGAACCGATAATGCCACATAATCATTTTGAACAAATAAATGGTAGCAAGAATTACTCAAATTATGAACAGATAAAGAAATAACTTGTACAGAATCAATGAGATGATCTGCTCGAGCTCCAAAAATATATTGAATTTCCTCAGCAGTTAACTTTTTTGCTTGAACTATGACATTTTGTTCCGCCTGATGATACGTAAAATCAGTTTCCATACTTTTGAGGGGTTTACTTTTATAAGTTGGGACGTGCATGCATCCGGGCAAAAGCGTCAAAGCAGCTAAAAATAGGCCAAAAAATGATTTATTGGTTTTCATAGAATCCCCCTATTAAAATTCTTGTTGAATAATAATGAATACTAAAGTTTATTATTATTAACGTGAGTTCGATCTAAGCCATCAATAGAAAAAAGCTTTTTTTGTATATTGATGGCTTTTTTTTACGAAATGAATAAGCGGCCAAAGCACCAATTACATTAACAATAAATGATCTT